>Ga0115566_10001989_pt1 | contig 17118 bp, 17 predicted proteins | sample COGITO_mtgs_1204_3_FD_87173 | JGI IMG/M metagenome (GOLD analysis project Ga0115566, IMG submission 87173) | Pelagic marine microbial communities from North Sea - COGITO_mtgs_120405 | ecosystem: Environmental > Aquatic > Marine > Epipelagic | place: Germany:Helgoland, sampling site Kabeltonne...
GACCCTCCTTCGGGCGTCCACCAAGATCCCCGAACACTTTCGTTCATTTGAACCAAGTCAAAGTCGGAGTACAGTAGGAATCGGGTATACGTATCCGCGTAGGTTGCCCTCAAATGACGCCGCATCCGTTGCTTGGCTGCGATGGCATTTCGCACGATCCCTTCCGCAGGATTCTCTCCGGAAACAACCACCTCCCCAAGATTTACAGCGACCGCTTCTAGAGCAATTTCTAGCGCTGCCACATTGTCCCGTGTGACTGAGACTATCTGGCTACGATATCCGATAAATCGAACTTCTAGACGGGCGGGCAATGCTGGAATAGTCATCAGAAACTGCCCACTTGTGTTGGCCACCGTTCCCCGAATCGTGCCTTCTAGCTGAATCGTGGCATGGGGCAAGGGTCGTCCATCTCTAGCATCCAGGATGGTGCCACGCACCACAACCTGCCCATTAACGGCCAATGGCGTCAAAAGGAGAGCGAATAGGAAAATAAGGTGGATCCGATTCATCATATGGCTTTATCATACAATCATGTATCAACTCATAGGAAAACAAGTCAGAGTTCACCTTTACAGCCGTGAAGGGATTGCTGTCGGAACTATTACCGGCAGGGTTGCCGATGTATCTGAGGGCGTAGAGGTCTCTGCTGGCATGAAAAAGGATCTCGTATTCGTAGTCGACATCGACTCGGGAGATCCCGAAACGCCGTACAAAAATAGTGCAGGGATGGAAGGAGAATCATGGTTCGCCATCCAGGACGTCGAGGTTATCGACGATACAAATCCACGCCTATTCTCCAATTAATGCTCCTCTACGCAGGGCAAGTCTACGGATAGTTGCTTTTAATGTAACGGTGTAAGTTACTTTATCGTATGTCTGACACACGCTATTCAACAGCCCTGCATATCCTCGTCTTGCTTTCAGCAGAGCGCGACGAGCACCATACCTCAACGTCTATTGCCGAGCAGTTGGGCACCAATCCTGTGGTCGTGAGACGTTTGATGGCAGACCTCTCGCGAAGCGGGCTCGTAGAGACGCGCCGTGGTGCTGGTGGCGGTGTATCACTCAAAATGGATCCCTCTGAGATCTCGCTGGGCGAATTAGCTGATGTGATTGAAGCTGACCTCACGTTTGATGCGCACAAACTGCCAGATGAGATAGCTGATCCGGCTGATGTCCCGATGAATGGTGCAGATCTGGCTTTGGGCCCGCAGGATGACGGAAAAGATCATCTCCCAGATGCTATTCTACGGACGATTGAAGCGCAGCGACGCGAATTACACACCGCTGCTATCATTCAAATGGACAGGATGACGTTGAAAGACCTTACACAGGCCGCGACATTACGTGCTGACCTCGCGACGCTCGTTGCCAGAGGACTTTCTGATGCTGATATTCGCTCCGGCTACCATATCGAGAGCGGACGACTAGTGCCGAACGAGCCATGAGGTTGGGAGACTAGCATCGGATTGTTTGGTGTTGATTTGCTCGGTATTGAATAGATGCAAATGACCAAGGATAGCCGCATTGCGTGAGTAACAGTTGGCGGAGTCTGGTTACCCAAAGCCACACGCTACTTGATTACCGTTCACGATTGGTTTTTTGAACGGTTTTCCCCATCAGCCCACATCGATTTCCTGGTTATCTGATCTGTCTCCTCTCTCATCCATAGTTCAAACGCTACCCGAGCACTTGAGCGAAAGGGCGCGGCCACTGTCGAATCGCGAGTCTAATCCGAAAGGGACATTCGTTTTGTATTGGATGCATCATGCGGTGCGTGCCGATGAAAATCCAGCACTAGATACTGCGGTTGCACTGGGCACGATTATGGATTGCCCTCTTTTGGTGTATCAAGGGCTTTCTGGCAATCACCCATTCAATTCCGATCGGCATCACACCTTCATTTTAGAAGGCGCTCGTGACGTGCACTTTCAACTGAAGGAACGAGGCATCAGGCATGCCTTCCACCTCGGTCAAAACCCGTCTATTCCTGGGCCACTGCGCAATCTGATTGACACGGCAAGTGTAGTAGTGACAGAGGACTATCCAGCACCTCCATTCAAGCGATGGACCCAACGTTTGCATGATGAGTCATCGACCCCCTTTCTGCTCGTAGACGCACACTGCATATTGCCGATGCAGCAGGTCGGCAAAGGATATGGCCGAGCCTACCACTTCAGGAATAGGATTGGCGATGAGGTACTTGATCGAGCATCTCGTGCGTGGCCACTCATAGACGCTACCCCTGCATCGCCGTCAATTAGTGAAGTAGGGTTTGAGCCTATTGATTGGGAATCGGCCAGGATTTGTGACCTAGTTGCTGCGTGCCAGATTGATCATTCCATTGGTCCTGTACCCCACACAGTTGGCGGATCCTTGGCAGGGTACAGCCGATGGGGCGTTTTCCTTGAGCACGGGCTTACTCGATACGCCCGGTATCGTAATGATCCGACTGCCGAGCATGGCGTGAGCCGTATGAGTGCCTATCTGCATCACGGACACGTATCGCCTTTTCGACTTGCGCGAGAAGCAGCCATTAAGGGGTCAGAAGGCGCAACAAAATTTCTGGACGAGTTGCTGATCTGGCGCGAGCTTGCTTTCAATCTTTGCTTTTACAACGACGGCCTTTCAACCCTTGAGATCTTACCCGATTGGGCCCGAAAGACCTTCGCTGCGCACGAAACGGATGAACGAGAGTCGACCTATTCGTGGGAAGAACTTGCTCGGGCTAAAACTGCTGATCCATTGTGGAATGCAGCCCAAACCTCGCTGGTTATCCATGGCGAGCTGCACAATAATGTCCGGATGACATGGGGAAAGGCTGTACTGGGATGGACTCGGAACGCAGAAGAAGCCTTAGAAATGCTCTTAGACCTAAATCACCGATATGCGCTTGATGGATCAGATCCGAACTCATGGGCAGGAATTCTGTGGTGCCTCGGCCTTCTCGATCGACCATTTTTCCCAGAGCGGCCCATTCTAGGCTCCGTTCGACCGCGATCATCGAAACGACATGCCGAGCGGATGGATATGTCCGCTTATGAGCGCAAAGTCTCTCGGCCGGCCCGGCCTGATAGCCCGACCGTAGCTGTCATTGGCGCCGGGCCGGCCGGTCTCATGGCCGCCCGGACCCTGCGAGACCATGGCCTTGAAACGACGGTATTCGACAAAGGACGGGGTCCGGGCGGCCGCACCTCCACCCGCAGAGATGCTGACCGTTCATTCGATCATGGTGCACCCTTTTTCACCCTTACTGATCCCCGTCTCTCCCGGCTGAAAGAATCCTGGAAAGATCAAGGCTTGATCGCTCCTTGGCCAGCGCCAAGCCAAGAACCCCAAACTTGGACGGCAATCCCCACGATGAGCGCGCTGGCTAAGCATCTCGCCAGTGATTGCAGGCTACTCACCAATACACGCGTAACATCTCTGAACAGGAAAGATGATGAGTGGTGGATCTCGGCTGAGCAGTTATCCGACGAGCAGACGTACGGACCTTTCGATGCCGTCATTGTAGCGATTCCACCCGAACAAGCAGCTGACCTCGTCTCTGCATCGGCCCACCTCCATGACACAGCAACATCCGTGCATTCAGAAGCGGTTTGGTGCGCTGCCATTACGCTTGGTGAGGGCCTTTCGGTATCAGAAAACGTAATGAACTCTGCGTCTGGCCCCCTGTCATTGGCCATTAAGAACTCAGCAAAACCCGGCCGCGACGCAGGTGAAACGTGGGTTCTTCATGCGAGGGCCGATTGGACTGCGGCGAATATGGAAGCTGAGCGCGAGGACGTCATCGCAAACCTCTGTCGAGAATTTTTCGACATGGTGGGTTGTGCTCCACAAGAAATTACCCATTCCATGGCTCATCGGTGGAAGTATGCCCAGGCATCTAACCCCTTGAAAATCGAAAGTGATTGGGATGAGGAGCTCCGCCTGGGGCTTTGCGGCGAATGGCTACATGGCGGCAGTATCGAAGGCGCCTTGCTTTCTGGCATGGCGGCTGCCGGACGAATAGTGGGTATGCCGCCCATTCGGATGATATCTGTCGGCACCGGTTTACAACAGAATCTCTTCTCGCTGGAGGGATCTAAATGAGCGCAAACGAACCCAGCAGCTTGATCATTGGAATTGACCTCTCAGGCCCATCAAATCCCGCTGACACTGTTGTAAGCCTATTCAGCGAATACACTGATCGGCTCGAATATATCGGGCATTATGAGCATTGCTCTGACGCTGACATCGTCCGACTCCTAGAAAAAGCCTCGTCCCACCTTCATGTGACCATCGGATTAGATGCACCGTTGTCCTATCAGGACGGAGGCGGAGATCGGATGAGCGATCGGTCGCTCAGAAAAGTACTCATGGGTGCTGGGATGCCCTCTGGAACGGTCATGACGCCAACCATGACGCGCATGGCGTATCTGACGTTGCGGGGAATCACGATAGCGCGTCTTCTACGATCATTACATGCTGATGCTAACATCGTTGAAGTCCATCCGCATGGCAGTATGGCCTTAGCAGGTGCGCCCATCGAATTGGTCCGTACTATGAAAGCGGAGGCAGCAAGCCGTCAGGGACTTGCTCATTGGCTTGGCTCACAAGGCCTTGCTAGACTACCTGAAGGGCCACATTCAGATCACGTGATTGCCTCAATTGGCTGTGCTTTTGCAGCCTGGCTCTGGCAAACCGGCCGAAGTACTTGGAAAGCTGCAGCTATCCCGCCTCATCACCCGTTTGACTTCGCCTGCTGAACGACTTCTCTATCCCGTTTAAAACGTATGACCCCACACGTTCTCATTATTGGTGCCGGCCTTTCCGGACTAAACTGCGCTCTTGAGCTGCAGAAAAAGGATATACCGTTCACTATTCTGGACTCCTCTGATGCGGTCGGTGGCCGTATCAGGACGGATAACATCGATGGCTTCCGCCTTGATCGGGGATTTCAGATTTTTCTTACCGCCTACCCCGAAGCCCGCGCAGTACTGGATTATGATGAGCTGAATCTGCATTCATTTAGACCCGGGGCTATGGTTCGGCTAAACGGGAAATTCCGCCTTTTATCGGACCCCCTGCGTCGTCCCCAAGATGTCTTTTCAACCCTGTTTTCCGGAGTGGGCACACTGCGAGATAAATTGAAGGTCGCAATGATGAGGAGGACTCAAGATGGTAGCATGTCTACCGGTCCAGAAACCTCCATCATGGAAAAGCTGCAGACGACTTGGGGCTTTTCGGCTGGTATGATCGATAGTTTTTTCAAGCCCTTCCTTGGGGGCATCACGCTCGATGAAAACCTGGGTACGTCTAGCCGTTTCTTCGATTTTGTGATGGGAATGTTTACTAAAGGGAAGGCTTCCTTTCCAGCAGGGGGCATGCAAGCCATTCCAGAGCAAATGGCAGCCAAACTGCCAGCCGAATCCATCATTCTAAAGGCTCGCGTGACAGCCATCAACGGATCCCACGAGGTCATTTTAGAAGATGGCCGGCGATTCGAAGGAAGCCACGTCGTACTTGCCACAGGCATGACCGATGCTCTGGCACTGGACCCTGGAGCTACTGAGCGCACATGGAACGGTACCACGTGTCACTACTTCGCAGCCGACGCAGCGCCGTTCAATGAACCGGTCCTCCTATTAAATGGTGAGCCCGGCCGAAGTAGCGGATCAGTCAATTCCATCGTCGTCCCGTCGAATGTGGCGCCTGGGTATGCGCCAAAGGGACAGCATCTCATCTGCCTTAGTAGTATTGGCGTTGACGAGTCAGATGCTTCGAAACATCGTGAGCGGGTCCTAACGGAGGCTGCCTCCTGGTTTGGAGACGAGGTAAGTACCTGGCGGCATCTCCAGACCTACCGAATTACCCATGCTCTTCCGCGCATGGATACGCTTCCCGATTCTCCTCCTATCAGAGTGCTTGACTCGGGAATAATCCAATGTGGCGACCATCTTTCCACCTCTTCCATTAATGGTGCATTGGCCTCTGGACGCCATGCAGCGGACCATCTACAACAGACTCTTTGACTATGACATCTCCTGACTCTCCAGTCGTCATCATTCTTGGTGCTACCGGCGGCATTGGCTCCGAAGTCGTGAATCGCCTATCAGCCCGTGGTTGCAACCTTGTCCTGGCGGCACGCAACGAGACTAATCTCAGCTTGTTGGCAACTCGCACCGGCGCAATGGCCATACCAACGGATGCAACAGATCCCGATCAAGTCCAAGCACTTGTTCAACAAACGGTACAGCATTTTGGGCGGATAGACGCAGTCGTTAATTGTGTCGGATCTATCCTGCTTAAGCCAGCCCACTTGACATCAATCGATGAATACAGGGAGACGATGGCTCTCAACCTGGACTCTGCCTTCTTCGTCGTCAAGCATGTCAGCCGAGCTATGATGAAAACCGGTGGGTCCATTGTCTTGTGCTCATCTGCCGTCGCTCGCACGGGCCTGTTTAACCACGAAGCCATTGCAGCCGCCAAGTCTGGGATCGAAGGACTGGTCAGAGCCGCAGCTGCCACTTATGCTCAACGAGGCATCCGCGTAAACTGCGTTGCTCCTGGCTTAGTAGAAACACCACTAAGTGCGCGCTTGACCGCTAATGAGGCTTCCCGGGCCACTTCCGAAGCTATGCATGCACTCGGGAAACTAGGTACTCCAGGGGATGTGGCTGAAGCGATCGATTGGTTAGTCGATGGCACCCGAAGTAGCTGGGTTACGGGGCAGGTAATTGGAGTCGACGGCGGGTTAGGATCTGTTCGCCCTCGCTAACGTGGGCGTACCCGTGTCGCGAATTCTGTCTGTTGCGGCTACTAATTCGCGCGTGATGCCCGGCTCATGGGAAGAATGACCGGCGTCGGGCACAATGACGAGAGAAGACTCTGGCCACCGCTCATGCAGGTCGAGGGCGCTCGCTACGGGGCAGACGATGTCGTACCGGCCGTGTACGATAAACGTTGGAATATGCCGAATCGCGTCGACTCGTTGCAGGAGAAGATCATCTGGATCTAGTCGCACATTCCTGAAATAGTGGGACTCCAAGCGGGCTGCACACCATGCTTTATCCAAATCGTGGAAAAAGGCCTCGAATTCCGGATTGGACATCAAGGTACAAGAAGCCCCTTCGTACACACTCCAGACCCGGGCCGCTTCGCGAGCCACATCCTTATCCTCATCGTGGAAGAGATTCCAATAGGCTTCCAGTAAATCTCCCCGTTGATCTTCGGGAATGTGCTCTGCAAACACTTTCCAACGCTCAGGCTGGATAAGTCGCATACCGTAGAGCCACCACTGAATTTCTTCGTCGCGCAGCAGCCAGATGCCTCGAATCGTGAGTGTTCGTACGGAAGCGGGTCTTTCCTGCGCATAGTAAAGTGAGAGCGTACTCCCCCATGATCCACCGAACACGTGCCAGGTATCAATCCCCATGTATTCACGGAGGGTTTCAATATCCTGCACTAGATGGTCGATCGTGTTTTCGCGCACTTCGCCCGGAGGTGTTGATCGTGGAGCACCTCGCTGATCAAATAGAATCACCCGGAAGTGGGATGGATCAAAAAAGCGCCGATCGGTTTCCGTCGCTCCAGCACCTGGGCCTCCATGGATAAATACGATGGGCTCCCCTTTCGGATTGCCACACTCCTCCCAATACAGCGTGTGCAGATCATCAACTGGCAACATGCCGCTGCGAATGGGCGTGATCTCTGGGTAGAAGTGTTCGTTGGCCATGGAATTGGACTGCAGTTTTGATTCAGAGTAAGTTACTATCCGCTGGTCTGCCTATCTGCATCAAACAGGTTGATTTACATGACATCCGAATTCATGCTCTACCTGCGCCTGGGATTTGAACATATTTCCGACCTGAATGGATATGATCACATCCTTTTCGTGATCGCACTGGCTGCCGTCTACCCGTTGAAGGAGTGGCGGCATCTTCTAATTCTCGTGACCGCATTCACGATTGGCCACTCCATCACACTTGCCATGGCCACGCTTGGCTGGCTCGCAGTGGATTCCGATCTGATTGAAATGCTGATCCCTGTCACCATTTTCATCACGGCCGTCATCAACATAGCAGAACGGTTTGCCAGTGACGCAGAAAAGGCGTTGCAACGAGATTGGCGTATGAAATATGCGCTGGCGCTGGGATTCGGCCTGATCCACGGCTTGGGCTTTTCCAACTACCTTCGCGCGTTACTCGGGACAGGCGAAAACCTTGTCTTACCATTGTTTTCATTCAATGTTGGATTAGAAATTGGCCAACTTGTCATACTTGTCATTACATTTGTAATATCGGCCGGAGTGATCTGGATTTTAGACTGGGTTCTGAACCGGTTCAATCGGCCCGTTGCGAATACCCAGCGTAACTGGGCAGCGGGGCTTTCTGTTGTGATTGCCATCCTTGCCCTGACCATGATATGGTCCTAGCCAGGTCCTTCTTAGGATCCGTAAGACCTACTGAGAGGCTGCACTGCAACCGTTAATCATACGCACGTGCCAGCTATGAAAGCTTATCTGTTTACGACTTTCACCCTCCTATTGGTCGTCCTTTTCGCCCTCCCAACTGCCTCCGCTCAGAATTGGCGGAATATCGAAGGGGACATAGCGTCAGGCAACCATTCGATATTCAGGCCGCTTGCTGATTGGCCAGATGCAAACGATTACCGCTCCGCTTCCGGTGCTCCAGGAGCTCGCTACTGGCAACAACGCGCCGACTATGTGATCGAGGCTGAGATCGACACTGTAAACCATGTAATGACAGGTAGCGAACGGATTACGTATCACAATAACTCTCCGGACGAACTTGGATTCCTGTGGGTTCAGCTCGACCAGAACGTGCGCTCACTCGAGCATAGTCGTTCCTATCAGATGCAGGGTGCCTTGCCGGAAAACATCAGTCCAGGATTCAGACGCTTCGTCGGCGTTGGACAATTTGATGGCGGGTACGAGATAACCCGAGTCCAGTTGGTAGATGATGCTGGTCGCCTCGTCGACACATCCTTCCGAATCCGCGACACCATTATGCGTGTCAATCTTGCCGAACCACTAGCTGCTGGATCAAGCATGTCCTTTGATATCGATTGGTCCTATCGCATTCCGGACAGCGGACGTGGAGGAAAGGAAATGGTGCGCGATGGTTGGCTCTATGAAATGGCTCAGTGGTTTCCCCGCATGTCTGTTTATGACGATGTGAATGGCTGGCAAACGGAGCAATTCATCGGGCGAGGAGAATTCTACCTCAACTTCGGCGATTATGACGTTAAGTTAACCGTTCCTTGGAATCACATCGTTGATGCAACGGGCGAATTACAGAACCCGGAAGATGTACTTACCGAAGACCAAATGCAGCGTCTGGAAGCTGCGTACCAGAGCGAAGAACCTGTATATATCGTTGGGCCAGATGAGGTTATGACACCAGAGTCTCGCCCAGTTCAGCGCGGTATGTTGACTTGGCATTACGTAGCCAAAGATGTACGCGACTTCGCATGGGCCTCATCCAAAACCGATATATGGGATGCTGCCGGATACGACTACAAAGATGGCGGCCCCATTGTGAAAGCCCACTCCTTGTATCCAAAAGACGCGTCTCCACTGTGGGACAAGGTCTCTACACGTGCAACGATCGTGACACTCGAGTCTTATGGCGACATGTCGCTTCGCTATCCGTATCCCAAGGCCGTTAACGTGAACGGACCCGTAGGAGGTATGGAATACCCGATGATTGCTTTCTGTGGTGCCCGTCCGGGACCCGATGGAACGTATTCGGACGGAGTAGAGCGCGCCCTGATTGGCGTTACGATTCACGAAGTTGGTCATAACTGGGTGCCAATGATCATCGCGTCGGATGAACGCAAGTGGACCTGGATGGATGAAGGGCTAAACACCTTCTTGCAGTACTACGCAGAGCAGATGTATGCCATGAAGTTTAATGGCACGGATGTTTGGACGCAGACCACGGATGGTACCTACCCATCCCGCCGTGGCCCCGCACCACTGATTGTACCGTACATGAAGGACCCCAACCAGGTGCCCATCATGACCGAGTCCGATCTGATCCAGAATAACTTTGGCAACAACGGCTATGCCAAGCCAGCAGCTGGCCTGTACATGCTTCGCGAGCATATTCTGGGCGCGGATGTTTTTGATGACGCCTTCCGCGAGTACTCACGCCGGTGGGCCTTCCGCCATCCACAGCCTGCCGACTTCTTCCGCTCCATGGAGGAAGCAGCCGGAGAGAACTTGAATTGGTTCTGGAGAAGCTGGTTCTACACGACGTATGCAAACGACCAGGCATTAGCCGCCGTCACGGAACAGTCCGCTGATTCTCTACTCGGCTCGACCGAAAACGGGGAGTGGTACTACCGTGTCAAAGTGGACAACGAAGGCCAGCAAATCATGCCGATTCATTTGCGTGTGACGTACGAAGATGGATCGGATGATATGATCCAGCTTCCGGCTGATGTTTGGCGTAGCAATGAACTCACCTTTACTAAAGGATTCTTCTCCGACAAGAAAGTCATGAAAGTGGAGCTCGATCCGCTCGGTGCCTTCGCTGATATCGATCCGAGCGACAACGAATGGAACGCACCCGAGGTCGAGACGGAACAGGAAGAAACCGGAGGTGGTTTCTGATCTGACATCCTATTGCGGATAATAGGTGCGGCGGCCTGCGGCCGCCGCACCTATTCCGTTTATACCATGCTTCAACTGCTGACATCCATATTCCTCGCCCTTCTCCTCATCGTTAACGGCGACACCTCACCTGCTGCATTAAGCGATGATGAGGCCCCTCGTCACGATTTCCACGTTACGTATAGTCGGATGGCCGTCGAAAACGACATGGCCGTAGTCCGAATTCGCTTATTCAAGGACGACCTTTCTGAAGCGCTCAGCAAACGGCTGGATCGAGACGTTATCGTAGATATTTCCCCTGAAAGCGACTCGTTATTTCAGGTGTACTTCAATGAAAGCGTTTCACTGGTCGTTGGCGAGGAAACCTTGGCGGGCAACCTGGTCGGCAGCGGGGAAGAGTACGTTGGAAAAGAGCCAATGTGGTGGTATCTACTCGAATTCAAGGCCGATGGCCCCATTGAAGGATTCACTATCTCCCAGAAAATCCTCTCTGAGATGTTTCCCGAGCAAAAAAACATTGTCCAGGTTCAACATTTCCCCAGCGAGAAGACGTACTCCTTGTATTGTGTTGAGGACTCATGGGAATACGAAGTCTCTTTTACGGACTGACCGTAACTGCGATGCGAACCACGTCACTTAAGGTTTCACAAGCAACTTGATTGCTCAACCGCTGTTGACACCATACGGAACATCGGTTTCTTCCGGATCCATTCCCCCTGACCGTGCCTGTTTACCTTCATGCTGCCCGGACCATCGTCCCGGAAACCTCCTATACCCAGGATGAGGCAGGCGAAGTCATGCTACGCTCGCTGGATCCTGAAAGCCGTGCTGGACGGCTTGTCCGGCGCATCTACCGGCATTCTGGCATCGAGAAACGGCACAGCGTCATTCGCGACTTGAAAGAGCCGGCCGATGGCAACTTGTTCTTTTCGAAGGAGGGCAAGTTCTTATCCCCCTCTACCGGCACTCGGAATGACGTCTACGCCCGGGAGTCACGTCCGCTCTTTGTAGCAGTTGCGAAGGCTGCCATCGACGCGAGCCCCGAGCATGAGGCCTATGACGTTACGCATGTCATTACGGTGTCCTGCACCGGATTCAATGCGCCCGGACCCGACTATTTTATTGTTCGAGACCTGGGTTTGAAGCCGGAAGTCCGCCGCTTTCACATCGGCTTTATGGGTTGCTATGCCGCGTTCCCAGCGCTCCGCATGGCCCAGGCCTTCTGTGAAGCAGACCCGAATGCGGTTGTGTTGATCGTCTGTTTGGAGCTCTGCTCCTTGCATTTGGAACCGTCCGAAGAAATCGACGACATCCTGGCCTTTTCTGTGTTCGCAGATGGTGCTGCCGGTGTCATTGTAAGCGCCCGAGAACCCGGTTCGAAGGGCGCGCTGCGCATTGACGCTCTAGAATCAACTATCGCACCGGACAGCGAAAGTGACATGGCCTGGACGATTGGAGATAAAGGATTCAAAATGGTCCTCTCCACGTATGTGCCGAAGGTCCTGGAATCCAACGTGAAAGACGTCGTGGATAGCGTCCTCACGCCATCGGGACATACGATGGAAGACATCGACCAATGGGCGATCCACCCCGGCGGTCGCGCCATTCTTGACCATGTGGCTAGTGGTCTTGACCTAGCTGCCGATGCACTCGATACCTCACGCGCCGTTCTACGCGATTATGGCAATATGAGCAGCGCAACCGTCCTGTTCGTACTCTCTGCCATGCTGGATGACGAAGCCGTCAAGGAAGATGACCATATTTTGGCGATGGCGTTCGGACCCGGCCTCACCGTTGAAACAGGTCTTTTTACACGCGTCTGAATGCCCACTCTGTTCTTGTCATCCCGCCGCGAGGATCTCGTCGAGCTCATGGACGATCCGGAGTGCGACAGGGAGTTGCTGGAAAACACCTACCGGTGGTTCGAAAAACTGAACCCTCTTCTGGCCAGGTGGCGAAGCGTCTACTGCCATAGAATTCGCCCCTTGCTCGACCCAACCACGTCGACCCGCATTCTTGATGTTGGTTGCGGTGGTGGCGACTTGGCCAGGCAGTTGGCTCGATGGGCAGCACAAGATGGCCTGAAGGCTGACATCACAGGCATCGACCCCGACCCCAGAGCGATACACTTCGCCCAGTCTCGACCGAATCCAGACGATGTCCACTTCTTGGAACTCCATTCAGCGGATCTGGCGCGCCGAAATGCGACGTTCGATATTATCCTGTCCAACCACGTCCTGCATCATATCAAAGATGAGCATTTGGTCGGGCTGATGAAGGATTGCGAAGCCTTGAACGCCCGGCTCGTGATCCACAATGACATCAATCGAGATGACCTTGCATGGCTGCTGTTCTGGCCAGTTGGCCTCGTTTGTAGGAAGTCCTTCATCTTGTCCGATGGTTTGCGCTCCATCCGCCGTTCCCGGACCGCCCACGAACTCGACCGGATCGCACAAACCGGCTGGTCAGTCGAGCGTCTTTTCCCGTTCCGCTGTCTCCTCATCTTTGAATCGGAATGACCAGTAACGTGATCATTGTGGGTGGTGGGCCAATCGGGCTATATCTGGGGTGTCTTCTCCGCAATAAGGGACTCGAATGTCTGATTCTCGAAAAGCGGGTCGAGCGCAGCACCCACTCTCGCTCCATCGGCATCCACCCACCCGCGCTTCGCCAGTTGGCACAAGTCGGCATTGCAGATGATCTCGTCAAAAGAGGCATCAGGGTTAAGGAGGGTGATGGCTATCTCGGCTCCAAGCCCCTGGGAAGCTTGCCCTTCTCATTGTTGCCGCCTCCTTACTCATTTGTGCTGACCCTTCCACAACACGAAACGGAATCGCTCCTGGAAGCCCGCTACATTGAGCTTGGCGGTCGATTGGAGAAAGGAGTCAGTGTGACAGGACTGGAACAGGACGCGGGCTCGGTCGATGTCATCGCAACGAGATCTTCAGGCGAAGAGAGGCTAACCTGCGATTGGCTCATCGGCTGTGATGGCCGAAACAGCACGGTCCGGGGCCTCCTTTCCATTCCGATGCTCGGATCGTCCTACAACGACCATTACATGATGGGAGACTTTGAGGAGGCTCGAGAGCAGTCCGCTCGCGCAGCAATCCATCTGGGTTCGAAAGGGGTCGTAGAGTCGTTCCCCTTGGGCCATGGGCTCCGACGATGGGTCGCACGGGTCGAGCAGCCCCACAAGAGCGCTACCCATGCAGATCTCGTGGGCTTGCTCACTAGGCACGTTCAAGAACGGACTGGTGTGACTCTGGCTCATGACGCCTGTATCATGACAAGTGCCTTCACAGCCGAACGATTCGAAGCCAAGGAATTCGCTTCCGGCCGCGTTATCCTAGCAGGCGATGCCGCGCACATCATCAGCCCCATTGGCGGACAGGGCATGAATCTCGGATGGCTGGATGCCCAACTACTTGCTGAACTGCTTCACTCGAAGGACGGAGTTGCACTCAAACCCGAAGCAATTCAAGCAGCCTACGAGCCCGTTCGACGCCGATCTTTCCGCCGGGCTGCCCGCCGAGCAGAACTGAATATGTGGATGGGGCGGTCAGGATGGCTCTACCCCGCGCGTGCGCTCATGGCGCGACTGATACTGAGCCGACCATTGCGCGGCTATTTCGTTCGGCTATTCACTATGCAGGACCTTTGAAAACCGTTATTCGACTAGGAAAAAGGGCCCCTTAGGTCAATTGTGATTTTTCTGCATTCGGGCGAACGCTATTGCACTCGATGTCGCCCGGAAGCACCTTTGCGCTTGTGACCAAACCATAAAATCACCACGTTGAACACACCCTCGGACCGACAAAGCAGCCTCATTCGAGCTGCCCGACCGGACGACCTCCAAGAGCTCCTTTCAATTGAATCAAGCTCATTCAGTGGCGACAGAATTTCGTCCCGCTCCTTTGTGCGATTTCTGCGGCAGCCCTCCTCAAGGATTCTAGTCGCTGAAATGTCAGACCACAGCATCACTGGATATGCCCTGGTCCTGCTTCGTCGTAATTCCCGTAAAGCACGGCTTTATTCAATTGCTGTTGACCCCGTTCATCGTGGCTCTGGAGTTGGTACGCAGCTTTTAGGAGCCATTGAGTCCACCGTACGCGAAATGCACTGCCTCGAACTATCGTTAGAAGTTCGGACGGACAATACTGCTGCCATCGACATATATCAGCGGCACGGGTTTGTGGTCAGCTCTACGAAGCCGAATTACTACGAGGATGGAGCCGGAGCACTCGTTCTGCAAAAGTCGTTTTCTACGTTCGTTCCAGGACACCATCATGATAGGTCCCTCCCGGCGTGCGGTTGTCGTTGACAACAACCTTGGGGACTCCGGAATCAGTTCCTGTAGGGATCAAACCCGGGTGAAAGGTCTGTGCCATTCCAGGCCGGGAGGTCAGGCCATTAGTCAACAGAAAGACACTGAAGCAAAGCGATAGGAGGAAGCGGCTCATGGTGATTAGAAGGTATTGGTCCAAGCGGGGTGGGATTACTCTCGCCGGGTAAATTGGATGATTCCTACATCAACTACAACCCACAGACCCCAACGACGGAGTTGGTTGCATGAACCGGTTGCATGAACCACCCGTCCTTCGTTCTACAAAAAAACGCTCTTCCCGATATCGAAAAGAGCGTTCGTGACCGCTAGATGGTCAATGTGGAGCCAATGAGCGGACTCGAACCGCTGACCTGCTCATTACGAAAAAGTGGCGACGGTGGCGACAATGGCCCCGAATAGCCATATACGCCTATTCCGATATGTATACCAGGGTAGATCAGGGTAGCTTTGGACGATAAGTCGGGAACCCCTTCGGGAACCACTTCAAGCACCCATAAGAACTTCGGGGCGGGAACGACGAATCGAATCCAACGATCCTGAAAATACTCTGATCAGAAAACAGCGACTGCCTGTAGACCTGCTTTCCTAGCCACGAATTTCCACTATTGCGCGGCTGAAAAGAAGGAAAGCTTACAAGTTCTCCCAAATTTCCGAGGTCACTCAAGAAGGTTTCGATCAATCGTTTGCTGGACTTATTCAAGTAAGCCCAGAACCCTACAATAATGATCGCGGTGTAAGCTTCCCTACAGTGGGCGAACTCGAATGGTGGAAAAACCCCTTACCTTCGAACCATGCTGAATTTCCGACTCAGTGAGACGAAGATCGTTTCCGTCCGCGTCCGCAATGCGCGCGGAGAAAAGGTCAACCCCCGCTGGAGCACCCTCCATCAAGAGAACCATCACCGTTCTCAATTTCATTGACGCATGTGTGACAATGTACACGGCAATCGTCCGTGAGATTGCCGGAAAGGACGCCAAAAATGATCTGGGTAACAGTTTTCCGATATTCAGCGGCAGGGCGATCAGCGTGTGGCGACTTGAGAGGCTACACGGCATCGTCACCTCTTTCACCAGAAGATACGCGGACTGCATCCAGTACCGGCGTGACGTAGATCTTACCGTCCCCACGGAGACCCGTATGGGCCTCTCGTTGGATGATTTCAATGATCTCATCCACCATGCTGTCCTCGACCACGGTTTCGATCTTGACAACGGCGACGTAATCCACCAAGTCTTCGGTAAAGCTGTGGGGCACGTCTTGAGCCCGACTACGGCCGAATCCTTTCATGTCGCAGATACTCACTCCCGTGAGCCCTTCAATGTGGTGAAAGGCACGCGTCACGGCGGAGAGCTTGTGTGGCTTGATGTAGGCTTGGATCTGTTTCATGGTTTTCTAGTGACTTGAGTAATGGATTCGGATGGTGGGGGACCGTCGCTGAACCATCGGTAAAGTGCCGGCACGACCAGCAGCGTCAGCACGGTGGAGGTGACAAGGCCGCCGACCACGACGGTTGCCAAGGGGCGCTGGACTTCGCTTCCCGTCGTCGTGGAAAAGAGGAGCGGAATGAGTCCGAGCGCGGTAGTAACAGCCGTCATAAGGACCGGGCGCAGGCGCAGGAGGGCACCGTCCACACTTGCCCGGTCCATAGGCGTGCCGTCCCGAATGAGCTGGTTGAGGTAGGTGACCAGCACCATTCCATTTTCCAGCGCGATCCCGAATAAGGCAATGAACCCGACCGACGCGGGGACTGAAAGGTTCTGGCCCGTTATCCAGAGCGCTACAATGCCGCCCACAAGCGCCAGCGGAATGTTGAGCATGATGAGCGCTGCGTTCTTCAGCGAGTTGAAACTCGCGTACAGCATGAGCAACACGATCAGAAGCGTGATGGGCACGACCACCATGAGCCGCTTGTTGGCTTCCTGTTGCAACCGGAATTGCCCACCCCATGTGGTAAGATAACCGGTCGGGAGCTCCACCTCCGAACGGATGACCTTTTGGGCCTCCGCTACGAATGAGCCAATGTCCCTGCCCTCCACATTCAGCTGGACGGTAATGAAGCGCTGGTTGTCCTGCCTCGTGATTTGTCGCGGTCCGACGACCTCGACAATCGTGGCCAGCGCGCCCAGTGGGACGGTACCTCCTCCGGGGA
>Ga0115566_10002000_pt1 | contig 17072 bp, 19 predicted proteins | sample COGITO_mtgs_1204_3_FD_87173 | JGI IMG/M metagenome (GOLD analysis project Ga0115566, IMG submission 87173) | Pelagic marine microbial communities from North Sea - COGITO_mtgs_120405 | ecosystem: Environmental > Aquatic > Marine > Epipelagic | place: Germany:Helgoland, sampling site Kabeltonne...
CCCGTCGCACCGATTGAGGTACGCACTTCTCCGTGCCTCTGGTGGGCCCGTCTCTCTACGCCGGAGCGCGTAAGTAAATTGATCACAGAGACACGGAGGCACGCAGGAAGAGGCGCGACTCCTCATTTTTTGTCCTCAAGATCTTGTTGTCCCATCTCGTTCATTTTCTGGCGAGCCTGCCGCATTCGCCAAGACATCCCCCTCTCATAAGTCTTCGATCGCCCCTCACAGGCGGTAGACAAAGAACTGACTCCTGCTATAATTCAGGGTCACTTCGAGCAAATAAGAGGGAAATATCATGAAGCGCGAAACCCTATGCCTCCACGCTGGCCAAACGCCCGATTCGGAAACCCTCTCCCGGGCTGTTCCGATTCACCGCACCAGTTCGTACGTCTTCAAAGATGCCGCCCATGCCCGCCGTCTGTTCAATTTGGAAGAGCTTGGCAACATCTACACTCGCATCATGAACCCCACACAGGATGTCCTGGAGCAGCGCATGGCAGCGCTTGAGAGCGGTGCCGCAGCGTTAGCCGTCGCCTCTGGAACCAACGCCATCTTCTACACCGTCATCAACCTCTGTCAGGCAGGCGACCACATCGTCTCTGCCAACAATCTCTACGGCGGCACCTACACGCAGTTCAACGACATCCTGCCGAAGTTTGGCATCACCACGACCTTTGTCGATCCCAAGCATCCCGAGAGCTTTGCCGCTGCTATCGGCCAATCGACCAAGCTTATATTCTGCGAGACGGTCGGCAACCCTGGGCTGGATGTCGCCGACATCGCTGCAATCGCAGATATCGCTCACGCCCATGGCATCCCGCTGGTTGTCGACAGCACCTTCACCACGCCCTGCCTGCAGCGGCCCATTGAGCATGGTGCCGACATCGTCTGCCACTCGCTCACCAAGTGGATTGGTGGCCATGGTACCGGCATTGGCGGGATTATGGTCGACTCCGGCAAGTTCAACTGGCAGTCGGACAAGTTTCCACTGATGGCAGAGCCTGACGCCAGCTATCATGACATTCGCTGGGCCCATGACTTAGGCGAGCTCAGTCCTGTTGCCTTCGCCATCCGCATGCGTGTCGTCCCGTTGCGCAATCTCGGTGGCTGCATTTCTCCGGACAACGCCTGGATATTCCTGCAAGGACTCGAGACGCTGCCGTTACGCATGGAACGTCATTGCAGCAATGCCCTGGCATCAGCGCAGTTCCTCGACGATCACTCAGCGGTCGAGTGGGTGCGCTATCCCGGGTTAGGCCAAGACGCGAACAGCGAGTTGGTCGAGAAATATCTGCCCGATGGCGCAGGTGCCATGGTTGTCTTTGGCGTCAAGGGAGGTGCCGAAGCCGGGACCCGCTTCATCGAAGCCCTGAACCTGTTCTCACACCTGGCCAACGTCGGCGACGCCAAGAGCCTGGCCATTCACCCGGCCACCACCACCCATGCGCAACTTACCGAAGCGCAGCAGATCGCTGGCGGCATCCGTCCCGAGCTAGTGCGTCTGGCGATTGGTCTCGAGCACATCGACGACATTCGCGAGGACCTCGACCAGGCCCTTCAGGCAAGCCAGGGCAGCGCGTAAGCAGCGCTTCACGCGGGCCGGCGGACGCATGGAGAAACCAGCTGTGTCACACAGCTGCCTCACCCCATTGTGGGTAAGGATCTCCATGCGCTCCGGTACCCCTCATTCGTATGGCAGCGCTTTTGGGCCAGCGGGGAGGATACGGCGGCCGCATCCTCGACAAAGAATGTCGCGCCGACCTGCCAACAGACATCACGAAGAACCGGATCCCTGAGCTACGTCCGTCCGCGGAGTGCAGGCAACGCGTCAACGCTCTAGCGTTTGGTTACCCGCGCCGATGATGCCAATATCCTGGCTGTCGTCGTTGATGCGCGACTGCAAGAATCTCGATGCAATCAGCTGATAACAGATACAGAACCGCGTATGGGAATCGGTTGACCAAGTGCTTCCGAACGTCAAATTCGAGGATTGCCCAAGCTGTAGGGTGTGTGACGATGTCATCCACAGTTCGGTCGAGTTCTGCCAGAAAATCGACTCCCAGATTCAACAATTTCTTCTCGTAGTATTCAGCGGCAGAGTACAATTCATTCTCTGCTTCCGGATGAAAAATGGCTTCAGGCATTCAGAGCCCGTATACGTTCTCGGGCGTCGGCAAAGACCTCAGCGGCCGGCCGGCAGGCCACCTCTCCGTCTGCAATCTGTTCATGTCGCCGGCGCGCTTCTTCAGCCCAGATTAGATCCCAGTCCGCAATTGCTTCGCTGTGCTCATCCAGCGTAAGAAGCAGCTTCTGCGCCAGAACTGCCCGGTCTTTCTGTGGGAGGTCAAGCGCCTCCTTCTCCAGTTCCGCGACGTTCATACAAACTCCAATTACGACTGACTAACCTTCCAACACCGTAGCCTTGTTTCGGCCATCTCGCAAGATCTATAGTGAAACGCTCAGGTCAGCCCAGCACCGCCAATCCCGCAGGCAGGCCCGCAGGGAATGCAGAGCCAGCCCTACTGCAGCTGGAGCAAAGCGTCAAACATGCTGCAGTGGCAGACCTCCCCGTCATTTTCTTGTCCTCAAAATATTCTTGTCCAAATCCTTCCTTCCCAACGTGCGGATCGCGTTCCCCCCGCGTCGCTGATCGGAAGTCGCGAGTCCAACCTTCCCGGCTCCAATCCTGTCAATCCTGTCAATCCTGGCCAACTTCTTCCTCAGCGGCTCAATAGGTAAACAGCTCCTTCATCGCGTGTGTCTTCTCGGTGGTCTGGTTCAACGCCTCCAGCACCTTGGCTTTCGAGTTGGACGTCAACCTTCTGCCCTTGCAGGCACGAGTTACCATCTTATGGGTGATATGCAGCGTTGAGCTCTGGACGAGATCATGTGGCGTGAGATCGCTCTCCGCCATGATGCGAGCAATGGGTTGCTCGCCCAAGTTGCGCTCAATATCATCGTTCATTGTTTGATCCTTCTCGAGAGGTATTGGCGGAAGTGTTAGCGCCGAGACGATAGCTGATCACTCTTTTGACGTCAAGGTCAGTCCGAAGCACCTGCCAGGCCGAGCTACTTCAGCCGTGGCGCTGTAACCGTGCTGCCGCTCTTCAGAAGGGCCAGCGTTTAGACAGAGTGGTGTTAGCAGCCATCCGCAACGAGTATAGTAGGCAGGCGTAGAACGACTTCCCTTATCAAGCTCACGCAGCACGGAGAGCAAAATCCATGGACCTGCACAGAGTCTCGCGACGCAAGTTCCTAGCTGCTAGCGCAGCCGCAACAACCTGTTCACTCCTCCCGTCGACCGTACTGAGCGCCAATCAAATGGTGAACATGGCTGCGATCGGCATTGGCCAGCGCGGCGGCAGTATCACCAAGGCATTCGGCAGCAATCCGAATGTGAACCTCGTTGCCCTCTGTGATGTGGACATCGAAAGCACCGCGCCCTTGGCCGCCAAAAGTAAGGGCCAAAATGATGCCAGTTTTGGCTGGCGCAACGCTGCCGCCTCCCCAGCAGCAACCGCCGCAAAATTCCCCACAGCCAAGCGCTACCACGACTTTCGGCTCGAAATCGCTCACATTGCAGGTGGCGACCGCCAGCCCGTGTGCTTTTGCGGTGGCCGCAATTAGTCCGTCCACCGCGGCCACAGGAGTGCCGCAGCGCTCCGCTTCAGCGCAGGTCTTTGCCCAGGCACTGGCCTCAGCGAAGGAAATCGGCAAAATTTGTTGTTTGTAGACACGACACAGTTCCTGCAACCAAGACTCTAGTAGCATTGCACGACGACTCTCGGGCAAGCGACGAATGCCTTGATCAGTCCTGACAACTCCGCCCGCCAGAGCTGCTCTCCCGCCTGCGTCAGACCAAGGATTGCGCCATCGTAGCTGCTCGCCACGATACCCAATCCCTGCGCTCTCTTCGCAGTCCGTACCTTGGTGATAGTCTCGCCGATTTCGATGCTCACCAGCGCCACAGCTGGCACCTGCACACGTCAAAATCAGGGCGATACAGATGACTATCAGACGATGATTGAGCATACGTTTTCCTACAGCGAACTGGGTGAATGCCCACACTCACCGACCCTGCAGGCCAAGGAGCACCATTATCCTACCGACTCCGACGTCGCGACAAGGTCACAGCCGTGATATCTCCGATCGATATGTGATTTGACACTGTCTTGACCGACCGAAGAATCTCAGGTTGCCCGCCATGGCCATGGCACTACCGTACCCGCCCCATTCCCCCACATGAGAACTCCCATGAAAATCTACGGCTTCGACGCATCCTTCCCCGCCAACAAAGTGCGCTATGTCGCAAACGCCCTCAGCGTCGACTATGAATTCGTGCACATCATGCCATTCACCCCCGAAAGCCAATCGCCCGAATACCGCGCCAAGCAGCCCGTCGGCAAGGTCCCAGCGCTCGTCGAAGACGACGGCTTCTCCCTCTTCGAAAGCAACGCCATCATTCGCTACCTCGCCACCACCCACGGCGCAAAGCTCTATCCCGATAATCCTCGCCAACGCGCCGTCATCGACGCCTGGATGGACTTCGGCTCCATTCATATCGGCGGCGCTATCGGCCGCGTATTCTGGAACACCATCGGCATCAAATTCATGGGCGAACAGCCCGACCAAAACTCGCTGGACACCGGTCGCTCGTTCCTTGATCGCTTTCTGCCCGCAGTCGACGCCCAGATTGGCGACTCCGCATATGTCGTTGGCGGTAGCCTCACCCTTGCGGACTTCGCAATTTTGGCACCGCTGGACCCCGCAGACATCATTGGCGTCGACGTCAGCCAGTACCCGAACATCAGTCGTTGGCGTGCCGACCTCCAGAGCCGCGACTGGTACCAAGTCGATCGCTCGATGGGCCAGCAACTCATTGCCAGCTTGCTCGCCAAGCCCTGAAACTCCCCGCAGATCACACACTGTTTGACGAGCTACGCAAGCTCTACGCCGAGCCGCAACGTGTCCCGATGAGGTCGAACTGGCCCTGTGGTTTCACGACGTGATCTACGACCCGCGCGCCTCGGATAACGAGGCGCGCAGTGCGGAGTTCGCAACCGCACGCCTGACAAGCCTTGGCCATTCTGGCCACCGCCACACACGAAGCCCAGACAATTGACGAGCAACTGATGGTCGACTGCGAGCGCTACGAAACCAAGGCCCGGGCCAATCTGACCGCCCTGTGACGTTCCCCGCAGGACGAGTCTCCGTGCTCGTCTCTCTTCGTAGGAAGCAACTCCATTTGCCTCACCGCTAGGAAGTAGGGCTCGGGCATAGGCGTGAGACGGTCGCAGGACTCGATGACTTGGTGACGCCCGACGACATCATGACTGCCCTGACGCCCTGTCGCCGGATATCCGGCCTTCTCCGTTCAAACTTCACCCTTCTCCCTTCCACCTACTCCTCCACGCGTGTCCATTGTAGACGCACGGCGAAGGGCGTGCCCTCTCGTTCCAGAGCCAGCAACATAGCCGCGGTCGGATCCGCATTTAGCGCGGCCTGAATCTGCGCCGCATTCCAGCCTTCGACCGATAGGCCATTGATCTGCGTGACCACATCTCCCGGCAACAGCCCCGCCTCTGCCGCGTTGGTCTCCGGTGTCACCTGGGAGACCACGAAGGTCCCGTCTTGTTGGCCGAACCTCACGCCCAGCGTGTACGATTGGCGCCCCCGCCCGGCGGGCATATCCAGCACCATCCGCACGCCCTCGATATCAAACCCCGACTCCACCAGCGCGCTCGCCGTCCCGGTATGAGATTCGCTCGTCGCCAGCAAGACATGCGCCCCCGGATAAATCCCGTCCAACACAAACCGACCCGCGACATCCGTGAACACCGCCTGAATCATCGACGTCTGCAACGTCACACTCACTCCGGCCGCTGGTTCACCATCCTCATTCACCACCTGACCCGAAATCGTCTGCCCCTCGAAAATCCGCAGCAGCACGGGGTCCCCCGGGACCGACACGATCCGGCTGTACGAGATTACCCCAGGCACGTTGAAATCGAGCCGATACTGGCCCGTCGCCAAACCACCGATGCGCCCACTCAGCTCATTGGGGAGCTGCAACTGCAACCACTCGCTGTAATACGGCGGTGCTGGTAACTCCGTCGCCCATAGCCGAATATTCGCCACGCCAGAATCCGGTGCCCCCTCCAGCATCACCTCCAGTACATTCCCCTCATGCAAGCGTAGGTTCTGAGTCAGCTCCATCGCCGTGGGCTCCAGCACCGCATGCGTCGGGGCGAACTCCTCAGAGCGCGCCGACACCAACCAGGTTTCCGGATCCTCGACCGCCAACTCGTAGCGCCCCGATCCATCCGTCGTCGTCTCCGCGAGGATCCCGGCCGCCCCGTGAACGCGTACCACCGCGCCCGGCACTGCCCGATTGTGCACGCTCTCGATAAACCCCGAGATCGTAGTTACCCCGGTAATCTCCAGCTCCAGCAAGCCCTGCCCCACCGCCGCTGCGGGCACCGCCAACTCCCCATTGCGCTCGTCCTTCGCCGCCGAAAGCTCAAGCGCTAATGCAGGCACACCGTGAAAAGTAAAGCGCGCATCGCCCCCCACCGTCTGATAGCGAGTGAGAATGCTGTCCAGCGTAGTGTCGGCAAACCCCAGCTCAACCACCGCTCCCGGCACAGTTCCCCCCACCAGATTCTTGACAATGCCCGTCACCGTCGCGCCAGCCCCGACCACCACACTCATGTCTGTATCCGACGGGTACCAGCTGCTCACGCCATAATCAGGCATCACCGCCAGCAGATCGACATCGCCATCCGGCAGCTCTTGAATCGAAAACGCCCCTTCCGCATCAGACACCGCATATGCCTGCTGAAAAGTCACCGTCCGGCTCGTGTTTGTCGTGCGCATCCGCACGTGCAGTGAGGCACCTCCTAGCGGGCTGCCATCCTCCGCCAACACCACGCCGCTGGCCGCAGCCGTGCGTGATAGCGTCAGCGTAACCTTCGCCACCTCGCCCCGCACCAGCGTCACCCGCTTGCGCCCGTCGGTCGAGCCAAACTCGCCAAAGCTGTAGCCCTGCTTCCCTGCCTGCACCCAGCACTCACCAGCTGGCAACGCCGAAAACTCCACCACGCCCTGCTCCCCGCTCGACCGCGAAGGCGCCAACTCCTCCCCGTTCGCCCGTTGCACAAAAACAGCCGCCTTAGCCAGCGGTTGATCGTTCTCGCCCTCCAGCACCGTCACCACCAGCCCCGACGCCGGTTCCAGCTGAATCGTCACCCACGCAGCCCCCGGCTCCTCCCGCACCTCAGCCCCCACGACCGCAGACACATACTGATCATCCCATGCCTGCAAACTCGCCCCCGGCAGCGGCACATCCCCCATCGTGAATACCCCGTCGCCATTGGTCATGGCCTGCAGCCCGGCCGCCGCCGAGACAATCGGCCCCACATACTGAACCGTTGCGCCCGCTGCGAGCGTACCATCAGGAAGGATCACTGTGCCGGACACATAGCCCGTCTCATACTCCAGCTCCTCCTCTTCTTCCTCGTCCTCTTCTTCGTCATCGCCGTCAAACTGCTCCACCGACAGGCTTCTCCCATCGTCATCATCTCCTGCCGAACCGGACCGGTTTTGCGAACTCCGCAACCCCGCGTCTCTGCTATCCGCGCCAGTTGAACGACTTCCTTTTTCCTGCGAACTCCGCAAGCGCCTCCGTTCAGCAGCAGTCGTCCCCGAGGCGGGGTTTTGCGAACTCCGCAACGACCGGTCGCGCGCCCCGCGTTCTTGCCTGCCGCTTGCTGGCCGCAGCCCATCCGGGCCATTTGCGAACTCCGCATCGCCGTCCGCCGAAGAGCGCGGGCCCTGCCAATTCAGATCTCCAGCATGCCCACCAATCGTCAGTCCTTCGTCTTCCCCGTTGTGCGCACCACCGGCCGCGCCGCCCCCCTGCTCCAGGCTACCGCCAAACAACAGTGCGAGCATCAGCCCTGCTACGGCAACGACACCGATGCACGCAAGAAGAATGGTTTTTGTGGGGGACATAATCAGTCAGGTTGCAAACCGCCAGGGGAATAGCATCTCCAGAGAAAAGAAATGAACAGGGCGCAGCAAGAGTAACCGCCTTCGACACCTTTTTCATTACTCTTCGGCGGAATCGGCACCGCCAGTACCGGTAGGAGGAGGATTTATCCGCAGATTACCGCAGATTGAGAGACTCGGGTGCTTGGCTTGTAGTGAACCTAAGGATATGCGTTCCGTCAGCGCCAACCGCCGCCGCTACCGCGCGGTGGGCCGCCCATCATGCTATTCAATGAGGTCATCTCCATCACGTACTGCAGGTAGTTGGAGAATTCCTCGGCACCTTCGCCCTCATAGCCAAGGGTCCGGGCAAAGTCCTGTAGCGCATACTCACGCTGCTCATCCATCAGCGGGCGGATCTCACGCGTCAAGTCGCGCATTTCATGGCGATACTCCCGGGTGCTTTCTCCGTTCTCCATGGCCACTTCCATCTGCGTGGCAAGCATCTGTATCTGGGCAATGCCCTCAACAACTCTAATGTGATTCATTCGCTGCACCTCGGTCATGTTGTCGACATTGAACTCGGCGAAGAACTCATCCTGCTTCGTTGTGCGCTGCCGTAACCGATCTTGGGCTTCAGCTATGTAGGTTCGGATCTGCTGGTAGCGCTCCGGATCCTTCTCCTTCAGGCTCTCGAAAAAGCTCCGGCCTCTATCAAAGCCCTTCTTGCCATCGCCCTTGTCGCGATCGCTCTTGTCGTCCCGAGAGCTGCGGCGGCTGTCCATTTGCTGCTGAAGGTTTGCCAACACGGCTTCTTTGGCTGCAAGCGCGTTGCGGAGAGTCTCCGCTTCTGCCTTCGCCGTAGCCGTTGCGTCATCGTTCGCGGTCCGCCCTGAAGCGTGCATGACGGGCACTGTCTCCATGACTGGCTTGACAGCCTGAGCAGCAGCCTGGCGCTGGCTCTTCTTACTGGCGGCTGCCTCTTCTTCCAACAGGGTAATCTCGAGTTGCAGCGCCACGTTACGCTGCCGGGTGGCAACAGCCAGAGCCACGCCAACAGTGGCTGCAATCAGCAGGACGATATTGATCAGATACTTGGGCATGATTTTCTCTAGGCTAATCTTCTACGATTTTAAAATCTTACCGTCCTCGAACAAATGGCAAGCTCGAGTTAATAGCCCTGGTTTGTAAAAAACTAAAACCGCCTAGGCGGCAAGGTTATGGTAGCCGAATTCGCGAGACTAAAACCGCAGGGGCCACCGAACAGCGACAAGCCATGGCAATTTCTAAACCTCAGAAGCCGCCGCTTTACAGAGTTCTGGCAGCCGTCGGCGCCTTGCTCCTCGTGGCCACAATACCATCGTGGCTGATCGCAGCACGGCTCATCGCAGCAAATCCTCGTCAAATTGGCGAACCGCCGGCTGACCTCCCAGCAACGGCGATCGCTCTCGCAAGCAAATCAGGAAGCAGCATCGCTGGCTGGCACATCCAGGCCGCCGAAACCCGCGGCGTCATTGTCCTACTACACCCGATTCGCGGCTCGCGGCTGACGATGCTGCGTCGAGCCCGCACCCTCCACGCAGCTGGCTACGCTATCGTCATGATTGACCTCCAGGCCCACGGAGAAAGCTCGGGGGCAAAAATCACGCTCGGCCATTTGGAGAAGCATGATGCCCGAGCTGCAGTTGCCTACGCCCGCGCCCAGCATCCGGGAGAGCCCATTGCCGTCCTCGGCGTCTCCCTCGGAGGGGCAGCAGCCCTTCTCGCTTCCCCACTGGAGGTCGACGCACTCGTCCTCGAATCTGTGTTTCCTTCGATCGAGCAGGCCGTACACAATCGCGTCGCGTCCCGCCTTGGCTGGGCCTCAGCGCTCCCCGCAGAAATCTTGCTCCTCCTGTTGCAGCCCCACCTGGGGCTTACCCCGCCGCAATTACGCCCGATTGCAGCCATGGACGGGATCGGTTGTCCCGTCTTTGTCCTGTCTGGCAGCGCCGACACCCACACCACTCCGGCCGAGGCCAAGCAGATGTTCGACGCGGCGCAAGCGCCCGCAGAGTTTTGGCTGGTGGAAGGTGCCGCACACGAAGACCTCTTCGATGCCGCTCCAGCCGAGTACCGCAAACGGGTCCTGGCGTTTTTCGAACGGCACATGGCGGCCCAGTAAAAGAAGGATCGACTGGAGTCGATCTTTTTGCCGCTGCGCCCTCTCCCGGTCAGTAGTCGAGCTTCGCGACCGCGGCGGCGGCAGCGGTCGCAGCGAGTGGCTCGGCACAGCCGCTGGCCTGTTCGAGTGCTACGTCCAACGGGACCGCGCCGAGAAACGGAACACCAGCGTCTTGCGCCAGAGCTTGTGTCTCCGCAGTATCCCCCGTCGACAGGTTCTCCACGACGCCCACAATATTGGCCTGCTGGTCTTTGAGAAACTGGGTGGTACGGGCGACGGTGCGTTGCACCACGGCCGATGGCGTGCAGACGACCAGAAACTCGCAGCGAGGCGCTAGGGCCAGTACGTCTAAGGTCGCGTCGCCGATTCCTGGCGGCATATCCAGAATCAGCAGATCTAAGTCACCCCAGAGGGTGATGCACAGCAACTCCAAGATGGCGCTCGACAGGTCATCGCCGCGCAACGGCGCTGGCTGCGCACCGGAAAAATGGGCTACGCTCATTAATTTAATCCCGGCAACCTCAGGCGGAAGAATGCCTCCTTTCTCTGCGGGAAAGCCACATTCGGCGCCGAGAATCATGTGGCTACAAGGGCCGGTCAGGTCGAGATCAAACAGGCCAACCCGCAGGCCCTTTCGGGCGCTGGTAAGGGCCGATAAGGCGGCGATCATGCTCTTGCCGATTCCGCCTTTGCCACCGGTAACCGCCAGCACTCTGGCACATCCCTGCAGCCGCTTGGCGACAATTGCTGTGCGTGGATCTAGGTCTCGTGTGTTCATAGCTACTCCGCCGTGATTGAGGTGACGCGGACGCCGCGACCAGATTGCACATCGAAGTCAGCGCTCCCACAACTGGGGCAGCGGGCGAACGCATGTGCCAACTCCGGGATGAAATGCACCGCTTCGCCCTCGTCTTCCCCGAAAGCCTCGGCGATGGCTTCGAAGCCAAATGGATGCTGGCAGCGCCGACAGCAAAACTGCGCGGGCTCGATCTCGACGACAAAGCGAGTATCAGCCAGGACCGGGTTCTCCGGCATCATCTCGCGTAAGGAAAACTCAAAGGTTTCCTGGCGGATTTGTTGCAGTTGCCCGACCGCGACCACAACTTCGCGAACCTTGTTTTTTTCGGCTGCGTTGACAGATTGAATTACGGTCTCAATCACACCTTCAGCCAAGGCCCACTCATGCATGATCAGTTTTCTCCTGTTGGGGTTGGTCACCAGGGACCAGTGAACGTTCTGGCCATTCCACGGTAAAGCAAGCGCCCTCGCCAGGAACACTGCTGACGCTAATGGTACCGCCGCTTCGCGTCACAAGATGCTGCACGATGGCCAGTCCCAGACCGGTACCTGACTCTCCGCTCTCACGAGCTTTCTGCGTGCGGTAGAATCCACCGAAGATGCGTTCTTGATCGCAGGCCTGAATGCCGATCCCCTGGTCTGCGACCTCGAGTCGCAGGCCGCCGGCCTCGCTGGTGGCGGAGATCGCAACCGTGCTCTTGGCGGGGGAGTATTTGACGGCGTTATCGAGCAGGTTGCCGACCACGCGGCCTAGAAATTCGGCGCTCAGGCTCAGGTAGATGTTCTGTGCAGGCAGGTCGACTTGAAAGCGCACCTGTTTATTCAGTGCTCGTTCCTGCGCCTGTTCGAGACAGGCCTGGGCCACGGTCTGTAGACATGCCGGGGCTGCGCCTTGTAGGTCTTGCTGGGAGGCGCCGGCGAGGTCAAGCAGGTCACGAATCAAGTCTAGCATTTGGTCTACCCGGCTGCGCGCGCGCTCAATGAAGGAGGCTTGCCGCGGGCTCGGATCCATGAGCAGCAGGGCGTCGAGCATAGAGCGGACGGCGGCCAGCGGTGCGCGCAGCTCGTGATGGGTGGTGCGCGCGAACCAGTCGCGTTGGGCGCCGACTTTCTGCAGGTCGGCATAATCGCGCGCGCTGCCAATCGCCACGGCCCCCAAGTTCGCTAGGTTCCGGGCCATTGCCTGTTCTTCGGGGGTGAACTGGTGGGCGGCTGCTGCGTACAGGCGCAGGATTCCGAGTGCCTCATTACCTGCCTTCAGCGGCACACAAAGAACGGCATGCAGCCCCTCGTCTCGTGCCTGAATTGGGTAGAGGACGCGAGGGTCGGTCCGCATATCGTCGATCACCACGACCTTCCCTGCGAGGGTCTCCATGTCTGAGCTGCCTTCGACCAAGGGGACCGGGCCCTTGTTGAGATAGGCCTCACTCAAGCCATAAGTGCCGGCTAACTCCAGGCGATTCTCTTCACGATTTAGGATACGAATGGCGCTGGCACGCATGCCGAGTAACTCCGCTCCGTGCTCGGCCAGTAGAGCCAGCACTTGTTTCATATCGAGAGTCGCATTGACCATCTGGCCCAATTCATAGAGAGCGTGCATTTGACTATTGGCCGCGTCCAGGCGCGATTCAGAGTCAGCGAGTTCACACTCGCGCACCCGAAGCCTGCTGGCGATAGTCGTGCCCATCAGGGACACGCAGCCAAAAAGCAGAACTAAGGCGAGCAGCCAGACCCCGGCGGCGGCCGAATCTGTGGCCAGATAGGGCACCTGCAATGGCATCTCCGGCCAGTATCCTGACTGTTCGAGCCCGGCGAAGGCCGCAAGGATTCCAATGACGATGAGGGTGAGCCAATAGCACATGGCGCGAGACATGAGCAGGGCCGCAAGCATCAGGTGGAAGGCGAAGGCCAATGCTAGCGGGCTGCGCACACCGCCGGTGTAGAAGACAAGCAGAATCAGCGCACACCAGTCAATGGCAAGTTGGGCATAGAGCTGACGGCGGTGCAGTCGTTCGGCGTCTGCACCGGTGCGGCGCATCCAAGACAGAAATCCGATGTTGGCGGCCAAGACAACCAGTGCAATGACAGTCAATTCCAGGCGCGGCAATAGCAAACCGGCAAGTGGCCCAATGAGCCATGTTCCTGCCAGCATGCCAATGACGGCCCACCAACGCAGGCGAATGTACCAAACCGCATGCACCGAGAGTTCGGAGTCCAACGGAATCTGTCGATGTGCGGTGGCCATTAGCAGCCCCTGCCCGGCATTTTCAGCCTTTTGCGAAGTTCGCAGCCACCAAGGACAGCAGACGGTCCGGCGCGATCGGCTTTTGCAGGATCCCAGTGAGGCCCAAATCTTGGCAGCTCGTAGCCAGGTTCAGTGAGTCGCCTGTTGAGCTGAGGATGTAGATGGGCACCGTCTCGCCGAGCGCGTGCAAGGCCTGCGCCAGGTTCGTTCCTGAATCGATTTCCTCCATCATCAAGTCCAGGAGGACCAGATCTGGCTTTTGATCCTTGTAAAAGCGTAGGCCTTCCATGCCGGATGCGGCGCTCTGGACTTCGTAGCCTCCAGACTCCAGGATCACCTGCAGGCTGTCGCGAATCTCCGGGTCATCGTCCACCACAAGAATACGTTTTCTTGCCTCTGCCATGTTCTTTCTCCTTATGCTCCCAGAGCCCACACGCCACGCTCCAGATGTTGCGCACTGACTCGTATGTCCGGTTGACTGCAAAAGCTTCGATCATACCAAGCCAAAAAATGATCTAAGGCAGCGCTCAGATTACGCGTGGCCGTCTCGCTCAGCTGCTCGGCAAAGTCGCCGAAAGCAATACCACCGATCCCAAGCGCGAAGGCCTCGGGCCGGGCGTCAAAAAGTTGCTCACTCAGCGCGAGAAGATGTCCCGGCCGGACGCTGTGGCTGCTGAACCCCGTCTTGGGTTCGGCCTGAATGCGGCGCAGATAGAAGCCCTCCGTGGCATCAATGGCAGCATCGACAAAAACGACGATATCGTAGTCGGCGATGGTGGCGGCATCTTCGAGGGCCAGTTGATAGCCGACCTCCACGGTAATTTCCGGCGCTCGCTCCAGGAGCGCGTCTGCAAATCGCGGGCCGAGCCCATCATCACCCCGACTGAGGTTACCGTAGCAGCTGACCAAGAGTCGTCTGGGGGCTTTCTTCATGCATCACGCACCCTTTTGTCGAGCACCGCGCCATCGGCATCGTGGAGTTCGACAACCAGCGGCATTTGGCCCATGGCATGCGTGGCACAGGAGAGGCAGGGGTCGTAGGCGCGAATCGCCACCTCCACGCGGTTCAGCATTCCTTCGGTAATGGTCTCCACGCCGTTGAGATGGTCCATCGCTACCTTCTTTACAGCACGATTCATGGGTTCGTTGTTGCTGGTGGTGGAGACGATCAGATTGCACATGGTGATCTGGTCATCTTCGTTGACTCGATAGTGATGAAACAGCGTGCCACGAGGGGCCTCAATGATACCGACGCCTTCCAAACGCCGTTCCCCGGTGACCACCAGATCATTGCCCTGCAGATCTGGATCGTGTAGCAGCTGATCGATGGTCTCGGCAGAATGCAGCAGTTCGATCATGCGAGCCCAATGGTAGGCCATGGTGACGTTACAGGGCTTCCCGCCGGTCACAGCCGCAAACTCCTTGCGCGCAGCTTCTGCCAATGGCGTATCGAAGTAATCGCAGACATTGAGTCGCGCCAGCGGTCCCACGCGGTACCAGCCGTCACGCGGCCCCAACTCACGAATAAACGGAAACTTCATGTACGACCAGGGCCGGACCTCCTCGGCCAGCACATGGTGATAGGTCTGGTTGTCTGCGTGGTCCAGAATGACCTCGCCCTCCGCCGAACAGGCCCGCAAGCGACCGTCATAGATATCGTAGGCCCCGTCATCCCGCACGATGGCCATGTGACTTGAGTCAAACGAGCCGAGCGGGGCCAATTCCTCCAGATGCTCCAGCGTGTAGTCCTTAGCCAAGGTAACCACGTCTCTCGACCAGGCGACAATTTGCTCTAAATCAGTGAGGAGATCGTCGCGTTCCGCGAGGGAAAGATTCTTATTGATCCCACCGGGAATGGCCCCGGTGCCATGTATCTTTTTACCAGCCGTTGCCCGAATGATCTCCTGGCCATACTTCCGGAGCAAGACGCCCTGACGGGCCAATTCGGGATGGGCGCCGATGATACCGATCACATTGCGTTTGGCCACATCAGCATCGAAGCCGAACAGCAAGTCTGGCGAACACAGATGAAAGAAATGAAGCGCATGCGACTGCAAAAATTGACCATGATGCATCAGCAACCGCATCTTGTGAGCCGTGGCCGTCAGTTGATCCGCACCCACGATATGGTCGATGGCCTTGGCAGCGCAAAGATGATGGCTGACCGGGCAGATCCCACAAAGTCGCTGCACCAAGACCGGGATTTCCCACAGCGGGCGCCCCTGAATGAAGCGCTCAAAGCCACGAAACTCGACGATATGCAGGCGTGCTTCCTGCACTTGCCGCTGCTCATCAAGCAAGATGGTGACCTTCCCGTGACCTTCGACACGAGTAACCGGCTCGATAACAATTCGCTCTGCTCCCTTTCCCATAATTCCAGCCTCCTATTCAGTCATACTTGATCAGTTCGTAGGGCAATTCAACTGGCTGATCTGTGAGCAACGCCGTCAGCGCGGCCCATAGCGTGTCCGCCGGTGGCGGACAGCCAGGCAAATAATAGTCGATTTTAACCACCTCGTGACAGGGGTAAACCTTGTTCAACAGCAGCGGCACCTCCCGATCCTTCGGCAGTTCACCGCTCGGATTATAGACAGTTGGTCCGTTCAGGTACGCCTCCTCCATGCACTCCTTTAGCGGCACAAAGTTGCGATACGCGGGCAAGCCCCCCATAATCGCGCAGTCGCCGATCGAGACCAGCACGTCGCAATGTTCGCGAAACGACCGCAACACATGCACATTCTCTTCGTTACAGCAGCCACCCTCGATGAGTCCCACAGCGCAGCGCCCCGTAAACGACTTGAAGTCATTGATAGGGGAGCGATCAAACTCCACCAACTCGACCAACTGAAGAATCCGTTCATCAATATCCAAAAGCGACATGTGACAGCCGAAACAGCCCGCCAGCGATACCGTTGCCATCCGTGCCTTGCTCATGACGCTACTCCTTTCTGCACATCTGACGTTGTGCTGCTCTTTTCTGGCCGAAGCTCCTTCTCGCAGCCGATGGGCTGGTGATCATACTTGCGCTGTCCGATCGGCGTGGAAAAACCGACCCGTTTCCGCAGCAGCGCGCCGACCGGACAGGCGGCCAGCGCCGCGTCATCCGCGGCGACATCCGTGCCCACGAAACCACAGCCGGAACTTGCGGCCAGATGCTTCTCCCCACCGCGCCCGACGAAGCCTGCGATCTCCTTGCCGTCCAACTCCTGCGAAGCGCGAACGCAGCGAGCGCAGAGAATACAGCGATTCCGATCCAGCAACACATCCGGGTGTGAGGCGTCAATCTCGCGTTGTGGAAACTGATACTGGTACTTCGGTGCCAGAATGCCAAACCGGTATGCCAACGCCTGCAACTCGCAGTTTCCGCTTTTCTCGCAAGCCATGCAGAAGTGGTTTCCCTCGACAAACAACATGTCAATAAGATTTTTGCGGAAGCCTTGCAGCTGTTCGGTATCGTTCTCCACCACCATGCCTGCCGCAGCAGGCTGGGTGCAGGCGGACTGCGAACGTCCGTCTACCAGCACCGTACAGAGGCGACACGCGCCAAATGGTGACAGCCCCTTCATAGCACAGAGCCGTGGAATGTAAATGCCAGCGGCATCCGCCGCCGCCATGATCGTCTCTCCTGGCGCAGCTGTCACGGGCAGACCGTCTATGGTAAACTCAAGTGTCTGTTCCATTATCCGCTCCCTATTCTCCGCGTTCCTGCTCGCCGCGTCCCGCAAGCGCTGCGGACTCGGCAATCGCCGCCGCGAGATCAAAGCTCGGCTCCCGTCCATTAATGGCGTTTGCGATCCTGCCTGCGTACAACTCATGAAAATTCGCCAGTGTCGACACCACCGGATTGGGTGAGGTCTGGCCCAGTCCGCAGCG
>Ga0115566_10002011_pt1 | contig 17030 bp, 15 predicted proteins | sample COGITO_mtgs_1204_3_FD_87173 | JGI IMG/M metagenome (GOLD analysis project Ga0115566, IMG submission 87173) | Pelagic marine microbial communities from North Sea - COGITO_mtgs_120405 | ecosystem: Environmental > Aquatic > Marine > Epipelagic | place: Germany:Helgoland, sampling site Kabeltonne...
CAACAGCGGCAGCGGCAGCGGCAACGGCGGCAGCAACGGCAACAGTAGCCACAGCGCCAGCGGCCCGCAGGGCGGGGCAGCGTCTGCGGATGCGGTTCCTACCTTCGTTCCCAGCAAACCGGTTCCACAGGACCAGCCTGTAAAAGACGTTTCCACCGAAACCTTCATGCACGACGTGATTGAAGCTTCAAAGGCAGGTCCGGTCGTTGTTGATTTCTGGGCCCCCTGGTGCGGCCCCTGCAAGCAGTTGGGCCCGGTGATTGAAAAAGTCGCCGGTGAAACCCGGGGTGTTTCGCTGTGCAAAATGGATATTGAACAGTTTCCCGAGATTTCCCAGCAGATGGGCATTCAGTCGATCCCGGCGGTCGTCGCCTTCGTCAATGGACGTCCGGCCGATGCCTTCATGGGCGCCAAGGGCGAGACCGAAGTGCGGCAGTTTTTTGAAAAACTCGCGAAAAATGTTGCCCCCAGCCCGCAGGAAGAAGACATGGCCGAAGCGCTGGAACAGGCCAATGCGCTGGCTGCAGATGGCGACCATGGGGCGGCCGCTGAACTGTTTGGTGCGATCATGGCCCGCGAGCCTGGAAACATCGACGCCTATGCTGGTCTCGGCCAGTGTTATGTGGCTGTTGGTGAAGTCGACATGGCGCAGATGCTGATTGACAAGGTTCCTGAAGAGCATCGCGAGAAGGGCCCCCTGCCGGCGCTGATGAAGGCGATCGAACTGGCCCGTCAGGCCTCCGGCCTCGGCGAACTGGAAGAGCTGGAACAAAAGGTCGAAAGTGATCCGAAGGACCACCAGGCGCGTATGGATTATGCATTGGCGTTAAACGCTGAAGGAAAACGAGAACAGGCCGCCGAGCAACTGGTCACAATTGTACGTGTCGACCGGACGTGGAATGATGATGGTGCGCGAACCCAATTGCTGGAATTTTTTGAAGCATGGGGCAATGCGGATCCGGCTACGGTAAGCGGGCGTCGCGCCCTGTCATCGGTCCTGTTTTCCTAATCGACACCCCGTTGGGTGCGCTGAGTCTAGAAACGGAAATTTGGTTGTGAAAGCTGGTAACGTTACATATTCAAACCTGTCGGATCTGCCGGATACTGTCCCGCTGTTTCCGCTTTCGGGGGCGTTGCTGCTTCCGGCCGGCAATATGCCACTGAACGTCTTTGAACCACGCTATCTGGCCATGATTGAGGACGCGATGGCGACAAATCGCCTGATCGGCATGGTACAGCCGCGGTTTGACGTCGACGAAGAAGCCGAAATCCCGGAACTGTGCGACGTTGGTTGTTTTGGCCGCATCACCGCGTTTCAGGAAGCCGGTGACAATCGGCTGGTTGTCAACCTGGCCGGCGTGTGCCGGTTTCGTCTGATCCGGGAAGAGCCGGGGGTTAACGGCTACAGGGTTGCCCGGGTCGAAGGCTTTGGAGATGACCTCGAGGATAATACGGAAGCGGCCAAGGCGGTCGACCGCGACGGCCTGTTGCGCACGTTCAAACAATTTCTGGAGGCCAATGACATGGAGGCCGACTGGGACGGGGTCCGCGAGGCGGGCACTGAAACCCTGGTCAACACCCTGTCCATGATGAGCCCCTACGGACCGGCTGAAAAACAGGCATTGCTGGAAGCGCCGGATTTGAAAACCCGCGCTGAGACTCTGGTGGCGATCACCGAGATCATGCTGGCCCGCGAGGCCGGTGATGACGCGGCCACGCTGCAATAATAATGGCAAAGGACGCACCACCCCTGCTGGACCCGAAAATGCTGCAATTGCTGGTCTGTCCGCAGACCAAGGGTCTTCTCGAATTTGATGAGGCGGCGCAGGAACTGATTTCGAAAAGCGCTAAACTGGCCTATCCTGTGCGGGACGGTGTGCCGATATTGCTGATATCGGAAGCCCGGTCGATGGAAGACTGACGGGGCGAGTCCGGATATTTTCCGCCGGTTGACTGGACCTGCACAACCAGATTGTGCGAGAGGAAGATCAATTATGACGGAGCATGTGCGCTGGTGACTGAACAGGATAACCCCCCGAGCAAACCCCGACGGGATCTGATTGAGCCCGGATTTCCGCGCCAATTGCTGGGGGGCTATGCACATTTCCGCAAAAACCGCCTGGCGCGGGAGCGCGAGCGATACGAGCAACTGGCCGAAACCGGGCAGAAGCCGGAAACAATGATTATCGCCTGCTGTGATTCCCGGTCGGCACCCGAAACCATCTTTGGCGCCGCGCCCGGCGAGATGTTCGTGGTCCGCAACGTGGCCAACATCATGCCGCCTTACGAAAATGATGGTGATTACCACGGTACATCTGCTGCATTGGAATTTGCGGTTCAGGAATTGCGGGTCAAGCACATCGTGGTCATGGGCCATGGTCGCTGCGGCGGGATTTCCGCTTTCAGAAAACAGCTTACCGGAGAAGCCAGCCAACCTCTGTCGCCCGGAGATTTTATCGGAAAATGGATATCGCTTCTTGAACCGGTCGCGAACAATATTGAGCGGGTAACCGGTGAAACGGCCGAAGAACTGCAGGGCAAGCTGGAGGCCGAAAGTATTCGTCAATCGATCGAACACCTTAAAACCTTCCCATGTGTGTCTATATTGTTAGAACGCGAGCAGATCGGCCTGCATGGCGCATGGTTTGATATTTCCACGGGTGAACTGTGGACCATGAACAGTGAGACCGGAGAATTCGAACAGCCATTCGAATAGGGGGAATGGATTGGCCAAACGCAAACTGACCACAATTTTTTGCGCTGATGCGGTCAACTATGGCGCGCATATGGCCGGTGATGAAGACGGGACGCTGGCCCGGCTTCAGGAATATCGCGACATCATGAACCAGCAGTTCAGCCGCTATGACGGGCGCGAAATCAACACATGGGGTGATGCGGTCATCGCCGAATTTGACAGTGTGGTCGAAGCGGTTCGCTGCGCGGTTGAAATCCAGTCTGCTCTGCATTCACGCAATGATTTGCTGCCCGGCAATCAACAGTTGATGTTCCGCATCGGAATCAATCTGGGCGATGTCATCCATCAGGGTGACAATATCTACGGTGATGGGGTCAACGTGGCGTCCCGGCTGGAAGCCCTGGCCGACCCCGGTGGCATTATGGTGTCCAAGTCGGTTTATGATTTTGCCGCCCGGCAACTGGCCGTTGGTTTTGACTTTCATGGTCAACACGTGGCCAAGAAGGGGGAACTCCCGGTCGACGCCTATCGCGTGCGGGTGGCCGGCGACAATCAAGGTCCGGCACTGGAAGACGATGAGACTTCAAGCAAACAAAGGGACGGTGACAGAACGGTGCCGCCAAATCTGGGTGACGATGCCCGCACCCTGGCCGGCAGCCTCAGTGCACTGCCATCGGTGTCCTGGTGGAAGAACTGGTTTGAAGCTCAGCCCCGCATGGTGCGGCTTTCGGTGTTGATGGTTGGATTTTTCTTCCTGATCAACCTGCTTTTCTCAGGGATTGCGACCCCTTGGTTCATATTCCCGTCGATGCCGTTCCTGGCCTATATCTGGTTGCGGCGGGGCAAGACGGATCCGGAGCAGTAATCGCGATCAGATCCGTTCCCCGTTGAGCAGGGCCGGGTTGGTGGCGTTGCGTCCGGCCGCCTGATCAATGAACCCTTTTTTCAAACCGGGCAGCCGATCCACCAGCCCCAGCCCAATCGTTCTGGCCATGCGCAGCGGCGCAATGTCATTGCTGAACAGTCGGTTGAGCACGTCGGTGACAACACCCATCTGAACCGTGTCGAAGCGGCGCCAGACCTGGTAGCGCTCCAGTGCTGTCTGCGCGCCGATGTCGAGGCCCAAACGAGCGGTTTCCACGACCACCTGGGCCAGGGCCGCGGCGTCTTTGAACCCAAGATTAAGACCCTGACCGGCGATCGGGTGAATGCCATGGGCGGCGTCGCCAACAAGGGCAAACCGCGGTTTTACAAAGTCACGGGCGAGCGTCAGTCCAAGCGGAAATGCCTTGCGCGGGCCGACCACTTCGATGTCGCCCAGCTTGTGACCAAACCGTCGCTCAAGTTCCAGTTCAAAGGTAAAATCATCTGCGGCCATCAGGCGCTCGGCGTTTTCAGTCGGTTCGGTCCACACCAGCGATGACCGGTTGCCGGTCAGCGGCAGGGTGGCAAAAGGACCACCGGGCAAAAAATGTTCTTCCGCGCGACCTTCATGGGGACGTTCATGGGCAACCGTGGTGACAATCCCCATCTGATCATAATCCCAATGCACGGTTTTGATGCCGGCCAGACTGCGCAACTGCGACCGCACGCCATCTGCCGCAACCAGCAGGCGGCATTGCAGAATTTTTCCAGAACCGAGCGTCACGGAGCTTGCCGGATCGGCGGTTTCAAAATCTGTTACCGTTTCTGCGTGCAGCAGATCGACGCCGAGTTCATCCGCCTTGCGCCGCAGCGCCAGAATCATGGCCTGGTTCGGCACCATATGGGCAAAGGGTTCCCCGGCGGTTGGTTCGGCGGCGTCGCCAAAGGTCAAAAACACCGGTCTTACAGGATCGGAGGTGCGGCTGTCGGTGACGATCATCTCGGCAATCGGCTGGGCATGGGGGAGCAATTCCTGCCACAGGCCGAGTTGCTCCAGCATGCGACTTGCAGCGGCGGCGATGGCCGAGGCCCGTTCGTCCTTGGTGATGGCCTGCGCGGGCGCCGCATCAACCAGCGTCACCTGCAAGTGCGGAGCGGAAGCTTTGATCGCCACCGCCACGGAAAGGCCGACATAGCCGCCCCCAGCGATCAGCACATCAACAATGGATTGTTTTGCGACCATGGTCGACTCCGATGAATACCTGTTTTCCACCCGCCCATGTTTGATAGACTGGGCACACTATCTATATGGAGATTCGCACCGCTAATGACCAGTCCCACCGATACCGACAATGCGTCGCAGCAGACCGCTGTTGAAGAACTTCTGGATATTCTCGACCTGGAGCGGCTGGAGCACAATCTGTACCGGGGGCGCAGCCCGAAGACCGGATGGCAGCGCGTGTTTGGCGGTCAGGTGATCGGTCAGGCGCTGGTCGCTGCCCAACGCACGGTTCCGCAAGACCGTTTTGTTCATTCCCTGCACGGTTATTTTCTGAGGCCAGGGGACCCCTCGGTTCCGATCATATACGAGGTCGACCGGATCCGGGATGGCGGTTCGTTTACCACCCGCCGGGTGGTCGGTATTCAACATGGCAAGGCGATATTCTCCATGTCGGTCTCTTTTCAGATCGAAGAGGACGGCCTCGATTTCTACATGGACATGCCGCAGCAGCCCGATCCCGATACGTTGATGAGCGAAGCCGAACTGAAGGACAAATTCATGGAATTTGCCCCCAAGGAGGTCAAAAACTACTGGAAGCGAAAGCGTCCGATTGAGCTGCGCGCCACGTCGTTTGAACACTATCTGTCTGACAAGAAACTGGCGCCGCACCAATATGTCTGGGTTCGTGCCACCGGACCAATACCTGAGGACCGAGCGTTGCAGGCCGCGGTCCTGGCCTATGCCTCGGACATGACCTTGCTGGATACGGCTTTGTATCCGCACGGCCGCAAGGTTTTCGATCGGGATCTGCAGGTCGCAAGCCTGGATCACGCCATGTGGTTTCACCGGCCGATCGACATGAATGAGTGGCTGCTGTTTGCCCAGGACAGCCCCAATTCCAATGGTGGCCGGGGGCTGACGCGCGGCTCGCTGTACACCAAGGAAGGAGTGCTGGTGGCCTCCTGTGCGCAGGAAGGATTGATCCGGCGCAGAGATCCAAAACACAGGCCCGAGTCTGGAATGCCTAAAAATTAGACAATGATTAATTGATTGGCAATTATGCTTACAAATTAGGCATAGTTGCCGCCTCTATCTTTGCTTCCAAAATTTTACCATTTATTTTCAATGGCTTGAAAACTGGCACGGGACTTGAAACGTTTCTGGCAACCCGTCGCTGCGTGTGTGCGGGCCATGAAAGATCGGGGGCTCATCCGATCTGAAACAGAGACGGGATTCAAGAAATGAAATTTGTCATGGCAATCATCGAGCCATTCAAACTTGACGACGTGCGCGACGCCCTGTCCGCCATTGGTGTGCAGGGACTGACCGTGACGGAAGTCAAGGGATACGGTCGGCAAAAGGGACAGAGCGAAATATATCGCGGTGCGGAATACGCGGTCCATTTTGTGCCGAAACTCAAACTGGAAATTGCAGTCGATGCGGATACGGCACCTCAGGTGATCGAAGCCATCAGGGACGCTGCATCAACCGGGCAGATTGGTGATGGCAAGGTCTTTGTCGTCGATCTGGAACAGGCCGTGCGCATTCGCACCGGCGAATCTGGCGCAGAAGCGCTTTAGACCCCTCATCAAGTCAAAGGTATTCAATATGAAGTATTCAATTAAATCGGGGGTCGGACTGACAGTGATGACCCTTACAACTGCAGTTTTTGCTGGTGCTGCTTATGCTCAGGACGCGACCACCGCAGCCGTCAGCAAAGACACGGCTTATATTTTCAACACATTGCTGTTTTTGATCGGCGGTTTTCTGGTGATGTTCATGGCAGCGGGATTTGCCATGTTGGAAGCCGGACTTGTGCGTTCCAAGAACGTCTCGATGCAATGTTTGAAAAACATCTCGCTCTATTCCGTGGCAGGCATCATGTATTGGCTGATCGGCTACAACCTGATGTATACGGGTGTTGACGGCGGCTTCATGGGCTCGATCAGCTTCAACTATGTGTTTGATGCTGTGGGTTCAGGCGCCGACGGCAGCTATTCAACCGCATCTGACTGGTTTTTCCAGATGGCTTTTGTTGCTGCCACCGCGTCGATCGTATCGGGCACGGTTGCTGAGCGCATCAAATTCTGGCCGTTCATTATCTTCATCCTGATCCTGACCGGCATCATTTACCCGATCTCCGGATCTTGGAAATGGGGCGCAGGTTTTCTTGATGCTGCTGGTTTCAACGATTTTGCCGGATCAACGATTGTACACTCCGTGGGCGGCTGGGCCGCGTTGACCGGTGCGATTATCCTTGGTTCGCGTAAGGGCAAATACAGCGCCGATGGCAAAGTCATGCCAATGGTGGGTTCCAATATTCCTCTCGCCACGCTGGGCACATTCATTCTGTGGCTCGGCTGGTTCGGCTTTAACGGCGCCTCACAGCTTGCCATGGGTACGATCGGTGACGTGTCTGACGTGTCCCGCATCTTTGCCAATACCAACCTGGCTGCTGCCGGGGGAACGGTCGCGGCGCTGATTGTCATGCAGATTGTCTATGGCAAGCTTGATGTGACCATTGCGCTGAACGGTGCATTGGCCGGTCTGGTCTCGATCACCGCTGAACCACTTACCCCTTCACCCGTGATGGCCGTATTGATCGGTGGCGTTGGTGGCGTGATTGTCGTGTTTGCCGTGCCATTGCTCGACAAATTGAAGATCGATGATGTTGTGGGTGCTATTCCGGTTCACCTGCTGGCCGGTATCTGGGGCACGCTGGCGGTGGTTCTGACCAACAGCGATGCAAGCCTCGGAGCTCAGATCTATGGCATCGTTGCCTATGGTGTCTTCACCGTTGTCTGCAGCGGAGTGATCTGGATGATCCTGAAGACAACCATGGGGATCCGGATTTCGGAGGAAGAGGAAGCAAGTGGCCTCGACCGCAGCGAGGTCGGCGTGGAGGCCTATCCGGAATTCACTTTCGGACGGGGCTAGCCCTCTTGGTCACCGGTCCGCCCCTCCCGCGGGCCGGTTAACACGCCTTGCACTAATCCCCGTATCGGCGTGTTCTTCGAACGGCAACCTGTCTGGTCAAAAAACAGACAGGTTGTTGTGCTTTTGCTTAATAATTAGGCAAAAATGACAAGGGTTGGAATTCCCTTCCACATTTTCCCTTTTTTATCAACTATTTACGACTTGGCATGGGTTTTGATTGGTGTGCATGGACAGCACGGAACGGCTCTCACTGCGGAGGGTCGATGATAAGCGTGCTGCTAAACACCTAGTCTTCGACGCAGACCGGACAGCCGGTTGTATCGAAAGACCAATACGGGGAATAACAATGGGTGCTGACGTCTTTTTCGTCCTCATCGGGGCGATTCTAGTTTTCGCCATGCATGGTGGATTTGCGTTTCTGGAAGTCGGAACGGTTCAACACAAAAACCAGGTCAATGCGCTGGTCAAAATCCTGGTAGATTTTGCCCTGTCGACGGTCGCCTATTTCTTTGTCGGGTATTCAATTGCCTATGGCGTCACATTCCTCGCCAGTGCCAGCGTCCTGTCCGGTACCGGCGAAGGGGCGGTATTTGCGCCGCAAGGCTTTGCCCTGGTGAAGTTTTTCTTCCTGACCACCTTTGCTGCCGCCATTCCCGCGATCATATCCGGTGGCATTGCCGAGCGCATGAAATTCATGCCGCAATGCCTGGCCACGGTTGCGATTGTCGGTCTCGTCTATCCGTTTTTCGAAGGCATTATCTGGAACGGGAACTTCGGTTTCAACGGCTGGCTCGAAGCAACGTTCGGCGCAGCCTTCCATGACTTTGCCGGTTCCATTGTGGTCCACGCGGTTGGTGGCTGGATCGCGTTGTCAGCAGTCCTGCTGCTTGGTCCGCGCTTCAACCGCTATCGCGCCGACGGCAAAATCCAGGGCATTCCCCCTTCCTCCATTCCATGGTTGGCGATGGGCTCGTGGATGCTGTGTGTCGGTTGGTTCGGCTTTAACGTGATGTCGGCGCAGTCCCTTGAGGGTGTTACCGGCCTGGTTGCCATCAATTCACTGATGGCGATGGTGGGCGGCATTCTGTCGGCATTGATTGTTGGTCGCAACGACCCGGGATTTGTCCACAACGGTGCCCTTGCCGGTCTGGTTGCGGTCTGTGCCGGATCAGATCTTTTCCACCCCATCGGTGCGCTGGTGGTTGGCGGTGTCGCCGGTGGTCTGTTTGTTTACGGGTTCAACTGGTGTCAGAACAAACTCAAGATCGACGACGTTCTCGGCGTCTGGCCCCTGCACGGTCTGTGTGGATTGTGGGGTGGAATTGCGGCAGGCATTTTTGGCACGGAAGCCCTCGGTGGCATGGGGGGCGTCAGCCTCGCAGCCCAGATTGTTGGCAGCCTTGTTGGCGTCATCTACGCCGTGGTTGCGGGTCTCGTGGTCTACGGTATTCTGCGTGCAATCATGGGTCTGCGCATGAGCGACGACGATCAGCGCATCGGTGCCGATCTGGCGATCCACAAAATTGGTGCCAATCCTGAAAGCGATATGCTGCGCTGATTAGCGCCTGAAGTCGGGTCGATCAGGCCTGATGCTTTGACTTTTAATGGACCAGGGGCTGCCGGAGAAATCCGGTGGCCCCTGTTTGATTTGACCCCCGCTGTTGTTTGGTTAACAGGCCTTTAACCATCACCCGCCTAAACTTGTCCCTGATTATTAGTATTTCGCCAGTTCGTCCGGCGAAGCAGTGCGTCCGCTCGTCGGACCGGATTGAAGGTCTAATCAGTATGCAAGCGCCAGAAGTGATCCTGTCATCTTCAACACTTGGGCATGGTCACGATGCCTTTGCCGAGCGGCAACCACGCAAACTGACCGTCACCGTGCCGGTGATGCCTCGATTCCTGCGTAAATCAATCAGCAAGGCCAATGGGTTTTTGCTGATCGTGCTGGCCATTCTGGGCGGTATTGCCTTGTCCACATGGACGATCAGCGATCCCAGCCTGACATTCGCCAATGGTTCGTCACCGGAAAACTGGCTTGGTTTCTGGGGGGCGAGCTTCGCTGACTTCACCATGCAATTCCTCGGGTTCGGTTCGGTTGCCCTGTTGATTCCACCGCTGATCTGGGGGCTTCACAAAATTTCATTCAGACCGCTTGGCCATCTGCTGACCCGCATCGGATTCTGGATTGCCGGTCTCGTTGCCCTGACCTCGGCCCTGGCTGCCATTCCCATTCCTCAGGGCTGGCCGCTCCAGGTCGGGCTCGGCGGGGTAATCGGTGACGCCGTGCTTGGTGTGCCGCGTGCGTTTACCGGTTCTTATCCGGACGGTCTGTTTGCGATATTGTTGTTTGTTGCCTTTGCAGCACCAGCGCTGTGGCTGATGCTGCGTGCCTGCAACCTTCACAAGGGCATTGTGCCGGCTCCGACCCGCAAGGATCCGGGTGAAGATACCCAGATCATGGAACAGGAACTGGCAGGCGCTGATGCCCATGAGCTGATGCTGGACGAGCAGTCAGGTCGGGACTGGGCAGCGTTTTTCACCATGCCGCTGGGCCTGGTCATGCATCTTGGATACCGGCTCACGTCGCGCTGGCGCAACCACAATGTGGACCGGCATGTTGCGCCGGTGGCACCACCACACGTATCGGTGGTCCCAGCTGCAGGGTCTGATGAGTTCTACGATGCACCTGATCATCACGACGCCTATGCCGATGATTATGAAGATGGCAGCGCTGACGCCCATTTTGACGAAGAAGATTTTGTCGGCGATGATGGCACATTGCATCGCAGCGCGACCAACGGATCCGCGGCCGATGCAGAACTGTCGGATGAACCGATCCCCCACACCGATGCTGCACAGGCGACACCATCGGTTTCGCGGGTAGCCAAGAAGGTAAAAGCGAAACGGCGTGGTGCACGCTTTGCCCTGCCGGCGCTCGATCTTTTGTCTGAACAGAAGAGCATCATTGATGATCCGTCCCTGTCCAACGAGGCGCTTGAGGAGAATGCCCGTCTTCTTGAAGGCGTGCTGGAAGATTTCGGCGTCAAGGGCCAGATCCTGAAAGTGAGGCCTGGCCCGGTTGTAACCCTGTACGAACTGGAACCGGCACCGGGTGTGAAGTCATCGCGCGTGATCGGCCTTGCTGAAGACATTGCCCGCTCCATGAGCGCGATTGCTGCCCGTGTGGCGGTGGTTCCGGGACGCAATGCCATTGGTATTGAACTGCCCAACAAGCGACGTGAAACCGTCTATCTGAGAGAACAGTTGTCGAGCGGTGAATTCAAGAAGACCAAGGCCAAACTGGCCATGTGCCTGGGCAAAACCATTGGCGGTGAGCCGGTGATTGCCGATCTGGCAAAAATGCCCCACCTGCTGGTGGCCGGCACCACCGGTTCGGGTAAGTCGGTTGCGATCAATACGATGATCCTGTCCCTGCTCTACCGTCTCGGTCCTGAGAAGTGCAAGCTGATCATGATTGATCCGAAAATGCTGGAACTGTCGATTTATGACGGCATCCCGCATCTGCTGACGCCAGTGGTGGTTGATCCCAAAAAGGCCGTTGTCGCGCTGAAATGGACCGTGCGCGAAATGGAAGAGCGCTACAAGAAAATGTCCAAGGTCGGGGTCCGCAATATTGATGGGTTCAACAACCGGGTTTCTGAAGCAGCTGCCAAGGGCGAAGTGATCACCCGCACCGTGCAAACCGGCTTTGACCGGGATACCGGCGAAGCCATCTATGAGCACGAGGAACTGGATCTTGAGCCAATGCCATTCATCGTCGTGATTATCGACGAAATGGCCGATCTGATGATGGTGGCCGGCAAGGATATTGAAGGCACCGTACAGCGTCTGGCCCAGATGGCCCGCGCCGCCGGCATTCACGTGATCATGGCGACGCAACGGCCGTCCGTGGATGTTATCACCGGAACGATCAAGGCCAACTTTCCCACCCGGATCTCCTTCCAGGTGACATCCAAGATCGATTCCCGCACCATCCTTGGTGAAATGGGTGCAGAACAATTGCTCGGCATGGGCGACATGCTTTACATGGCCGGTGGCGGGCGCATTACCCGTGTTCACGGCCCCTTCGTGGATGATCAGGAAGTCGAAGACGTGGTCAACCATCTGAAAGCCCAGGGCGTTCCGCAATATCTTGAGGCCGTGACCGAAGAAAGTGAAGAAGACGCTGCCAATGAAGAATCCGGTGGCGGCGGCGGTGGCGGTGGTGGCAATCTCAGCGCCTCCGATGATCCCTATGATCAGGCTGTGGCGATCGTGCTGCGTGATCGCAAGGCATCCACATCCTATATTCAAAGACGCCTGTCGGTGGGTTATAACAAGGCGGCCTCGCTGATCGAGCGGATGGAACAGGAAGGCCTGATCAGTCCGGCCAACCATTCCGGAAAGCGGGAAATACTGGTTCCGGCGGAAGATGAAACGATATAATGGGCAGGGGCCTTACTGGCGCCAGAGTCACTGCCCATGCCTAGACGAAATTTTCGCGGTCAAAGGGCTCGAAACATGCAAGCAGCACACAAAGAGAGTGAAGCAAAAATGAAGCGTTTACCGGCTGGCTCAAAGCCAAAACCAATCTCGGGCGCATTTTCCCTCTCCACATTCATAGCCGCCGTCGCTGCCTTTGCGGTGGTAACCGCGCTGATCATGATGGTGCTTCCCAAGCCGGCGCTGGCAAAGGTCAGTAAGAAACAGGCGGCGACGGTCAAGAAGATTTCCAAACATTTCGCCAGTGTTCCAACCATGATGGGCGAGTTCATTCAGTTCGGCCCCAATGGCGAACAGACCGGTGGCCGGTTCTTCATCAAGCGACCCGGCAAGGTTCGCTTTGACTACACCAAGCCGTCGCCAATTCTGGTCAAGGCGGATGGCAAAACGGTCGGCATTCACAACCGCAAGCTGAAGACATGGGATTTTTTCCCGCTGAAAAAAACACCCCTGCGCCTGTTGCTTGCCGACAAAATCGATGTCAACGACGAGTCGATCAAGAGCGTCAAGCACGAAGCTGACCTGACCACCGTTGTGCTGGGCAACAAATCCATTTTCGGCAACTCCAAGATCACGCTGATGTTTGATCCCGAGAGCTTTGATTTGCGGCAATGGACGATTACCGACAATCAGGGCAAAGACACATCGGTGATGATCTTCAACGTCCAGCACAATGTTGAGCTCTCACAGCGTCTGTTCAGCATGAACCAGCGGCAGATTCTGCAAAATCGCCGAAACTCGGACCGTTAGGCCAAACACTATTTGTTTTTGTGTCCTTATCAGCACTGCCTCGAACCGGGCAGCGCTGCTCCGCGGCCCAATGTGGGGATAGCGGGTAAAATTTTTTCCCCGCTTCTTGTGATCGCCATTCATCACGTCCAATCATGCAGACCTGATACAGCAAACTGACAGGTCAATCCCATGGCATCTCCCAGCTTCAAACTGGCCACCTGGAATATCAATTCCGTGCGCCTGCGAATCGGCCTTGTTGAAGATTTTTTGAACAATCACACACCTGATGTGCTGTGCCTGCAGGAAATCAAATGCCAGAACGACCAGTTTCCGCTCAAAGCGTTCCGTGAACTGGGCTATGAACACTGCGCTGTGCACGGTCAGAAGGGCTATCACGGCGTCGCCACGGTTTCAAAACACCCGCTGCGTGAGGTCTCATCGACTGATTATGTGGCGATGGGTGACACCCGCCACGTGGAATGTGTGCTGGATACCAACGGCGGTCCGATCCGGGTGCACAATTTTTATGTGCCGGCTGGCGGTGATGAAGCTGACCCGGTCAAAAATCCGAAATTCGATCATAAGCTGAAATTCATCGACGAGATGAAACAACTCACCAGTGCTACGGCCAATATTCCAAATATCCTGGTCGGCGATCTGAATATTGCGCCGCTGGAAAACGATGTCTGGTCACACAAGCAATTGTTGAAAGTGGTCAGCCATACACCGGTTGAAACCGCAGGCCTCAACGACGTGATGGCACAGGGGGCATGGACCGACCTGATCCGTCAGCATATTCCACCGGAAGAAAAAATATACACATGGTGGAGCTACCGCGCTCGTGACTGGGATGCGGCAGACAAGGGCCGACGGCTGGACCACGTCTGGTCTGCACCAGAACTGGCGGAAAAGCTGACCGACCTGACAGTGCTGCGCGAGGCCCGGGGCTGGGTGAAACCGTCGGACCATGTTCCGGTAATGGCAACGTTCAGTCTTTAGCAGGCTGGGCAGGCATGGCGCGGACAGGGCGCGGACAGGGCGCAGGTTCAGGATTTTTCCGCGCGTTCGGCCAGGCTGTTGGCGTGATCCAACTTTGCGCGGATCACCTCAAGCTTGCTGGTAAACTCCGCAGCCTCTTCTGCAATGCGCTTCTGCAGCAGCACCGCCAATTCCGGATATTCATTCAGCATGCGATGAAACAGCGCGCGACTGATTTTGAGTATCTCGGTATTTTCCGTGGCGACCGCCGACGCTGCGTTCATGGTTTCTGAAATCAGCGCCATTTCGCCAATGAGCGAGCCGGGACCGTGAGACGAAATCAGGGTGTCATTGAGTCCGGACATCAACTCGATATTGCCACGTACAATGACATAGCCGCCATCAGACAGGCTGCCCTGCCGGTAGAGCCGCGTCCCGACACCAAGGGTTCGGGCTTCGGCACCAAAGGCAAGCAGGCGTAAATGGTCCGGTCCGAAACCGGCAAAAAGGCGCACCTTACCCAGCAATCTGATATCGGCGTCGAGGCTCACGCGCCCTGTTCCCGGTTCGGTCGTGTTGAGGTGAAAAGGGGAGTCATGCGCACCCGTATCATGGCATCAGTTTGTATCCGCCACTTTCTGTCACCAGAAGCGATGCGTTGGAAGGGTCTTTTTCAATTTTCTGTCGGAGCCTGTAGATATGTGTCTCCAACGTGTGCGTCGTAACGCCGGAATTATATCCCCACACCTCTTCAAGCAGGATATCCCGCGTGATCACCTTTTGCTCGGCACGGTACAGATATTTCAGGATGGCAGTTTCTTTTTCGGTCAGCCGAACCTTGCCGCCGTCTTCTTCGACCAGCAGTTTCTGGGCCGGGCGAAACGAATAATGGCCAATCGTGAACACGGCGTCTTCGCTCTGCTCGTGCTGACGCAATTGGGCGCGAATGCGCGCCAGCAACACGGCGAATTTGAACGGTTTGGCAATATAGTCATTGGCCCCGGCTTCCAGACCGAGAATTGTATCGCTGTCGGTGTCATGGCCGGTGAGCATGATGATGGGTGACTTGAAACCGCCCTTGCGCAGCAGTTTCACGGCTTCGCGCCCGTCCATGTCCGGCAGACCGACATCCATAATCAGCAGGTCGGTATGGCTGTCCCGGGCGGACTTGATACCCGCAGCGGCCGATTCCTCCTGGGTGATGGCAAATTCGTCATACAGACTAAGCTGTTCGGTCAGGGCTTCGCGCAGGTCATTGTCATCATCAACCAGCAAGATAGCGCGTTCTGTCATTGTATTCCTCACAATCATTAGGCCCTTCGTATGCGGGGCGATAACCCCATCTAGTAACAATTTTCGCGGCGTAAACTTGCGCCGCCCGGAATCACACGCGATTGTGAAACGATCGACAATATTGTGAGCCAAAAGGGCCAAAAGTGCAAAATTATAACGGTCCTTCCCTGGGAATTATTCATGTGCGTACCCGCCCCGGTTACCGCAGCAAAGGCCTGTTGCAGGCTGGAGGGCGGATTTTGAACTGTGCGCTTGGACGCAGCGGCATCGGCACCAAAACCGGTGAAGGAGACGGCATTACACCGCGCGGCCGTTTTTTGCTGTTGGCGGCACTGATTCGCACCGACAAATGCCCGTTGCGCCGGGGGCGCATCGACTATCACACAATTCGACCGGAGGATGGCTGGTGTGATGCGACGGGTGACCGCAATTACAACTGTCCCGTTGATCTGCCCTATGCGGCAAGCCACGAGAAATTGTGGCGTGACGACCATCTTTATGATGTGGCGCTGGTGATGGATTTCAATGTTTCACAGCGCATGAGTGTTGGTGGAAGCGCGATATTTTTTCATCTGGCCCGTGAAGGCTACAGCGCCACCGAAGGCTGCGTTGCGATATCCCGCCAGGACATGTTGTGGCTGTTGCCACGCATTGGCCCGGATACGGTGATGCTGGTGGAATAGGCCTTCCTTCACTGCCGTCTCCACGCTAGGCTTGGTGTCCTTGCAGCGGGAAAGAAAGTTGGTCGATCTTGCCAGAAAAAAAACGATCCAGTCCCGCCGCTCCTGCCGCCACTCCTGCCGCTATCTCTGCTGCTGTTGGCCGTCGGCTCGCTGACTTCTGGATTGACGATGAAGACGGCCGATTGCACCCGGCGGAAAAGCAGTTGCTGGACTGTGTGCGGCGCGGTGCGGTGTGCGACCTGGGGGCGCAACAGCCGTCGGTGTTCACACCTGACAATCTGGTTCGTGCTGAATTTCTCCGCTTTGTCTGTCTCGGTGGGGACGATCAAACGCCGGTCCATGAACACGGGGTGCTGTTGCAGGGGATCTATATTGAAGGCGATCTCGACCTGTTTGGTGCAATAGCCCCGCGCAATATCAGCCTGACGCATTGCAAACTGGCGGGTCAGCTGATCCTCACCGATTGCGAATTGCAGACTCTGGTTCTCTCCGGTTCGTCGATCAGAGCTCTGAAGGGCGACCGCTGTCAGCTGGGCGGCAGTCTGAAACTGGATGAGGGGTTTCTTGCTGAGGAAGATGTGCGGTTGGCCGGTGCCCGCATCGCCGGTGACCTGACCTGTCGGGGTGGTGAATTCCAATCCTCGGATCGGGCGCTGGTCATCGCCAAGGCCCGCATTGATGGAGATTGTCTGCTGGATGGCGGATTTGTCGCCGATGGCACGGTCGATCTTTCCGGCTGCACGATTGTCGGCACCCTGTCCTGTGTCGAAGGCAGGTTCACCTGTCGCGATCAGGCCCTGTTTGGTCCGCGGCTCAGTGTTGGCCACAACATTCAGCTCGGCGCCGGCTGCCAGGTTGCCGGTCAGGTGTCGTTTCAGGGGTCGACGATCGGCGGTGACATGATTTTCACCGGCGGTGAATTCAACCGCTCCGATGATCCCGAAAAGGCGGTTGAAACCACCTGTATCAACCTGCGCGGGGCGACCATTGCCGGTACCCTGTTCTGGCGACAGATCACCCATGCCAATGGCAAGCTGGACCTCGCCGGGGCCAGCTGTCTGACCATCAACATGGATTGGGAAAGCTGGCAATTGCCATCGCAGATCCGGCTCGACAATTTTTC
>Ga0115566_10002012_pt1 | contig 17030 bp, 12 predicted proteins | sample COGITO_mtgs_1204_3_FD_87173 | JGI IMG/M metagenome (GOLD analysis project Ga0115566, IMG submission 87173) | Pelagic marine microbial communities from North Sea - COGITO_mtgs_120405 | ecosystem: Environmental > Aquatic > Marine > Epipelagic | place: Germany:Helgoland, sampling site Kabeltonne...
ATCGCAATCTACGTCCTGCCCGTTGGGCTGTAGAGCGCTAAATCAATAAACGGAAACTAAGCATGTAGAGCCAATGGCAGAGTACTGGCGGACGCGGGTTCAACTCCCGCCGCCTCCACCAAATATAAAAGTCCTGGAAGGTCCGTTATCTTCCAGGACTTTCTCGTTTAAGGCTACCGTAATCCTTTATTATAGGGGTTTAGTTAAATATCGGCAGTGGGCTATCGTCGCTCAACGTCCGTACATGGTCGTTGACATCCCGCCTTTCCCGGGGGCAAAATTGGGGGCAACAAATCAACAATCTTGAGTATTGCCCCCATGCCGCTCACAGCCGTCGCCGTCAAGCAAGCCAAGGCCGAAAGCAAGACAAAACGTTTGTACGACGAGCTGGGCCTTTACCTCGAGTTAAGCCCCAAAGGAGGCAAGTGGTGGCGTTTCAAATACAGATACGGGGGGAAGGAGAAGCGGATCTCGTTAGGAACATTTCCTGACGTTTCTCTCGCGATGGCTCGACAGCGGCGAGATGAGGCGAGACGTTTCCTTGCGGACAAAGTAGACCCAAGCCAACAGAGAAAACGTTCAAAATCAAAATCCACACTTGCTGCAGCAGATACTTTTCGAGCAGTGTCTGAACAATGGGTCGTACGGAAATCGGAATCCTGGAGCGCGATTCACCTAAAAAATGTAACTAGCAAACTCCAGCGAGACATTCTTCCTTGGCTGGGCAATATGCCTGTGTCCGATATCGTTCCTTCTGATGTACTAGCTGTAGTTCGAAGAGTGGAGGCTCGTGGCGCCGTCGAAACGGCCCACAGAGTTTTATCAATCTGTGGTCAAATCATGAGGTTCGCTGTTGCCTCAGGAGTCGCGACTCATGATGTAAGCCAAGACTTGAAGGGAGCTCTGACCACTCGCAAAAAACGGCATCTCTCAGCCGCCGTGACCCCCCAGGAGGCCGCTGCGATCATAAAAGCAATTCACGGCTACCAGGGTACGCAAGTCGTGAGATCAGCCCTAAAACTTGCTCCGTTGACCTTCGTCCGGCCAGGGGAGCTAAGACAGGCGAAATGGTCAGATATCAATCTTGACACTGCATCTTGGACGTTCAAAGCATCGAAAACGGGCACAGACCACATCGTCCCACTAAGCGCTCAGTCCCAACTAGTTTTGAATCAACTTCATCCCATAACCGGGCACTGTGAGTGGGTTTTCCCTTCGGCGAGAAGTCGGAATCGCCCAATGAGTAACAACGCAATTCTCTCGGCACTGAGGCGACTTGACATCCCTTCAGAACAAATGAGCGGCCATGGCTTCCGCGCAATGGCGCGCACTCTTCTTGATGAGGAGCTGGGATTTCGCCCCGATATCATTGAGCACCAACTTGCGCATACCGTGCGCGATCCATTAGGTCGGGCCTATAACCGAACGCAGCACCTCGCAGAGAGAAAGAGAATGATGCAGGCGTGGGCCGACTACCTCGAGAATATCGCGGGGCTGCAACATGAACCCTAAAACCAAGTACTTGTTCGATGCGGATTTGGCCATCGCAGTACTGGGCGGCACACCCTCTGACCATGAGATACAGAGGCTTGTACTTCAGTATCCGACTTACAACCTACCCCACCGGAAACACCTGATCTCGAGCATCACCGATGGGAAATCACCTGTCTTTATGGCGAAAAAAAAGCTCGAAGCTCTCGGGCAAACCGAGATGTGTCCACAGCAACTTGGCCCAAACGTAAAGTGGGCCACAGCCAAGATTCGCAGGTTTGTTCGCCGAATGTACTATTTGAGATACCGCATAGACCAGGGAATGACTCGCAGACAGGCAAATCAGCGCATACTTTACAAACTAGAACTTCGAAGCACTCGAACCCCCAATAGCGTTGAGTCACGCCAAAGGACTGTGCGTCGTGATACTCAAGGCGCAGCTATCGACCTCCCAACCTAACACACACCTTTCCACGACCCCCCATGCTCCGTCAGCGCTAGTATTTTTCCGCTTCGATAGCATTTTTCCGATTTAAGATTCGCTCTATTACTTACACAGTGCCGATACTATCCGCTTGGATACCGGGAGGTACTGGGAATGAATTCAAGTCTTCAGCGCGTGTTAAAGCTTAGGGAAGTAATAGAGATTACCGGCTTATCTCGATCAACTATCTACGCCGCAATGGCTCGAAGCCAATTTCCAAACCAAGTAAAACTTCCCGGCGTACGTCGCGTCGGCTGGTATGAATCAGACATTCGAGATTGGCTCAATTCAGCAGAGCACTAACAATTCCAAAAGTGCGGAGCGCGGCAGCTTTGCCGCTTGGCGGGCACTAAAAAAGCCGCCAACTGTGGAAACCTCAGGATGATTGGGGAGTGGAATCGGCTATCGGTGGCCGCCACCTACAAGACGTAGTTCACCGACGTGGTGCTGTCGCCATGTACGACAGTCGATGCCCGAATTGCAATGGGTAAGGGCTTAGGTGCCTGTGTTTCCTAGGATGAAAGGCTTTTTGACTAGTCAAAGTCCCTTGTGTGCTAGGAACCCATTCGAATTTAATCGTGGGGAAGGGGCCCCACGTCGAACCGGAAAGGAGAAATCAGATGAGTCTAAGTCAATCAGTGGATCGCAGAAATCTCATGGACGGCACATATAGACTGCGTTTCAGATTGACGCCCGAGGGCCATGCGATTGTTCTTGGAGCTTTTGAGAAAACAGGCCAGAAACACAGGCATACGGCTCTCGAGCAGATCATTGGAAACTATTGGGCAAGAGATATGGAGCCCGAACCGGAACCAGAGTTAAGTTACAAAGGCAAAAAGCGCTTTCTAGTTCGGCTACACCTCGATCAACTAAAAACATACATCGACGCAGTTATGGAGGGAAGAGTTCTCGGATGTACAGATGAATCCATTCTAGTGGCCATGTGTCTCTGCTACCTAGGCAACCCCAGCAAGTAATCGACGAAAACGCAGTAGTGCACTCAAGTGCAAAGTGTAGCTCTTCGGTCTGCCAATTAAACATCGCTTTTACAAATGAGATTGCTTGTCTAGCATGTAGACATCAAAACGATATTGCCGCCACTCGAATTGGCGTCGGAGTTATAATGGGTACGCTAAACACATTGGGAGACCGAAATTGAATTCATTAGTAGAAGCGTACGAACTATCTCTGAACGCTTGTCTTGCCGTTATCCCTTCTGAACCCTACAGCTTTTCGCTAAAAAACAATGATGGCGTTCTCAAGCACTACGAAATTTCGCCTGCAGAATTCGAGCGTGCTTTGACAAACAAGCTACCAAGATTCGCCGCTTTTTCACCCATTTTCGCTGAACATCTCCTTGGCCAGAAAAACATTATTGCAGCCTTTGCTTCGACTCCAGTCTCTTTTTCCGACGCCTGGAATATGAAGGCCACGGAGCTCACTGCTCAAGATGTAACTGCGCTCACTAAATCTGGCGGACACTTTCAGTTTAACCAACTTGCAAATGGCCAGGAAAATCAGGCTCTGGTTTATATCAAACAGGGTATGCGAAGGGACTAGTCCACTCAAAAGGTAGCGGGCTAACTAAGGGATTTCGTCATAGAACAGGTGGCATATATGAAGAGGATTCGCTCAGTGAGATGGGAGTATTCAAATACGCAACTCCCACCAGCGCGGCCGGCATGATGGAATACCGCTGGGCGGAGCAGTTTTCAGAAAAACTGGGGATACCGCTTGTTTACGTAATCACACAGTGGTTCAAGTACGACACCAAGTTCGAACCACTTAATGATTGGATATACATGACCGCGGTGGCAAAAGTTAAAGGCCTAAAAAACCACCCCGGCGACCCAATAGAACTTCAGTTGATCAACAAAGATGATGCGCTCAAGATCATAGACAATCTACTAGACGCCGTAAGTGCCAAGGGCGACTTGAGAGTGCGGCCACCTATGCCACTTCACATGGTTCTGGGATGGTCCTATGACAAGATATCGAAGGATACCAGCAAAAGAACAGCCGTCTTAGACCATGCCGTGAGAGCACGCTTGAGATGCCCGGGTGAGAAGTGTGGTCATGTATTCTTCTACTCTCTCCCGAGAAAATCCATACACATTGGTCACCGAATCTCCCAAAACTGGAACTCAAAAAATACTGGGGTCGTGGACGTACATCATCCATATAATCTTTACCTTTCGTGCGACACGTGCAACACATCCTTGAGTGACAAGTACCCAACTGAGATTGACGAATTGCTGGATGATTTAGGCACGATTGGAGACTGGCTAATGTCTGGGCTCCTCGATGAGAAGCGCTAGCACCAGATGATCCGTTATTAGGCTAGTGCACTCGAGTGCATCCTTTGTAAGAGATAATCAACGATGAATAGCGAGGACTTAACCAGGGTTTCGCATTCTTGACAAACGTTGTTCGCAGTTTTCGATGACCAAAATATGGAAATAGCGGTCGCCCAGGAGTTTTAATCTTAATCTCCCGCCAAGCAATTAAACTACGTCATTCAGGACAACGGTCGCAGGCAACAAATGGGCGTGTAGAGCGCGATCACGGAGCAAGGTACGCAGTCCATCTGGTACATCTAGATAATCAAGCATTACATCAAATAGAGTGACTTGCTCTTCCTTTACGGGAACCCACTGAATATCATTACTCAGCAGATTCTGCTCGATAATACCTTTCACGAGAGTTCTCTGGGGAAAACTTTCAAGATCGAAAACGCTTAGAAGGAAGTCAAGATCCTGCAAGCCTTCACCATGACGTCCGCGAGCACAAACTGGAGGCAACAAGCACCAGTTGTTGAAATAACAAGTGGTGTGATCCTCAGGCGGTAGCGTCTCGACAAACTGTATGCGCTTTTGCACTCCTCGGAGCTTCAGCACGTGCACTCGTGGATAGCTGACGCTGGCCAGCTTCGCAAGAGCTTCACTTACTATTGTAAGTTCATAATCCAGGTAGCACTCCTCAGACCCTTGAAGTACTTCTGAGCCGACCGAAACCTCCGTGGGGCCAAATCCACAGATGTAGCTATTCGAACCAGAATGTACACAGATGCCACCGCCAAATAGAACTTCGATATCGTTAACCAGGCTCGAACCTGTCTGGATAAGCGGATGAACAGCAATATTTACGAACTCAAGGCTCGCGGGAAGGTAGTGGCAGTGAACGATACCAAACGTTTCAGGAAGTGATGTCCTCACAACAGAGAACATTTCACCAAGCAGATCTTCACATGGAGACGGAGTTAGTAAAGCGAGAAACTTAGCGATTCGCGCCACCGGCAACAAGATCCATATCTCCGATGCGCGCTCTGGAAGCACCGTCATCGTGAGTGCTTTGGCGGAGTAGTCTTCGCGCTGGAATATCAGATAGTCATGATCATTGAAATGGCCAGCTATGATCTCTTGTGCCGAAGTAGACGACTGTGGCGCAGTTATGTGAACTACTTCTCCACCAAAAATCTCCTGCTCCTCAGTAAGAACCAGTTGACCCAGATTGTCATTTACTGGTAATTCCGGCCCTGAATCTTCAGGGACTTCCGTATCTACAACAGAACTCGAAGCGAAATCACGAAACTGCCTCACCAACTGATTTCGCAAAGCGCCGCCCAGCACTTTTCGGCTTCCAGACGGTGATAGCCGTACATGGGTCATGCGACCGTACAACGTATCGTCATCGATGCCTTCGAGTATCGTTATCTCTTTATAGAGGGTAGCTAGATCCCTCTCATTAAGTAATGATTGAGAAATCGGTAAGTTCCGATACTTATTGGGACCACTACCGTATTTGAATGTGATTTGCTCTGGCGCAAGCTGTAACTCCGCCAGTAATTCAGATCGCAGCTGCTCCCACAATTCTCGGAAACTAGTTCGACCACCATCACCGAAAGGGTTTATTCTGTTCTCTTCGGGCTCTACACCAAATGCATCCCAATAGGCTGCGTAGAAGCTCACTCCCTGCATCATCTCGGCCGCCAAAACCTGATGTGCGGCGAACGTTAGACACAAAGTCCTTCCTCGTTCGTCTCTCTCGAAAATCCAGTCCCAGTTGTCTCGTAAGGGCTGACCTTCAGGAAGCCGAGAAAGGCCCACAAACCCCGTGCTAAGTGGCCGACAATGTGAACGCAAAACACGATTAAGCTCAGATACGGTAACTTGGTCCGACGGCTCCCCGGTCAACCCATTGGCGCCCTCCGCGAGCAGTGATTCATCAAATGCTAGATAGAGATTAGATCCCCGACGAAACAAGCGCTCCGTAACAATGTTCCACAGCAATTCATTCCATGCGTATATGTCCACTGGCTCAGCCCTTCGCCAAAGATAGACCGCAATACTTACTATGCGGACAGTGGTTGCAAGAAATCGCACTGGGAGTACTTATCTCCTCAAGACTCAAGTCGAGGCGTTTTGCTTCCTGAAAGGTTTGATTGAGCAGCTTTGACCTGCCGACTACGTCGCCTACAAGATCGAGGTCAAGAGGCACTTCCAGACAGGCACCCCGCAATCCAATCAGCCGGATATCGTTTGGATAGAAACCGTATACTTCATTCACCAGATAAGAGTAAAAGGCCAATTGACTCAGGTTTCTCTCAGTATCCAGTCGATCTCGACTGCCACTGAGCTTGAAGTCGATGAGCGAAATATCTGCGCCCCGAACTACCACCAGATCGGGAATTCCCCAAAGGGAGCCATCGTTCGACTCGACTGGCACTTCAAATTTCTTTTCTCCATCGAGGTCTAGCAAATGGCCCGCATGATGCCTCACCGATTCATAGATCTGCGAGACGGTTGGATCAAATCTAAAACTGACGGATGGCTCCTTTAGAGCGTATTCGCTGCATAGGTCGGTAAAGATCGACCTTGCGACGCCGGCAAACTGACATTTACTAGGTTTGAGCTCGAGTATGGTTCGAACAAAATCATGAAAGAAAAGACCAAGCACCCTTGGCCTCGGATCTACACCATTTTCTCCGGTTGCCACACCCTCAATTAGCGTTGCTGGAATGGAGGTTCCTGGGCACGCCTTCCCGGCCCAGTACTGCTTGAAGGACACCTTGGAGCGTATATCAGCTATCCGAATTCCAGTCACAATATTGACGGCTCACCTAGACTCGTGCGTTGGAACAACGGGTTGCCTCACCGACTGGATCTCTAAGAAGCAAATAGGGATTTATGGAAGAGCACATGTCAACGCCGCTTGTGTCCTTAATCTGCAGAAGAGTTTCGATTAGCTCCTGGCCCATAGGCATGAGTGGATGCGTGAGCAGTACCGCCCAAGCAGAACCTTGAGATTCGAATCGAAGCACTGGACCGCTCTCCTTCCAATCGAGAACTACAGGAACTCTATTAAGGTTTCCAATGATTTGAGACGACCTTTCGACGACGGATCTCCAGTGACGCCCAAATTCAATTCGCTCTACATGATTGCCCTTGTAGATCTCCAGAAGATCAATAGCCAGGCGCCAGTCTAAACTTTCGTGAAGCAGTCTATTTTCATAGTTCCTGAGGCATCGGTAACAGCTTGATACGCAAGATACATCGTGATCATGGTGGGTCAGATATCCTTCAAAAATATTGGTTTCTATGTACCCCAAGAGTTCACTAAAGTTCTCTGGTCGCGAGTACTTCGTCGAGTATCCAGAACCATTATCAAGCGTATCAGCAATGTATATTCCCCAGTTTTCCTCGCGCTGAACGCTGGCTGTCATTTCATTGGGCTCAATATCTTCAATCAGAACGATACCCATTTTTATCAGCTCTGCGAGTGAGCCATGAGCAGCATTGAGGATACCGAGGGATGTCGCGTCGTATTCGCCAGATTTTATGTACTCGGGTGCAGATGATAAAGTAATCTGTAAGAGACTAGTATACTGTTCGGAATATAGCGCGTATGCGGATATTTCTCTCGTCGGCGGCTCGGTACTACTCGCCAAATGTGTAACGCCAGAAACCGACTCGGCGGCGCTGCTCTCGGGTATTGCTGCAACCTGATAACCTAATCCTGAATTGGCATTAATCCTAAGAACGTTCCCCACTAGAGACGAAACTGCTCCCGCACCAAAAATATGCTGCGCTTCACCGTTTCCTCTGACCTCGGGTGCAGGAGTTGTAATAATTGACTGAGGTTCAGAGTCAACGTAACCCCTGTAACCAACAGCGCTCTCTGGTACATAGTACTTGGGGCGTTTTGCAGAGAATAGTGCTATCTGGTCCGATCCGCAGGAACGACATGTCTCTTCAGCATGATCTGACACATTGGAACATCTCCCGCAAATGTAAAGCACTCTTTGCATATGTTGTGGAGGAGGTACCGCAGAAATATCCCGCCCATTTTTCTCCAACCAACCAATTGCACTCGATTTATAACGCCGCTTATCAATTAGGTATTCCTGGCCTGGAGCAAACTCCGCAATAGCGATGTCTTCAGAACGGGATACCAGTCCCTCAGTAATCGGCCAATCTCTTTCATTAGAACCAGTATTTGGATCTTCGGTAAGCAACGATACGTCCCTCTCTGGCATGCCATACAGAGGGAAATACCCTTCCTTAACCAGCACTTCGGATAGAGAGTAACCACTACCGTACTTCTGACACCAAATCTCCGAGTCACGTCCGGCTTGCTCAAGCCTTGCTATACACAGACCAATCATATGCGACACCAGTGCTTCATCCTGGGTCCCGGACAATTTCTGGGAGATCTCCCTCAACTCAACTTCTGCTGAAGACATAGCGTCTAACCAGGTTTCAACTTTGCCTTGAAAAACTTCAATTGAACCCAATTTTCCACTATTCTCCCCGCCTCCGTCATACTGAAAATCATCCTGAGAATAAACCTCGTTCACATGCCAATTCATGAACCACTTGGTTACCACTCGCACAAGAATTTCGATGTTCTCACTGTCGAGCTTCGGCGATGCCGTTTTCTCCGCGAGCATCAACTCGGGTCTATCGAAGTAGTATTCGTCATGCTTTTGGCCCTTACAAAAAGTTAGGGCCACTGATAGTCTATCCCTTCTTCGACCGGCCCTACCAACTCGCTGCTGATAGTTAAATCTCCTTGGAGGCATGCCGGCGAGAAAAACAGACTTTAGCCCGCCTATGTCTACACCAGCCTCCATTGTCGTTGTCACTGATAGGAGGTCTAATTTAAGAGCATTTGCAACCGGTCCTGATATGTCCTGATCCAGAAATTTCCCTTGGAAGGCCAATTGACGGTTTCTCTGCTCTTCTGCCGGTGTGTGTCCAATAATTTCAGCGGTGCGAATGGGGTACTTATAACGACCTTCCTCACGAAACTCCTTGTAGTAGTTGCTTCTCTCTGACAGCAAGTCAATAGGATTCTCTTTCAACTCGCCTGAGCACCGCTGACGATGCTTAATTGTCCGGCACTGTCCATCCGCCTGAAACATATGAATCGACCTGCAGTTGTCGCACTCCCAAAAGTGACTGCCAGGCAAATGAATGTACAGACCATCAATAAGAATGCGAAGATATTCATCAGCCACAGAATAATGTTGCAAATAATCGCGAACCTTCTCAAAAATCCGGGAGTTATCCTCCAATACCTCAGCGCCTACGACACGCGCTGCAACGGCGTTGTCTGCGATTACTTGGTAGAAGTAGTTTGGGAAAACAAAGCTATCTAGTCCAACTTCGTCTTTGTGGCGCGTTCTGTAGTAGAACGAGAGAAAGCGCAGCACCATATCGATAAATGTGTAGAAATCATCGCGCTGCTCTGCTGGCACGCCTGACGGTAACGGAGCAGAACGATCTACTGTCAGCCAACCAAATCCAAGTGACTCGAAGTCCCGCCCTAAAGAGTCTGTAATAACTTCCCTAATATTGCGTCGAAGCAGATTCTCTGCCCTTCTGAGACGCTCATCATCACGTTCGTCTCTAGAGCCAGAGGGCTTATAAAAGCTTTTCAGCTTCGGGATAACCTTTCTTTGAGTTTCAATACCAAGGCCATCGAACGGTACATAACTATCGAGCAGATATACCTCTACAGCTGCTGACAGCTGAGAGAACGACACAGAGGGTTGAAGGTGCCTACTTCGTAGTTCCTCAACAGGGAGCCTTTCGAACTCAGCATCGATGAAAATTGCCTTGTATTCTTCTTTGGGAAGCAATTCAGACGCACTTTTCTTAGCCGCCTCATCGCCAACATGGAAAGCGTCAATATATTTTTCCTTCAGATGGAGAACTTCACTAAAGGATCCAATAACCTCCTCCGACAGTGCTCTGAGCGTATCGCGGTAATGGTTCCGCTCCATTTCTGCTGAAAACCTGGAAGCATCACGTCTGCTGTCACTGAACGCGATGCAAGAGGGGACGGTCCCGTCCTTCTCGGCTGGCGCCAGATAACGATACAACTGTTCCACGAGAATTTGGCTGAAACGATAGTAACCAGTGCCCATCGTCCTAATAGGACTCTTGATGCCATCGCCTCGCGAACTCCAGTCCGTTCCGCAAGAGATACATCCGCTCGGCGGAGTATCAGCTTCAACTTCCCGGAAGTTGACTGTGACCTCACTTCCACGAACGCTGTCGGTAAGCGAGGGCGAAATTCGCTGCATCGCAGTTAGTAAGTATCCTCTCGTCCAGCGAGCCGGGACCTCGTCAGACTGTTCCGCCTGGTGGACATAAATTTCACTGGTAGTCTGTCTCGACCTATCTGGCTCATTTGATATTTCAAGGCCTCCTACTCCGCCCTCGCCTGAGCTGCTCCTACGGTAAGCTCTATAGTAGATTTCACCGCAGACCTGACAGTACATTGTGTCTAGTGTCATCAGGCCTGTGGATGGACAAAATTTGGTGTTCTGATCGTATATTGGAGCATCGACTGACAAATGACCCTCACTAGGAATCATCGCCTGTCGCAAACCCGGGAGGATCTTGGTGAAGTGATGCAGCCTGAGCTTAGCGTCGAGGTCTACGTACAAGCCAGTTTCTTCTGAGACAAAGTACTTTACCAACCCTTCCCCTCCACCAGGATTATCCGGAAAGAGCAGAGAGTCGACACTGGAGCAAGCAAATGGGACGGGGCCAAGTTTGTGCCCTCGATCTGCCCTTCTTTTGAGTTCTTCCTGAATTGTCCAAAGTACGTTCTCGAGCGGTGTCTCTCCGGGTTTTGTTGGCACTGAATCGCACCACCTGCGCAAAGAAACTTCTAGTTCATCGACGTCTATATCTGATTCATTGAACCGCGCTAAACTACGCCCCGCTTCAGCAGTATCTGTTAGTGCTGTAAAGTCAGCCAAATCGCTTACACACTTTTCGCCGTCAATAAGAGTGAATTGGCTGCCTCCCCGCCTCATTCCAAAAAAGTCTTCAAGAAACTGCTCACCGCTCCCGGACCCACTCTCATCTTCAAGTGAAGCAGATGTAGCGATGATCCTTAGTTGTGGGTGTCCAGGGTACAAACCCAAGCGTTCAAGAAAGAGCTTAATTGTGTGAGATATCTCGGTACCTGGAGTTCCGCGGTACGTGTGTAGCTCGTCCAGCACCAAAAAGAAGACATTTTCCTCAGATTCTCTTAACCACTGCTTGGTGCTATCAAATAGTCCGGCTTCCCTATCTCTCACCATCATGATGGAGAGCATTGTGAAGTTTGTGATCAAGATGTCTGGCCAGTACTGCTGCATATCCCAACGCAACATCATCTGGCTACCAGCTGGATTCTCTACGAACTTCCACAAGTCATCGCTCGAGTCCCTAATGGCTTGCTCGTGTCGTTTCGATGTTCCACGCAAGAAATCCCTGGCCTGGGACAGACGCTTGCGATTGGTGGGATTCCCTTTTCCGGGCGTGGCTCCTACGTACTGACCGAAATAAATTCGATCTCCATCTAGGTGATCGGAGTAATAGCTCTCGGCCGCTTTACAATCAAGCAAACTACGCAAGGTTTCGATCTGATCGCGAACCAGCGCGTTAAGCGGATACATGACCATTCCACGTACCGCAGCTGTTCGCCCAGAACCTCTATTGTAACTATACTGAGAAGAACCACTTTTCCACCAATCAGTTGATGACTCAACGGAGGACCAACGAGGCCGACCGCCAGAACCAGAACTCTCCATTACTAGGTTAGTGATCAAGGGCAGAATGAAGCAAAGCGATTTACCGGAACCCGTTCCGGTCGTAACAACAACATCATTCTTGTTGACCAGCGTTTCCCTAACTGCATCCAGCTGATGTTGGTAGGGTTCGTAGTTAATCTCATCTTCAAAGAGCTTTACCCCATCTAGGAATATGTCCGTGCTGGCTGTCGAATAGCCGCTTGAATCTTCAAATGCGTCAGTAAGAATTTTTAGGACCGGCTGCTTAGAACTCGCATATCTTGGTATTAGCTCAAAAATGGATTCACCGAAAACATTACGCGAGATATCACCACTACGGAGCAGATCATCCCTTGTTTCGTTGAAGGCCGAGTTATTGGTTCGGTAGGCAGTTTTGATGTAAGAGAGCGTACTCTCTTTTATCGCGTGTGGCAGGGCCAATAGATGATCAGACATAATCGATCCTCAATGCCGGCATATAAAGAGATTCTAAATACTTCGCCTCATCTAGAGACAACCCGTTAACAATCATGTATCGCTTCCCGTCGATGTATGCACGATCTGGCCACCTCATATCCAATGAAATTAGGGCACGCCTTATCAAGACTGGTAGAGCATAGAAGACATGGGTAGGCACAGCTAAAGTCCCAGTCGACAGCTCATAGATACATCGCCATAGCGATGCAAATGTGTGCCACTGTAGAAGCGGAATCCAATCACTAGGGACAAGTTCATAACATTCTTGGCTACTCACATACAGCCAGTACTGATACCCAGCACCGTCTATACGTAACTTTCGCAGCAATGAATTACGCAGTGGGGATTCCTCATCAATATTTTTCCACCCAGTATCTTCTGTTCCCCTACTTTCGAAACTGGAGTCAACAATAGGCGACTCAGATAACGAAGCCGTTCGCACCAAAATCTCTTTCGCGCTGGGTAACAGTTTTACAAAAGACTTAAGCGAGCGGACTACGGGCGACGAACGGCCTGCTTTTTTTCCACAAAGCTTGTCTAAATCACAGTTGAAAGAAAGATAATTCAGCTGGAATGAAACGCTACGAGCTATGCCTAACTCAAACAAGGTTTCTCGCTCGAATTGAACGTCCTCGAAATCACTAAACCAATCGCAACGAATCGCAGTTGGAGGACAGACATAGCGATTATGATCGAACTGGAAAAGGCAGTCTCCGCACCATACCCAGCGTGGATTCGTCGACGAGTCCTGAATGGCTATCAATCCAAAATCTTGCAATCGATTGAAGATGCGCCACCAGTCTTTCTGAGTGGGCGCAGGCACCTTAGGCGGAACCGCTCTTCTGGCGATTTGATTTAGGAAGCGTGATCGCCCGCCTGAGCCAAAGTGTTGCAACAACACCAGTGTTCGCTCACACAAATCACCGTCATCGCCACTCTTGACGAATGTAAGTGGGTTGGAGTTCATTGCTTACAGTGTCTAGCTATCGTTTTTTGTAGCCATTCAACGATAAGCTCAACCTGCTCGGGTGAGTCGCCAGAGGCATACACCACCTGCTTCTGCTGTTTGCTCAGTTGCGGTCCGACATCGCGGTCATGCTGAGAACCTAAGTTTCTATCTAGCATTTCAGAGCTGATTCGCTCCTCCAGGGCTCCGCTAAAAAGTTGATTCTCGATTAGTGAAGACAAGTCCAACCCAGCTTCAGCAACGGAGCCAACTTCAATGCCAGTTCGTTTGAGTTCAGGCATCACTCCCGATACATGAAACAAAGAAGCGGGCGCAAGCCAATCCGAAGTGCTGGGTACCAACGCAACCTTCTTTTCAGGGCCTACTGCTGAAGAAAAAAGCAGAAGCTTAAGGAGCGGAATCAAATAGCCTTCAACGTAGCCCAGATCAAAATCCAAAATTATGAGGCTTCTTACTTCTTCTCGCCGATCTACGAGCCAAGAGAAATGATCAGTCAGAATCCCCTGATCTATCCAATTAGGTGCAGCACATACAGTTGTCACCTGATCTGTCCAACCAACCGAGTTGAGCCAATCCCGATAACTAGAATAAGAGGTGCACACAAAACAATTCATCCGGAGCAAGGTGTTGAATGCCACGAGAGATTGAGCAGAGTTCCTGTCAGCCTCATCCAAAGTCGCATTAAATAGCTCAAGTGCGAAATCATGTGATCGAGAAGTATCGCTATGCTCTATGGTGTTCGAAGCTCGATGTCGAAGCACCACGGCGAAGTCCCGTTCGAGCCGTGGGCCCGCACCCACTTCCAAATCAACGGATTCTATGCCCGATCCCGTGGGCATCGAGACTTTGACATCATTAAGATCTTCCTCTAGTCGTGAGAGTAATTGACTGACTGACTCCAGCTCACTCTTGATCGATATAGTTGGGTCATTCTCCAACAGACTCGAAACGCCTTCGGTCAACTTGGTGATGGCGCCCTGCAAAATTGTAAACTCGGCCGTAGTTTCTAACTGCACCTGCTCCAGACTCTTGGATTGCTCATTTTCAAGCGACTTGAGCGCTTCGAATACACTAGACACGTCGGCCGATACGGTTTCCAGTTTTCCGAGAAAATCGACAGCCAGTTTTTTTTCGAGCGCTTGCACATCAGAGACAGTTTGCGCAAATGACTCATCCATTTGCCTCAGCTTGCTTGATATGGGCTCAAATCTCTCCTGAATCTCGTGTCGGAGTTCGCTTATGCGTAATTCGAAAACTTCTTGGACATCAGGCTTTGGGAAGCGCCTAATGTACTCATCAAAAGACTCCATTCGGTCGAAGTGCCACAACTCATACAGCATCTCCACCTGCGCCGGTACAACATTGAACTCGAGTGCACGGGATGCGATGGATTCCATGATTTCAGCTGTTCCTGACAGTTGACCTCCCTGTACTTCGACTGAAGATAAAAGTTTGTTGAGTTCAGCGGCCTCTGCACGAAGATGCTCTACAACGCTCGTTCTATATAGTATCCAGTATTGCTTAGATGGAGATTGGTCGCGAAACTCCTTCATTACATCTTCGAAGACGAGCTGCTTGTACTTTTCAGACGTTGGTCTGAAACCGTGAATTTTTTTAACCAACGGTTTGGATTTACATAGGTCGTTAAAAAACTTGCCTCGATGATGATCTCTGAGAACTTCAAATTGCAGAGAACTATTGTCAGCAATAAGGTTTGCGAGACGGGAATCTTCCACCTCCGAACTAGCCAAGCCTTGAACTACGTCACCGAGTGTGGTCATTCTCTATCAGCTCTCAAAATTTTCATCAAATGACTGCGCCAAATTTAGTTCCTTCCCGGCGGAAAACCGGGCATTAGGACTCTCACTGTCAATCAGACTGTACTGCCCAGCTCTTTCCAGGCCCCTTGCCGGTTCCGGGGTGATCTAGGTGACTGTCGACGAGGGACATAAAGCGTTCAGGCACCTTTCTGCGCGGATGTGCTCTTGGGGCCTTCCCTCTTGATGCCGGAATCATGGATGGATAGATCCGTAAATGGCGCTCTCCAAACAATTCCCGTCGGATAGTCAAACCCAAAAGCTCACCTAGCGCACAAGGAACCGCGTTACCTATCTGCTTTTGGGCGAGTCGACGCTCAGGGGGAAATACATAGCTGTCGGGGAACGTCTGCAATCTTGCCAACTCGCGAACAGACAACAAACGATTTCGCCAATGAAAAGGGCCTGTAGCGGGTCCGGGTGAGGCTGGAATGGTCCATGAAGGTTGCTTTTTTGAAAGTTTAAGCAGGAATGACCAGAATCTCGTGCGCCATCCAAACAGGCTCTCTCCGCCTCCACGAGGTGTGTGCCAAAGATAGTTCTTTCCCTCTGGGATCGTGGAAACGAGTTCGGCCCACTTACCCTTAAGTTCCAATTCTTTCGACCAGTGCAAATCGTCAAGGTCGCCGATCGCATCCCAAGCGGTAGCAAATGGATGGAGTCCGTCCATGTTCCCGTGAGTGGTATTGGGGAGATTGATCGACTCTCCGACCCTGGATGCGAATATGAAAACTCTATGCCTGTGTTGTGGGATTCCGTAGTCAGCCGCGTTGACATGGATGACTTGCGGCTCGTAGTTGCAACCTCTGGTTCGGTTTATCTCCGTTAGACCAGCGCAAAAAGCTTCATAGGCGCCATGTCCCGTTTTCCGATTCGCTATTCCTGCAACGTTTTCGAGCAAGATGGCCTCGGGTAGGACAGCCCCAACGACGTCAACATAGGCTTCAATTGTACGAGCACGAGGGTCATCCATTCCTTTTACACCTCTGTTCGACCAATAAGCCGCTTTTGAAAACGGTTGGCACGGCGGGCCGCCGGCTAACAGAGACACTTCACCCACCGCCAGACCGGATTGCTCTAGGATCGATTCAGGGCTTAGCAGATGAATGTCACCGGGTTCGGCATGCGGCCAGGCCTTGTTGCTGGAAAGAGTTGCAAGTGCGTCTGTGTCGTTCTCGACGCATAGAGAGCAGGAAAAGCCGGCAGCTTCTAAGCCAACATCAAGTCCGCCGGCGCCAGTGAACAGCGAAACAGACTTTAGAGTCTGAGGATTCGTGGAGGACGCAGGGCCAGTTTCTTCGGCCGATATGGGCATGTAGGTATATCCATCTATCATTCCTGACATCACAGACTTCCCATGTCCCCTGGTTCAGTGTGTTGATTCGCGATACTAGAGCATCGAAACAATTTTGTTAGTCCTTGGAATGATACCATGCCAGTTCCAATCGTCGCACCGTCAGAGGAGACGTAAAGCCAGCTTTCCAACCGTGTCGTTGACATAAATCAGCTTCACTACAAGGAGCTTTAGGGGCAACTTTGGGGGCAACATATTCGCACTAGATATATAATATCTTTATTTATCATACGTTTAGAATTAGTATTTTAGGGACGCCGCCTCCACCAAAAACAGAAAAGGGTCGCCCGATAGGGTGGCCCTTTTTGTTTTTAGCGGCTGTGACAGCTGAATCCGCGCCAGTATGGCGCGGGTGGCCGAAGCGAAGC
>Ga0115566_10002020_pt1 | contig 16998 bp, 25 predicted proteins | sample COGITO_mtgs_1204_3_FD_87173 | JGI IMG/M metagenome (GOLD analysis project Ga0115566, IMG submission 87173) | Pelagic marine microbial communities from North Sea - COGITO_mtgs_120405 | ecosystem: Environmental > Aquatic > Marine > Epipelagic | place: Germany:Helgoland, sampling site Kabeltonne...
CTGACGCTAACTTCGCCCGCGAATATAACGAGGCCTTGGTCCACCAAGTGGTCACGGCTTTTCTTGCCGACGCACGGCAGGGAACGCGAGCGCAAAAGACGCGCTCCGAAGTGGCAGGTGGCGGTAAAAAGCCCTGGCGTCAAAAGGGTACGGGACGGGCAAGAGCGGGCACCATTCGCTCACCGATCTGGCGCTCGGGCGGCGTGACCTTTGCTGCGAAGCCGCAAGATCACTCGCAAAAAGTGAACCGCAAAATGTATCGCGCGGCGATGCGCTCGATTTTGTCTGAGTTGGCGCGCAGTGATCGATTGATGATTGTTGAGACGTTCGACGTTGAGCAGCCTAAGACGAAGCTGTTGGTAGAAGCCTTAAACGGGTATGGCGTGGATAACGTGCTGATCGTCGCCGACGGCGTCGACAAAAATCTTTACTTGGCGTCGCGTAATTTGCACAAGGTTGACGTGCGGGATGTTGAGAGCGCTGATCCGGTGAGTTTGATTGCTTATGAAAAGGTCATGATCACCGTTGATGCGATTAAGAAGTTTGAGGAGACATTGGCATGAACCCGGAGCGTGTTTTTCAGATCCTGCTGGGTCCACATGTCTCAGAGAAGTCAGCGATCGTGGCTGACCAGAGCAACCAGTATGTGTTCCGTGTGTCGCTGGACGCCACAAAAGCGGAGATCCGTCAGTCTGTGGAGCAGCTGTTCAAGGTCACAGTCAACGGTGTCACAACATTGCGCGTGAAGGGTAAAACCAAGCGCAATAAATATGGTTTGAGCAAACGTCCGTCGTGGAAGAAAGCCTACGTGCGGGTGGAGCAAGGTCAAGAAATTGACTTTGCGTCGATGAGCTGAGGTGGTAAGTCATGGCAGTCGTTAAGAGTAAGCCCACATCGGCAGGACGTCGCCACCAAGTTAAGGTGGTGACAGAGGGTCTGCATAAGGGGCGTCCGCATGGGCCGCTTCTTGAAAAGAAATCGAAAACGGGCGGTAGAAACAATGCGGGGCGCATTACGACTCGGCATATCGGTGGTGGACATAAGCAGCACTACCGAAAGGTCGACTTCAAGCGCAACAAAGACGGCATTGGTGCAAAGGTTGAGCGCATAGAATACGACCCGAATCGAACCGCACACATCGCGTTGCTGTTGTACGCAGACGGTGAGCGTCGCTACATCATTGCGCCAAAGGGTGTTGCAGCGGGAGACGTGCTGCATTCAGGTGCTGCGGCGCCGATCAAGCCAGGTAATTGTTTGCCAGTGCGCAGTATCCCCGTGGGGTCTGTTGTGCACGCTATTGAACTGAAGCCGGGAAAAGGTGCCCAGCTGGCGCGTTCCGCGGGTGCCTCAGTGCAGTTAGTAGCGCGTGAGGGACAGTACGCGACCATTCGACTGCGCTCTGGTGAAATGCGCAAGGTGCCCATCGATTGCCGCGCCACATTAGGAGAGGTCTCTAACTCAGAGCACAGTCTTCGAAAGTTAGGAAAGGCCGGCGCTGCGCGCTGGAGAGGGGTTCGGCCCACTGTTCGCGGTGTGGCGATGAACCCAGTTGACCACCCACATGGTGGTGGTGAAGGAAAGACCTCAGGCGGCCGTCATCCGGTCACGCCATGGGGTGTTCCCACGAAGGGCTATAAAACACGAAAGAATAAGCGCACCGACGGCATGATTGTTCGCCGTCGCGGCAAGAAGTAAACGGTCAGGAGAGTAAATACTGTGCCTCGTTCATTAAAAAAAGGTCCCTTTATCGACCTTCACCTCATGAAGAAGGTGGAAGTTGCTGCTGAGGCGAACGATCGTCGCCCGATCAAGACATGGTCACGTCGGTCTATGGTCGCCCCCAATATGGTTGGGCTGACTATTGCGGTTCATAACGGTCGACAGCATGTCCCCATTTTGATCAATGAGGACATGGTCGGTCACAAGTTAGGCGAATTTGCCGTTACTCGAACCTTCAAGGGCCACATTGTGGACAAGAAGGCTAAGCGCTAAGGCTGGGTGGAGAGAGAAATGGAAGTAGCAGCCAAATTACGTGCGGCCCGAATATCGGCACAAAAGGTGCGTCTGGTCGCAGATCAGGTACGTGGTAAGCCGGTTGGTGAGGCATTAAATTTGCTCGAGTTCAGCACCAAGAAGGCGGCAGCATTGGTGCGCAAGGTGCTGAACTCAGCCATTGCGAACGCCGAAAACAATGAAGGCGCAGATGTCGACGAGCTCTCTGTGTCGACGATTTACGTCGATGAAGGTTTTACCATGAAACGTCTCAGCCCCAGAGCAAAGGGCCGCGGAGACCGAATTTTTAAACGCACCTGCCATATTACGGTCAAGGTTGCGGATAGCGAAAGCTAAGGAGACGACCGCATGGGTCAAAAGGTACATCCAACAGGTATTCGCCTCGGCATAGTCAAGGACCATAATTCGGTCTGGTATGCCGACAGCAAGTCCTACGCGAAGAACTTGATTAACGACATCGAGGTGCGCGAGTACATCCTGAAAAAGTTGGATGCAGCCTCTGTGAGTCGGGTCAAAATTGAGCGGCCAGCGCAAACGGCTCGCATCACCATTTATACCGCACGGCCGGGTATTGTGATTGGTAAGAAAGGTGAAGACGTTGACGGGCTGCGCAAGGAGCTATCCGCGAAAATGGGTGTGCCAGTCAACATCAATATCGAAGAGATACGCAAGCCTGACTTGGATGCACGATTGGTTGCGCAAAATGTCGCGCAGCAGTTAGAGCGTCGCGTGATGTTTCGGCGTGCCATGAAGCGGGTCGTTCAGAACGCCATGCGCCAAGGTGCCCAGGGTATCAAAGTACAAGTCGGTGGCCGTTTGGGCGGCGCTGAGATTGCGCGAACAGAATGGTACCGAGAAGGGCGAGTGCCGCTGCATACCTTGCGTGCGGACATTGATTACGCCACCTATGAGGCGCACACCACTTACGGGGTGATTGGCGTCAAGGTATGGATTTTTAAAGGTGAGGTGATTGGCGAGGGTGAAGAGGCTTAAGCGCCTGCGAACCGAAAGCCGACTACCTGATTGAGGATTTAGACGATGTTACAACCGAAACGGACCAAGTTCCGCAAGATGCAAAAAGGTCGCAACCGCGGTCTGGCGGAGCGTGGCAGCAAGGTGAGTTTTGGTGAATACGCGCTGAAGGCTACAGGCCGAGGCCGTATCACTGCCCGCCAAATAGAGGCCGCTCGTCGTGCGATGACTCGCCACATTAAGCGAGGGGGAAAGATTTGGATTCGCGTTTTTCCTGATAAGCCAATTACGGGCAAGCCACTCGAAGTTCGTCAGGGCAAGGGTAAGGGCAACGTTGAATATTGGGTAGCGCAGATCCAACCGGGTCGAGTGCTATATGAAGTTGAGGGCGTGTCGGAGCAGTTGGCGCGCGAAGCATTTGACTTGGCTGCGGCGAAATTGCCTCTGCAGACTACGTTTGTGAAGCGGTCGGTGATGTGATGAAAGCAAGTGAACTTCGAGATAAGTCGGTCGATGAGCTTAACCAGCAGTTGCTTAAGCTTCGCGAGGAGCAATTTAAGTTGCGAATGGCTAATGCCACGGGTCAGTTGGGCCAAAGCCATTTGCTGAAGCAGGCTAAGCGAGATATCGCGCGAGTAAAAACCGTGATGCAACAGAAGGCAGAACAGTAATGGGATCGACTGAAAATCAAACACGAACCCTTCAGGGACGTGTCGTCAGTGACAAGATGGACAAGACCATCACGGTGAAAATTGAGCGGCGCGTGAAGCACCCGGTATATGGAAAGTATATTACCCGGTCTTCGAAGGTGCACGCACATGACGAAGAGAACAAGGCTGGTATGGGCGACACCGTATTGGTCGCAGAGTCGCGCCCTATGTCCAAGAGTAAGAGCTGGGCTTTGGTAGAGATTGTGGAGACCGCAACTCAGATTTGAGATGTGGCTCAATGGTGCGAGCGATAAGCGCTCGTTGGCGGAGTAGAGAAAATGATTCAGACGCAGTCGTATTTAGAAGTGGCTGACAACAGTGGCGCACGTCGGGTGATGTGTATCAAGGTGTTGGGCGGCTCTAAGCGTCGTTACGCTCGCGTTGGTGACCTGATTAAAGTCACTGTTAAGGAAGCGATACCTCGCGGCAAAGTGAAGAAAGGGCAGGTCATCACGGCAGTGGTGGTTCGCACTAAGAAGGGCGTACGCCGCCCTGACGGTTCGCTGATCAAGTTCGACGAAAATGCGGCGGTGCTGCTGAATGCCCAGGACGCGCCGATTGGCACTCGTATATTTGGGCCAGTAACGCGTGAATTGCGTGGGGAGAAATTCATGAAAATAATTTCACTCGCGCCAGAAGTGATTTGAGCAAGGATTAAGAGGGTCAGACAATGGCGAAGCTCAAGAGTGATGACGAAGTGATCGTGATTGCCGGAAAAGATAAAGGTAAGCGTGGCACGGTGCGGCGGTTACTAGACAGTGATCGCGTCATCGTGAGCGGTGTGAATATGGTTAAAAAGCACACCAAGCCAAACCCTCAGGCCGGTGTCGCGGGTGGCATCGTTGAGCAGGAGGCTCCGATTAGGGCGTCGAACCTGGCGATATTTAATAGCAAGTCCGGTAAGGGCGAGCGAGTGGGGTATCGGGTTGAAGACGGCAAGAAAGTTCGCGTCTTTAGACCGTCTGGCGACTTAGTTGACGCCTGAGCCCAGTTGAAACAAAGGTATTGAAGAGATGACAGCGCTGAAAGAAATGTATCGGACCGAAATTGTAGCCAAGCTGCAAGAAGAACTGGGTCTTAAGAATGTGATGGCGGTGCCGCGCATTTCCAAAATCACCTTAAATATGGGTGTTGGAGAGGCGGTTGGGGACAAGAAAGTCCTGGAGCACGCTGTTTCAGATATGGCAAAAATTGCCGGGCAAAAACCTGTAGTCACAAAATCTCGAAAGTCGATTGCCGGCTTTAAGATTCGGGATGGCTGGCCGATAGGCTGCAAGGTCACGCTGCGCGATGAGCGGATGTATGAGTTTTTAGATCGCCTTATTAACATCTCAATCCCCCGAGTGCGTGACTTCCGAGGCATTAGCCCCAAGCAGTTTGATGGTCGTGGCAACTTTGCCATGGGCGTGACAGAGCAGATTATTTTTCCAGAAGTTGATTACGACCAAATTGACAAGCTGCGGGGCATGGACATCACCATTGCCACCACTGCGGCAAACGATGAACAGGGTCGGGCGTTGCTTGCGGCGTTCAACTTTCCCTTCAGAAGCTGAGGCATCAGAGATATGGCCAAGAAATCCATGGTTGCCCGAGAGGCTAAACGTGCACGGACCGTTGAGAAGTTTGCAGCGAAGCGTGCACAGCTCAAGGAAACCATCGCCAATGTAAATACGTCCGATGAGGAGCGTTGGGAAGCACAGATTGCGTTTCAAAAGCTGCCCCGCAATGCCAGTCCTGTTCGCCAGCGGCGACGCTGCCAGCTGACAGGTCGCCCGCACGGCGTGTATCGAAAATTTGGCTTGTGTCGAAACAAGCTACGTGAAGCCGCGATGCGCGGCGATGTACCTGGTCTGGTTAAGTCCAGCTGGTAACGGAGAACTTTTAGATGAGCATGCAAGATCCGTTGAGCGATATGTTGACCCGCTTGCGCAATGCGCAAATGGCAGGCAAGCAGAATGTTGATATGCCGGGGTCCAAATTAAAGGTGTCTGTGGCAAAGGTCCTGGAGCAGGAAGGATACATTGCAGGCCATCGGTATGACGAGAGTTCGGGTAAGCCCCGGCTCCATATTGACCTCAAGTATTACGAGGGCAAGCCGGTGATCGCCGAGATAGACCGAATCAGTAAGCCGTCTTTACGTCGGTACTCAGGTAAGGACGGGTTGCCCACCGTTCGTGGCGGCCTAGGTGTGGCGATCGTCTCCACCTCGCAAGGTGTCATGACAGATCGTGCGGCGCGTGCTGCCGGTGTGGGAGGCGAAGTCCTCTGCACCGTCTTCTGAATAGAATTGGAGCGTTTGAAAAATGTCTCGTGTAGCAAATAGCCCGGTGACGGTCCCTAAGGGGGTCGATATCAAGATTGAAGGCGTGAATCTGTCCGTTAAAGGCGGAAAGGGTTCGTTGGATCTGATGCTGACCAATGGTATCGGTGTCAGCGTCGCGGAAGACGTGGCAACGATTACGTATGCCAGCGATGACTGCCGCGCCATGGCCGGTACAACGCGTTCGCTGCTAGCCAATATGGTGAAGGGCGTAACAGAGGGCTGGGAAAAGCGTTTGGTGCTCAACGGTGTTGGTTATCGTGCAAAGGCCTCGGGTCAATCGGTCAACCTGACGATTGGCCTGTCTCATCCCGTTGACTATCAGCTGGCAGAGGGATTGTCCGCTGACACGCCGACGCAAACAGAGATCGTGATCTCTGGCATCGACAAGCAGGCTGTGGGCCAAGCGGCCGCAGAAATTCGCAGCTTTCGTCCGCCAGAGCCTTATAAGGGCAAAGGCATTCGTTATGCGGACGAGCACGTCCGACGTAAAGAAGCCAAGAAAAAGTAATCGGAACCCGTTATGAATACGAAAACACAAGCGCGATTGCGCCGAGCAAAGAAGTCCAGAGTGCAGATGCGCACTGCAGGGACCGTCCGGCTGTCTGTTCACCGCACGCCACGCCATATTTATGCGCAGGTGATCTCAGGTGACAGTAAGACCGTCCTCGCTCAGGCGTCGACGCTGGATAAAGCACTGCGCTCGGATGCAACAGGCAACGTTACTGCGGCCGGCGCGGTCGGCAAATTAGTCGCTGAACGAGCCAAGGCGGCGGGTGTGTCCTCGGTCGCGTTTGACCGTTCAGGATTTCGATATCACGGTCGGGTAAAAGCCCTTGCAGAGGCCGCTCGTGAAGGCGGACTGGAGTTTTAAGAAATGGCAATGAACGACAAAAAGCAGCAGCGCGAGCAGCGCACTGAAGGCGACCTCCAAGAGAAATTAGTGCAGGTCAATCGTGTTGCTAAGACCGTAAAAGGTGGCCGCATTATGAGTTTTACTGCCCTCACTGTGGTGGGAGACGGTAAAGGTCGAGTCGGTTACGGACGTGGTAAAGCGCGAGAGGTGCCAGTTGCCATTCAGAAGGCGATGGAAGCAGCGCGCCGCAATATGGTGAAAGTGCAGTTGGTAAACGGCACGTTGCAGTACCCCATTAGAGCTGCGCATGGCGCCTCTAAAGTGTATATGCAGCCCGCTTCTGAGGGTACAGGTGTGATTGCCGGGGGCGCGATGCGGTCAGTCTTAGAATTGGCCGGTGTGCACAACGTGTTGGCGAAGTGCTACGGCTCTACCAATCCCGTTAACGTGGTTCAGGCGACCTACAAAGGGTTGCGTGACATGACTTCTCCTGAGGATGTCGCGGCTCGTCGCGGCCTCAGCGTAGAAGAAATCCTTAGCTGAGTGGCGAGGGAAGGATAATGAGCAAAGCGATGATTAAAGTGACGCAAGTTCGCAGTATTCATGGTCGGTTGCAGAAGCATAAAGCTTGTGTAGCGGGGCTGGGTCTGCGTCGTATTGGCCACACTGTTGAAGTGGAAGATACACCGTCAGTGCGAGGGATGATCAACAAGGTCAACTACCTCGTGCGAGTGGAGGACGAGAGCAATGTCTGACGAAATGCGATTGAATAGTTTGAGTCCTGCACCGGGTGCGAAGCGCGCTGCAAAGCGTGTGGGTCGCGGTATCGGGTCTGGAAACGGTAAAACGGCCGGTCGCGGGCACAAAGGACTCAAGTCTCGCTCGGGCGGTAAGGTGAGAGCGGGTTTTGAGGGCGGCCAAATGCCGCTGCAAAAGCGTCTGCCTAAGTACGGTTTTACGTCGCGTATCGGCAGGACCACTGCCGAAGTACGACTGCACGAACTCAGCTTAGTCGAAGGCGACACGATTGATATAGCCGCATTGAAATCTGCTGATTTGATCAGAGACGATGTCGTGCGGGTTCGCGTATTTCTGTCTGGCGAGATCACTCGTGCCGTCACCGTATCATCGGGCATAACCGTGACTAAGGGTGCGCGAGCGGCTATCGAAGCAGCTGGTGGGAGCGTCGAGGCGTAATCCATGGCGAATGGGATGCCCACAATGAATTCAGCCGGCATGGGGGAGCTCTTCGCTCGCCTGCGTTTTGTGCTGATTGCGCTGTTGATTTACCGCGTGGGGACGCATATTCCTGTCCCAGGTATCGATCCAGAGCAGCTGTCGGCGCTATTTGATCAAAATCAGGGCACCATTTTGGGCTTGGCTAATGTCTTCTCGGGCGGTGCGCTGGAGCGCATGAGTATTCTGGCCCTAGGAATTCTGCCCTACATATCGGCCTCGATCATTATGCAGCTGATGACGGCGGTGACGCCGCAGTTAGAGCAGCTCAAGAAAGAAGGCGAGGCCGGTCGGCGAAAAATTTCTCAGTGGACGCGCTATCTAACGGTGGTGCTGGCGCTAGTGCAAGGGTCTGGCATGACCGTGGGATTGGCTAATCAGGGGCTTACCTATGTCACCGGATTCAGTTTTTATGTGACGGCAGTCGCGTCTTTGGTCACCGGTGCGGTGTTCATGATGTGGTTGGGCGAGCAAATTACTGAGCGCGGTGTCGGTAATGGGATCTCGTTATTGATTTTTGCCGGTATTGTGGCGGGCTTACCCGCAGCCATCGGGCAGTCCCTCGAACAGGCGAGGCAAGGCGAAATTAGCATTCTGATTTTGCTTGGGATTTTGGTGTTGGCCGCTGTTGTTATTTACCTCGTGGTGTTTATCGAGCGCGGACAGCGCCGTATTACAGTGAACTACGCGAAGCGCCAGCAGGGCCGTAAAATGATGCAGGCGCAGGCGTCGCATCTGCCCTTGAAGGTGAACATGGCAGGGGTTATCCCGGCTATTTTTGCCAGCTCGATTTTATTATTTCCCGCCTCGGTCGCACAGTGGTTTGGTAGCGGCGATAGCTCGGATTGGTTGCAGGATTTGGCGGTGGCGATTGGTCCCGGTCAGCCGTTAAATATTTTGCTGTTTACGGGCTTCATTGTTTTCTTCTGCTTCTTCTACACGGCGCTCATGTTCAATCCGCAGGAAGTGGCCGATAACCTAAAGCGTTCTGGCGCATTTGTGCCAGGGATCCGTCCAGGACAGCAAACAGCCAACTATATTGACGGTGTGCTGACGAGATTGACGGTGTTTGGTTCGGCTTACATCGCGTTAGTGTGCCTGCTGCCGCAATTTCTGGTCGTGATGTTCAATGTGCCCTTCTACCTTGGCGGCACTTCAATGCTGATTGTGGTGGTTGTGGTCATGGATTTTATGGCCCAAGTGCAAAGTCATCTAATGTCACACCAATATGAAGGCGTGATGAAGAAAGCCAACCTCGGGAGTGTTAGTCCTGCAGGTCGGGTGAGATAGGAACTAGGAGTTTCCGATGAAAGTGCGAGCTTCGGTAAAGAAAATGTGTCGTAACTGTAAAGTGGTGCGGCGTAAAGGTGTGGTCAGGATTATTTGTTCCTCTGACCCCCGCCACAAGCAACGCCAGGGCTGAGCCTTGAAGCGTAGCGATCAAATCATTAAGATGCGCGCCCCAAGGCGGGGCGAGCAGACTGCGTGCAGCTTTTTATGTGCCGCTCAACAGGTGTGGAGATAAAAGATGGCGCGTATCGCCGGGGTCAATATTCCAGATCACAAACATGCAGTGATCTCCCTGACACATATTTTCGGTATTGGCAGGACGCAAGCCAAGAAGTTGTGTGAAGTGAGCAACATTCCCGAGACGACCAAGATCAGCGAGTTGTCAGAAGGTGAGTTGGATCAGTTGCGTTCGCTGGTTTCCGATATGAATGTCGAAGGAGATCTGCGTCGTGAGGTGTCTATGAACATCAAACGATTAATGGATCTTGGTTGTAATCGTGGTTTGCGACATCGTAAGGGTCTGCCTTTGCGTGGTCAGCGTACCAAAACGAACGCCAGAACGAGAAAAGGGCCTCGAAAGCCCATACGAAGGTAACTAGGCAGTCGCCCGGGTGGTTGATGGGCGATGACTTTGGTGGAGCTACATCACTGTTTGTAGCGTCGATATTAAAGCGAGAAGAGAGATGGCAAAAAACGCCAAGACAACGAAACGGAAGATCACCAAGCAGGTGGTCGATGGTGTGGCGCACGTCCATGCGTCGTTTAATAACACCATTATCACGATTACGGATCGACAGGGGAATACCCTGAGTTGGGCTACCGCTGGTGGTTCTGGATTCCGTGGCTCACGTAAATCAACGCCCTTTGCTGCACAGGTTGCGGCAGAGCGAGCAGGTGAGGCAGCCAAAGAATACGGACTGAGAAACTTAGATGTCCAAGTAAAGGGCCCAGGACCGGGTCGAGAGTCAGCGGTGCGTGCTCTCAATAGTTGTGGGTACAAGATTACGAATATCACCGATGTGACGCCAATCCCGCACAACGGTTGTCGCCCACCCAAGAAGCGTCGCGTTTAGCGCGCTGTCAGAGAGGACTTAGCAAATGGCTCGATATATTGGACCGAAGTGCAAGCTCTCCCGCAGGGAGGGGACCGATTTGCAGCTCAAGAGCGGTGTTGCTGCTTTTGATAAAAAGTGTAAGTCAGAAACAGCGCCTGGCCAGCATGGTGCTCGTCGAGGACGGTTGTCAGATTACGGCGTTCAGCTGCGCGAAAAGCAGAAAGTACGTCGCATTTATGGCGTGCTGGAAAAGCAGTTTCGCAATTACTACAAAGAAGCGGCCCGTTTAAAAGGGGCGACCGGTGAAAACCTGCTCACATTGTTAGAGAGTCGTCTGGACAATGTCGTGTATCGCATGGGGTTTGGTTCCACTCGATCAGAATCTCGGCAGTTGGTCTCCCACAAGGGAATACTGGTGAATGGCGTGGTAGTGAATATCCCGTCTTATCAAGTGAAGCCAGGTGATGTTGTCTCGGTGCGCGAGAAGGCGAAGAAACAGCTTCGTGTGCAATCAGCGTTAGCGATTGCAGAACAGCGCGGCGAACCCATCTGGGTAGATGTCGATGTCGATAAATTGGAAGGGACTTTCAAGTCGCATCCAGATCGACAGGATCTGTCCAGCGAAATTAACGAAAACCTGATTGTGGAGCTGTACTCGAAGTAATTGGCTTCGAGACACTGTTATTCCCCAATCCCTGATGCAATCGAAGGTGCTTTATGCAAAGTTCGGTCACTGAGTTTTTGACTCCCCGCGTCATCAAAGTTGATGAGGCCTCTAATACCCGCGCCACCGTGACACTGGAGCCGCTCGAGCGTGGCTTCGGTCATACCCTGGGCAATGCGCTGCGTCGTATTCTGTTGTCCTCTATGCCCGGCTGTGCCATCACTGAAGTCGAAATAGACGGTGTGGAGCACGAGTACTCTGCCATCGAAGGCGTGCAGGAAGACGTCATTGAAATCTTGTTAAACCTCAAAGGGGTTGCATTGTCCTTATCGGGTAAAGATTCGGCTCAGTTGACCTTGTCAGCACAGGGCCCTTGCACCGTGACGGCAGCAGACATTCAAGTAGATCACGACGTAGAGATCTCAAATCCGGAACACGTCATTTGTGAGATCACGGCTAAGTCCGCATTGTCGATTCGATTGATGGTTGAGCGAGGCCGTGGTTATGTGCCGGCGGACGCGCGCGACAATCCAGAAGAAGAGACCCGCTCTATTGGTCGCTTGCCGCTGGACGCGTCTTTTTCACCGATTCGTCGCATTAGTTATGTGGTTGATTCGGCGCGAGTTGAGCAGCGCACAGACCTCGATAAATTGATTATTGATCTCGAGACAAACGGCACGCTGGATCCCGAAGAAGCGATCCGTCGTGCGGCCACCATCCTCCAGCAACAGCTGGCGGTGTTTGTCGACCTAGAGGGCGAGGCGCAGGCGGCGGCAACTGAAGCGGCGGAAGAAGTCGATCCCATTTTGCTGCGGCCGGTTGATGACCTTGAACTGACGGTTCGTTCGGCGAATTGTCTGAAGGCCGAAAATATCTATTACATTGGCGATTTGGTGCAACGCACCGAGGTAGAGCTGCTGAAAACGCCCAACCTGGGCAAGAAGTCATTGACAGAAATCAAGGACGTGCTGGCCTCTCGTGGTTTGTCACTGGGTATGCGTCTTGAGGCGTGGCCACCGGCGAGCCTCAAAAACGATGAGCGCCTGTTGAGCGTCTGACACTAAATAACGCCGGGCAATGATTGCCCGGCATGATTTGTAAGGAAAAGAGCCATGCGACATCGTCACAGCGGACGACAGTTAAATCGCAACAGTTCACACCGAAAAGCTATGTTTCGTAACATGGCGGTATCTTTGGTGGAGCACGAGCTGATTAAGACCACTGTCCCCAAGGCAAAGGAACTCAGGAGCTATGCTGAGCCGCTTATTACACTCGCCAAAAACGACAGTGTGGCCAATCGTCGGTTGGCATTCGATCGCACTCGCTCAAAAGCGGCAGTGGGAAAGTTATTCGAAGAGCTGGGCCCTCGTTATCAGGAGCGCCCCGGCGGTTATATTCGCATTCTCAAGTGCGGCTATCGCACAGGCGATAAAGCGCCCATGGCCTATGTGGAATTAGTGGATCGTCCTCAGCCCGAGGGAGACGACGAGAGTGCGGAGACCACCGTAGAAGAGTGAGTCGCGACGGCACGATAGAGTAGCGATTAAAGCCCCCGCTCTTGCAACCAGCGGGGGTTTTTTTTGGCCGTTATTTTTGCCGGTTAGCGTGGCTTCCAAAGTGGCAAAAGCCCAGTAAAATTTGCGAGCCGCGAGGGCATGTTCAAATTGACCGTCGCGACCCCGGTGGGTAGGTAGAGGTTCCCCATCACTGCACAACTTTTGCGTGTGACGGATCGAGCAGTTGATGCCACAAAGTTTGTTAGGCCCACTCACTGCGGATAGCCCTTTAAATGGGATCCCTGGCTACGGTGCTTATGCAGCGGAGCAGGTGTCGCGAAATCATCACTTTACTCAGGACACCGAGTCGTGGGCACTATTTGCACAGGGTACCTATGACCTGACCGATGCGTTGCGCGTTACCGTGGGTGTTCGCTATACCGAGGAAGAAAAGGATGCAACCAGCGATCAGAAACTGGGCGATAGCTTTTGTGGCATGACCGGCAACCTCGAAGGCGGTTCTCAAGGCCAGTGCGCGGCCTACAATAATTGGTTGGCGGTTGTGCAGGCCAGTAACTTCAACAGCTACAATAAGTATTGGACTGGATCTCGAAAGACTGACGACCTGTCACCTTCTGTGAACCTTCAGTGGGACATGAGTGACAGCAGCATGTTGTACGTGAACTGGTCTGAGGGCTTTAAGTCGGGCGGGTTCAGTGCTGCTGACGATGGTAACCCAGGCGATCTGCCGGTCGGCGTACCACCTATCCCGCCAGTGGTCGATAATGGCTTTCAGGCCAATGGCTATGTTTCGACAGTGCCTAATGAGGACTTTGAATTCGATGACGAGTCGGTGGATTCGATCGAAATCGGCGGTAAGCACGAGTTCATGGATGGCCGCATGCGCTTGAACTGGGCGGCGTTCTATTCGGAATACGATAACCTCCAAACCACGATCTTCAAAGGCGTCGGCTTCTCAGTGAAGAATGCGGCGTCGTCGGAGGTAGAAGGGTTAGAGGTTGATTGGCTTTTCCAGATGACGGACGCGATTCGCGTTGGTATTAACGCGGCATATCTCGACGCGTCTTACGGCGACTTTAAAGATGGTCCGTGCGATGCGATCCAACTTGATGCTGACAGAGCCTGTGGTACGCCAGCGGGCGTAACCAGCAACGATTTGACTGGGTACCGTACCTTGTACGCATCAGAATGGAGCGGTAACGCATTTATTGATGTGCGCTTCCCCATGGGCAACATGGAATGGTTTGGTGGCGTAGACGTTAACTACCGCGACGAGTTTGATTCGGCCGGTGATGCGGATCCTTACGACGTCATCGATGCTTACACCAAGGTCAATGCGCGGATTGGTTTGAGCGCGGACAACTGGGAGATCATGGCCTACGGACGTAATATTTTTGATGAGGTGGCCTACCAGCAAAGTTTTGATACGCCAGTCTTAGCGGGAAGCCATACCTTCTTCATGGAGGAGGGCGCAGTCTTTGGGGTTCGCGGAACCTTGCGGTTCTAATGAACACGGTCCTCAAGAACCCAGCTTCGGCTGGGTTTTTTTTGCTTAAAATTTAGCAATTAAGAGACTTTAAGCCCTTTATGCCGCCTGAAAAGACCAATTTTAGACCTTAAAACTGATTTATGAGTCTGAACTTGCACTTATGCAGGGCCGAACGGACGACAAATAATGTGAACCAGTGATTGTTTAATTGCCTGATAGCAGTATGGTGGGGTTATTAATGCAACACCATGTTGCATTAATGGACGCGTTTAGCCTGCGCGTCGAGACACCACAATAATGATTATTATAAAAATGAGGTTATAGCTATGAATCAGGTTCCTAAGGGACTGTCGGCGGCTGCCCTAGTCGCGACAGTCGCAGTATCGTCGGCCACCCAAGCCCAGCTCGAAGAAGTGATTGTCACGGCGACTAAGATCGAGACGTCGATACAAGATACCCCTATCGCGGTCTCTGCTTTTACGCAGGACCAACTGGACTCACAGTTGATTAACGACACGATGAATCTGCAGTTCTCAGTCCCCAATATGACGATGACCAAGCAGAACTTCACGGCTAATGACATCCGCATCCGGGGCATCGGCTCAGGCGCCATTGGCCCAGCCGGTGATAGTGGCGTGGGTATTCACATTAATGGTGTCTACCAAACCTCGACCCGAATTTTTGAGACCCAGTACTTTGACACTGAGCGTGTCGAGGTGCTGCGTGGCCCGCAGGGGACGCTTTACGGTCGAAACACGACCGGTGGCGTGGTCAATGTCATCACCGCCAAGGCGGACCCTTCAGAATTTAAGGGCCAGATTGATGGCACCGTGGGCAATTACGGTTACACCCAAGTGCGCGGTATGGTCAACATGCCTCTGAGCGATACCTTTGCAGTGCGAGCTGCGGGCATGACACTGCAGCGAGATGGCTTTGTCGACAACCTCTATACGGGCGAAGACATCGATGATCGTGATATGTGGTCAGGTCGTTTGTCGCTGACCTGGACGCCCAGTGAGCGGACTGAAATCAGTCTGATGGGCAGTTATTTTGAGGAAGATGACAGCCGCGTGCGGTCTCAGAAGCAGGCGTGTGTGTACGACCCAAGTGGCGTGTTGGGATGCTTACCAGGCTCCCCGCAATACCAAACTACCAATTCCGCCGCGGGTATTACCGGCGCGTTGATCGCTAGTATCAGCGGACTCAACGCGATTGCACAAGGTTACCTGGGCGGGTACGGCGCCGCGACCGGGCAGGCAAATTACGCCGCTCTGGGCCTCAATGCGCAGAACGGCTCTGCGTTTTTCCCAGCTGAAGACTATATCGGCGATACCAATCCCGATGGGTTACGCCAGGTCAATATGGACTGGACGCCGACGTATTACACCGAAGAGACCAATATCCAACTGCAGTTCAGTCATGATTTTGGCAATATTCAGATGTATTACGCAGGCGGCTATACCGAGAGCGAGGTCAATTCGACCGAGGACTATGAAAAAGGCGTGTCCAACGCCGATTGGACGCCCGCTTTGAACTCTCTGGCGCAGCTGGGCTCGGTTCCTGCGCTACCAGCCGCCGCGCTGGGCGATATTATCGGTGCATTGGCGCCGACTTACGGTGCGGGTACCGCGCAAACAGTCGGGTTGTTAATTACTGACGCGGCCACCGGTATCCCTGGCGTTGGCTTGTGGGCGGGTAACCCCGGACTGCAGGCGTTAGCCAATGGCGTACCAGTGCTGCACCCTGATGATAAAACGACGTCGTATTGGTTCCGAAATGCCGGTATCGATGAATCATCCAACTATAACGAGCAGTGGACCCACGAGCTGCGCTTTCAGAGTAGCTTCGATGGCCCCCTCAACTTTTTGGTCGGCGGCTTTTATCTCGACTTCGATAATACCAACGCGTATATCGTGCGTGCCGCGGGGCTGGCGCTGCCCGGCTTGATTTTGCCGATCAATCCGGCTGTTTTCCCTGCGCCATCGGGAGATCCGAGTAATCCTCGTTCCGAGTCCGACCCCTACATGCTGGGTTACCACAATGACTCGCGTGTCTACACCCTAGAGGCTCAGGCGTTTTTCGGTGAACTCTATTGGGATGTCACGGACGCATTACGATTGACGGTCGGCGCACGGTATTCAGAAGAGGAAAAAGAAGGTAAGCAGCGCACCATTTACGTCACCTTTTCTGACTTGCCACCGATTCAGCCTAACAACGCGTACTTTGAGCCTAAATACGAGCAGGATGAGTTCACTTGGAAGTTAAATGCCACTTACGACTTTAGTGACGACGTCATGATGTATGCCACAGCCTCCAGTAGCTTTAAGTCGGGCGGTTTCAACCCGATTAGCGATAACTCGCCGCTGGTGGATCCGGCTTTTGGCGGCAACGCCAATAATGCGTTTTTTGACCCTGAGTTTATTGACTCCTTTGAACTGGGCTTGAAGGCGACGCTGCTTGATGGCGCGATGCAAATCAATGCAGCCGGGTTTTATTATGACTATCAAGACATGCAGCAATCTAAAATTGTCAACGTGACCTCGCTGAATCAAAATTCTGATGCCGAAATCACCGGTCTCGAACTCGATTTACTGTGGGCACTCACCCCGAATTTGATCTTCTCTCTCTCGGGTGGTTGGCTTGATACCGAGATCGGTGAGTTCCTGACAGTGGATACAGCCAACCCCAATGCCTCCTCGGCGGCCGCTCTAGCGGCGGATCCCACCGTGGCATCACAGGGTCTGGTGAGCGTCAATGGCGTTAACTTTGTGGCAGCGCCCGATTACAGCCGCTGCGAGGCTGCCCCGCCAACCCCGTGCCCCGGTTATGTGCAGAATCTAGAGGGTAATCAGATTGCAGGCTCACCTGAGTTGAAC
>Ga0115566_10002026_pt1 | contig 16988 bp, 14 predicted proteins | sample COGITO_mtgs_1204_3_FD_87173 | JGI IMG/M metagenome (GOLD analysis project Ga0115566, IMG submission 87173) | Pelagic marine microbial communities from North Sea - COGITO_mtgs_120405 | ecosystem: Environmental > Aquatic > Marine > Epipelagic | place: Germany:Helgoland, sampling site Kabeltonne...
AACTGACGGTGAAACACCCAGCTCTCGGGACTCTTGCGAACAGCCTCGCCGAGCGGCTTGCCCAGTGGACGTTGCAGTTCAGGCTGAGGGCAGAGTGGGCCGGTACACAGGTCCCAGCCCCAGCCATACTGCAGATAGCTGTTCTCCTGGGCTCCGATCAGAAATGCGGCAAGGTAGTAGGCAATGCGCTCGCGGGACAGGGAAGCCAGGTACTCATTTGTCAGTTTCTGCCCGCTCTCGCGTCTTGCAACTGCCGCCTGGTCCTGTTCCACGCCAATCCGCCACACGGAGATCTTACCGGCGTCGGCGATATGTTTCATCAACGTCCAGTCACTGACAATCCCCTCCTTCGACAGCAAGTGGGGCTGGTAGTGCTCAAACATAAAGGCGTCGCCGGCCTCGAAGAGCTCCGGAATGTGCGCAGCATTGTTCAGCAGAAGCATTTTATCGGGGCCCATCGCTTCCTTGGCCATGCGCATCATCAACGCCTGTGCGTCTGCGACATCGTCTTTGCGCTCTTCACGCAGCCACGAGAATCCATGCATCTGGTCCACAAACAGTCCGTTGCCACCGGAGTCCCTGACAAATTCTGCCACGGCATCCACCCACCAGGCCCGGAACTCAGGGTTGAGCACATCGAAGTAGTGGACATGGTCGCCCTCGCGATAGGCCAGTTCACCAGTCTCGGGGTCTGTGAGCAGGAAGGCCTTGTAGCGCGCGTTCTCTGGCTCGTGGATAGCCCCCTTGTTGTCAAAGACTTTGGCCCGCTGGATGAACGGATAGGCAAAGGCCGAGTTCAGATAAACCAGGCAAGTCATATCTGGCTTCAGGGCCTTGAACTGGGCGATCGCATGCTTGGCGCCAGCATCAGCAGAGCCCAAGTCATGCAGGCCGTGCTTCTTCTCGACACACAGGAAGTCGGTGGTCTCGGCGATTGTTCGGACATCCTCGTCCTTGAACTGAACGTAGTCCGCAAACATCTGGTAGACGGGCGTTGTGGCCCACGAGAATGGGGGACGCATTGCGATGTGTGTGCTCAAAGTGTGGTATCCTTTCGGAGAGCCTAGTTGGTTGCGGATGGGGGCCGGGAAGGGAATCAGTCACCTTCGACGATGGACCAGGCCCCTTTTGGGAAGAAGGTCGAGCCAGTGCCAATAATCTCCGGGGCATCGTAGCGATAGTTGGCCACATTGCCAGCAGCCATCAGGTAGTTCACCTTCAGCACATCCCCATGTTTGGTCAACGTGCCATTTGCTGAGTGGATGAACATTTGAACGTCCGGGTAGGTTAGATCCTGTCCGTAGCCCTGGGTGCCATTGCTATTGTTCCAACGCTCCCACTCGGTGAGCAAGATCGTTCCTGTCGCATCAGCCACATTGGCTCCCTTGCGTTCGAATTTGGTCTGCGAAAAAAGATAGCCGGGGCTTGAGGCCCAGTCGAACGGTGCGCGGAGCCCGATGGCGTCACGAGACTGGTTATGAATGCGCGGCATGGCGTAATCCTGCGCCGCTCTGTAATGGTCGCTACTGGTGCGAAGTGTGCTTGCTGATGGGCATTGGTAGAGATCGGTTGCGAATCCGTTGTTGTACGTGAACCACTGCCACATCAGGGGCGTTTGTCCGCCTTGAATATATGGATATAGGGCCTTGTCCCAACCAAAACCTGCGAATCCTCCAGCCGAGTCGCTTCCAGCATACGGAAAGTGGTCATCATAGTCATCCATGTACATGGCGTTGGCCAGGCCCATCTGCTTCAGGTTATTGGCACAGGCAGCCCTCCGGGCTGTGCCGCGTGCTTTGCTAAGTGCTGGCAGTAGCAGCGATGCCAAGATCGCAATGATGGCGATGACGACCAGCAACTCAATCAACGTAAACCCGTGCCGAATGGCATTGCGTGGCGATTGCTGATAGAAAAACGTTTTGCGACTACTAAATCGGGTGTGTGGTGTCATCGTCATTCCACTTTCTCTGATCATGTTTCTGCCTCCAATTGTTGGCGCTCCGATCCAGTAGGTCCGGCTCTGTCGTTCTCGTTGTAATCCTTGCTGCGGACCACTCGCTATGCGCAGCGAAATTTTCAGGCACAACTTAACCATTCAGGATATCTTCATCTACCGCGTTTCTTGCATCTCTCCAAGGCGTTGCTTCAGGCTCACAGAGCAAACCCGACGCCACGGCGCTTTTCCATTGCTCTTCATAGAACCAATATACCCCAAGGCCGACACCTGCACATTACCCAAGCGCCCATAGCTGTATCCGATCTCACCAAGGTGCTGTGAGACCGCTGTTCACAGACCAACACTCTTCCTCGACGACAATGGAGGCAGACACATGCTGTTTTGCTGGAATCGCGTGAACTATTTGCGCGGACTCTCAATTGCCATTTGGTCTGGTGCGACCTGCTTGCAGGGCTTGTTGTAACGCCCCCTTCATGCGCTCGAATACTTCGGGATTCTGCTTGGCAAGATTCTTGGACACCACGGGATCGCCATCCAGATCGTAAAGTTTAAACGAAGCAGTACCGATCGTGCCGGTTTTACGGTCAGATTTAGCGATCCGCTGCAGTTTTTACTTGCCATTCAGCAGTCCCCAATACTTTTTTTAGCGCAACATAGCCGCCCATGAGTTCGCCTATGACCTTGTCCTTCTGCCGAAGCTTCTCCTCGAAACGGTTGATCTGGGCATCCTGGCGTTTCTTGACCGGGTTGCGCTCAAAGGCGGGATGCCCGCCTGCAAACAGCTTCCTCTGCCAGCGATAGAACATCGCTGGACTGATCTGGTATTGATCGCAGACATCTGAGACCGGACGGTTCTCGATCAGGTGTTCACGCAGAATCGTAACCTTCTGCTCGGCGCTGTAGGACTTTCGTGTTACCACAAGGCTCTCCCCATCTCTTTTGAAGAGCCTCTTAGCAAGCCCAACCGAGATGTCCAATTTCAGCTGAGGCGAAGCAACCTTGCCTGCTTGGCAGCGCCTCACCGCCACCTTTCTCGCCCTTGGCGTAAAGCTGCCATTTCCCGAAATGGCAGCTAGCGCACCCGGCAGCCTCAAGAGCATCGGCTATCGTCTCAGCGTCCTCGGCAACGCCATCCCAATTGGGGACCGGAGTCAGCCGCATTTTTTTTGGGGTCCCGGTTGGTCAAACTGACAACAAAAGCATGGTGCCGTGACGTATAGTTTCCGGATAGAAGGCAGGCGCGGGCGGGCTGACAGTTCGCGGCATTGGCATACGCATCAGTAAAGACCACCCCCTGTTTGGCCATGGTGTCGAGTACCGGTGTTTTGCATTCGCCGTGAGATTGATAAACAACATCCTTCCATCCCTGATCATCCGCATAGGTTAGAACAATGTTCGGACGGGTGTTGGCTGCTGCAAAGAAGGGAGCAAAGGGCTGGGCCAAAATTCCCAACCATTGCGATTACTTCATTGGTTGGTCCCCTTTTCCTCGGAGTAACTTGCAGAAGTTGTTTATGACGAGTTTGAAAGGGTGAGGCGCTCTGCCCACGGTACGGGTGTCGAAGGCCAAACAGAGGGAGAACGCCTCATGCTCACCTCATCTTTTGAATCGTTGTCGTCAACTGGTGCACAGGCCAGCTTAGAAGAAGCGCTGGGTGGCCACCCGCGCGGTGCGCCGCAGGAAATGCTCGAAGAAGAACTTGGCCAGTTTCTCAACGAGATGCGCGGCGAGCGAACAGATGATGGTCGTCAGGCGGTTGTTCGCAATGGTTGCCACAAAGAGCAGTTTATCCAGACCGCTCTTGGCCTGGTTCCCGTTTTTGTTCCACGTGCGCGGGATCGCTCTGTTGGTGGTGATGGTTTTCAAAGCGCCATCATTCCACACTGCAAACGACGATCTGTCACCTTGGATAAGGCAGTCTGCTACTTCTAGCGCAAGGGGGTGTCCACTGGCGACATGTTGCCGGTGCTGCTGGAGCTGTTCGGGCCTGACGTCGGCAACCTTTCGAGCGCGTGCGTGAGCCGGCTGACAAGTCGCTGGAGTGACGAGTACCAACAGTGGAAGAGCCGTGAACTGAGCACTGAGCAGTACGTATACGTGTGGGTTGACGGCATCCACTTCAACGTGCGCACGGACGAGAACAAGCTCTGCACGCTGGTGGTCATGGGATCGACCAAGGACGGCCGCAAAGAACTCATCACGGTGGAAGGCGGTTACCGCGAAAGTACCGAGAGTTGGGCGGTCATGCTGCGCGCTCTTCGCAGCCGTGGCATGCAGCCACCGAAGTTGTTTATTGGCGACGGTGCTCTTGGCTTCTCGAGCGCCGCTGGTCAAGTCTACCCCGAGAGTTGCAATCAGCGGTGTTGGGTTCACAAGTCGGCCAACATCCTCGACAAGCTGCCCAAGAAGGTGCAGCCGAAGACCAAAGGCATGATTCACGAGATGTACCAGGCCGAGACCAAGGCCGACGCCCTGGCAAGGCATCAGCGCTTCCTGAATGGGTTCACAAACAAGTATTCAGGGTCGGTGGCCTGCCTAAATGACAGCTTCGACGAGCTGTTCGCATTCTACGACTTCCCGGCAGCCCACTGGCGCCCCATCGGCGCAACCAACCCGATCGAGTCGACGTTCGCCACCGTCCGTAAACGGACCTACTCAACCCGTGGACAAGGCTCGCAGACAAGCACACTGGCCCTGGCTTTCAAGCTTGCTCTGGAGGCGTCCAAGGGGTGGCGACGACTAAACGGACACGCCCTGATCATCAAGCTCTTCGGCCCAAGCATAATGTTTGAAAACGGAATCGAAAAACACAAGTAAGCTGCTTAAACCAAGACACTGGTGACCCCGAAATGACTGACCTCACCCCACAAATCCCGTACACAACATTCGAAAGTTGCTCACGATGTTAGGCAGCGGCGTATCTTTCGCCTGCACCGAAATGAAGCAGCACTGCCACAGGGATAGGGCCAGCAAAGGAATGATCTTGCTCAGTTTTACTCTCCGACTTTCAGGAGTGCAATACGGGCGACCCCGTGATGCTGAGCTTTGGCCGGTGTATCCGCACTGTAATTCCACCAACGGCCGTGGTAGTACAGGTAGTCCAAGTGGTAGAGATAGTACTGACGGCACAGGATTCGCCGTACCGAAACGTGGTCGTCTCGCCGTCGCCGTAGACTGTCAGGACCAGCTCGACAGCGATGTCCTGCAAGGTTTAGTGCCGAATAGCCTGCTTGGCTGCGTAGGCTTCTTAGGTCAGCAGCGTGCCTTCCGGGACGCCCCAGCACATGAAGTAGAAATCCCAGACATCCTTGTGCCAAGGCTGTGTGGGGGCCTTGCCCACTGCGGCTTGGTCGATCCTAATAAGGTTGTTACTGTGTGAGGCATAGGTGGACGTGAGATTCGAGGGGGCAGTGAGCTGGGAAGTGGGGGCTTATCAGCGGGTGCTGTCTCACCAGGTGTCAGTGACATTCGCGGCGCCCGCGGTGGTGCCGTCGTCTCGTGTCAGCGACTCCATCACGCTCATGGGCTCGACGTGCCCGTCGGCCATGAGAAAATTGTAGGGCTTCCCGCCCAGATGATGAGGCGTCACGCGGTTTAGCAGTGTATAGGCCTCCAGCCCCTGCCATTCCCAAGAGCATCCGAGACGCGCCCACCAGATCACCGCCGGATCGCCGCTCATCTCCGTGAAGGTGATGGTCCCGGAAGGCTGGCTGATCTCGGACTCCTTGCGCGAGAAAGTGTTGGCAGCATTGGGGGCGATGAACCCGTAGATGCCCAGGCCGGGCCGGCCACCGCCGGGGGTCTGCGTGGGATAGTAGGTGATGCGGATGTGGTTGCCGTTTGGCGGTTGGCTATCCGAAGGGCAGCGGTACAGCGCGCCATGATTGAATCCGCCGGGCAGGTCCCCCTCCCGAGCGCCCCAGCGTCCATTTAGCAACGAGCCGGTGGTCATCTGCGCCAAGGTCAGGCTGCGTCCGTCATAGGCGCTGAGAAGGTCGTCCCAACTGATCCCACTGCTCCCGAGAGCCACCGGATAATGCGACTCGCTGTCTTGAAGGTACATCTCCGCCGCCAGGCCAATCTGCTTGAGGTTATTCAGACAGGCGGCCTTACGACCTTTCTCCCGGGCCTGACTCAGTGCCGGGAGCAGCAGCGCCGCGAGAATCACAATAATGGTAATGACCACAAGAAGCTCGATCAGTGTAAATGGTGCACGCCGAACAGCTTGCGACTGTTCGGAAAACCAGTCGCTGCTGCCGCAGTTCAAGACGCGCCTCTGGCTCATTCTGCGAATATTCGGCAGGCCGCTCGCTTCTGTCGAAGCTGCTGGTTGGGACGTGATTCTGGCAGACGCTGTAATGGCGGTCGACTCCGTTTGACGGTTTTGGCCAGGGCCGGAAACTTTCTCAACTGGGCTGGGCAGGCATTCCTAGGCTGGTGCCATAGACGATATAAGCGTGGCGTCTTCATTGCAAATCTGCAGGAATGGAGCTTTTAATCAAAGAGGTGGATGAAATAATCACTGATTCCACGCCTGCTGCCTGCGGCTCTCCAGGCAACCAGCATCTGCTATCTGCCCCGCAAGACTGCCTGGATGGACGCCACCTTCTCGGTGGTGGACTTCTCCTTTATTTTGGCAGCAAAGGGAGATTTTCACTGCGCGGGACGCTGCGTCCCGGTTGAGGCGCTGTGCGTTCTGATGAACTGGCCCGGCGCGCAGTTTCGGTTTGGGTCCGAACCGGCAGGGGCCACGTGAGAAGAACTGTACATAGTCTATGACCAGAGCCTGCTGCCCAAGCTGATCCGTTGGGGGATTGATCCTGCGCAAGAGCCTGTCTGGCAGATCAAGACAACAAGAATGATTGCAGCTAGAAAACTACTCTACTCTCCCCCAAATCCTGCGGAGTAGTTGAACCACTGATGCTTTGACCGATTGACCTGTTCTCACTGGGAGAGATTCAGAGCAGAGAAGACGTTAGTCGTGTTTACGGAAAACATGAAACGATCAGTGTTTATCAGTGTCCATCAGTGGTTCCAATCCTTCCGTAGCCTCGGTAGCCACCAGAGCAATCGTGTGGGTTCGCTGGCCGCCTGCATTGCTCAGACCAAAGTGCTTGGCTGCATTGACCTTCAGACTAAACGTAAGATGCGATCCTTTCTGATTCCCGTCGAGCATCTCGCAGAGGAAGGTCGCGCCAAAGCGCTCGGGAATTGGGTCGGTGGGCAGCTCTGAGATGAGCGTTGCGATCGCATCTGGTTGTCCGGTCACAGAGAGGCTTTCCACGGATACCTTGCGCCAATTCCAGGAGCCTTGCCGTACCACTTCTGCTTCCACGGTAATCTGGCCTTCGGGACCGCGAGCGACTCGCAATGGCGTGAGGGTGTACTGAATGGCGCCTGCGGAAGCAGCGCCTGTGGTGCCGGAGGTGCTGCTTGACGCGTCGTGTGACCCCACCGTAAGCAGTGTGAGAGCGGCAACTACCAGAATCAATACTGAGCCAATCGCCATCCAAAGGCTCTTGTTGGACGGCCGGTTATTCTCCATTCTTGTCTCCTGACTCATCCATCTCAATCTTCTCTTCTCGGGTGAATTTGAACGTCGACATCTGGCCCCCAATTGACCGTAACTGGTTTCGTCGGGGATTGTAAGGCATAAGCCGGGATGGATTGGGCAAGATCAGCACAATCAATGGGGCCCTAAAGGCGTGTTTCTCCGTACCTCGATTTGGGGCTTGGAACCGAAGCAGGCGGGCCTTTCGCATTCAACTTATACATGGTCTTGGCCGGATCGCGCCGAAGGCTAGCTGGCCATGCAGTCCGGCCAGAGCAGCCAATGTCATTGCGTGTCCGGTCGACGAAAGTCCCAGCGCCAGTACACCTTGGTAAACTTGTACTGATCTCTCCCTTCATGGCCGATCAGTAGCGTCAGGGCGTGCCTGGGGAAAATATGCCCCCGGACGCCACGGTCACTGTGCCGCCAATCGTGCCAGTGCCACCCAGGGTCGCACCGCTGGCAACATTGACGGATCCGCCTCCACTGCTGGTACCGTTGACCAACAGCGTACCGTCGTCCACCGATGTCGTCCCACTATAGTTGTTGTTACCGGACAGGGTGAGCGTGCTGGCACTTTCCTTGAGCAACGCGCCGGAGCCACTGATGAGGCCGCTCAGTTCCTGGTCTGTGCTGCTGTTGTAGTGAAGAGTCCCGGTGTTGGCAATGGCGCCAGCGTAGGACCCGCTTTGCAGTGTGCCGGTGCCCCCAATTTCAAGCGTGCCAGCGCCAATGGCTGTGTCGCCCGAATAGGTATTGGTGCCGGAGAGGGTGGTGGTTCCTAGATTAGTCTTGGTCAGCCCGCCGCTTCCGCTGATCACGCCACCCAGGGTCATAAGTTCGCTATCATTTATGGTCAAATCATCATTTAGGGTGATCGGGGTATTTTCTATGAGGCTGCCACCAGTCGTGCTATTCCTAATGGTCTTGGTGCCCAAGGATCCCGCCCGCACGACAATGCCGGCCTTGGTAGGAGTGGTCGCTGCTCCGCCGGTGTACCATAAGGTGGCAAAGTTGCTCCCGCTGGTATCACCCAGAGAAACTGTTGTGCCCGCACCTCCTGCAGCGTTCACACCTTGGCTACGCAGCGTGCCTTGATTGATCTCAATGGCGTCAACTGTGGTAGTGCCTTGTAAGCGCAGTGTACTGTTATCGACGTCCTTGATGAACGTGCCACCACCACTGATGGCTCCATTGTAGCGGGCGTCGGTATTGCTGGCGCTGCTGCTGTATCGGAAGGTCGCTCCGCTGGCGATCGAGATGTCCCCGCCGTAAATGCCGTTTGCGGCATGCAAGGCACCATTCCCGTCGATCCTTAGGGTTCCTGCAGTGACTGTAGTGTTGCCAGTGTAGGTGTTTTGTTCGGTTAGAGTCAGGGTACCGACATTATCTTTCGTCAGCACACCAGCGCCGCTGATCACGCCGCTGAGCGTCTGGTCATCTGTGCTGTTGTACTTAAAGGTTCCGTCGTTGGTGATAGCTTTTGAGTAATTACCCACATTCAGACGACCTGCACCGCCGATCTCAAGCGTGCCATTGTTAATCTCGATTGTCTGGGTTGCTAGAGTCATCTGATTGGCCGCGCCGGTCAGAGCCACAGTACCTGCGCCATTCTTGACTAATTTCGCATTAGCTACATTAGTTGATACCAGAAGGTCAACATCTTCCAAACCATCCGCAACATCGAAGGTCAGCGCCCTCGCCTGAGTACCCGCGTTATTCAGATTGTTCTGAACGTTAACGCCAGCAGCGCCGCTAAACGTATTTTGGGAACCTCCGTTGGTCACGATCGTGTTATTACGCCAGAGAAGCGATGATCCATTGACCTCCAAGGCGCCTCCTCCATTGCTGTCGAATGTAAAAGTTTTTCCACTGATCAGGATCCCCTGAGCCCCCCGCTCAAATTGCAGCGTTGAGCCGTTGTTGATTTCAAAGCCCGAGCTTGAAGTGTTCGTATTATTAACTGTGTTGTTGCCCAGCACCACGGTTCCCCCGTCGACCTTGGTGAGGCCGGTGTAACTAGTGCTGTCCAATACCACTGACAGCACACCCGCTCCGAGCTTGGTCAAGCCGCCGGTGTTGGTATTGGCAAATTTGGTGGCGAAGGTGACGTCGTTGCCGTTGGTGTCGATGATGATTGCGCTGGTGCTGTTGACAATGCGGGAACTGTAGTCCTGGGTAATGCCAGCAGCATACTGCAGGGTGCCGCCGCCAAAATCGACGTTACCGCCGTTGCCAAGGGCGCCCGAGGTTGCCGCCACATCATCGACTCCAGCGACCAGCGTGCCGGCGTTGATGAAGGTCGTGCCTGTGTAGGTGTTAGCGCCGGTGAGGGCCCAGATCGAAGCATCATACTTCTCGATATTAAACGCGGTGGGGACGCTGCTGTCAGTCAGGATGAGTCCCATCGTGTTCGTGCTGCCGCTGTAGGTACCGCGAAGTTCCAGATGGTTGTCAGCATTGTTGCTGTTGGTGAAGGTGCCGCCGGTCCAGCTAAGGGCGCCCGTGCCGTCGTTCGTGATTCTTCGGTGACCGTTGCCATTAACCAGCACCAAGTTGCGGTCTGTAGTGCTACCGCTGCCGGTGAGCGTGAGGGCACCGAAAGCCCGTAGTTGCACTATGTTCCCTGCACCGGCATTGCTGGTGGCCCCCTTGAGTCCAATCGTCCCGATGCTGACGGTGTTGCGGTTAATGCTGAGATTCCCGGTGATGCTATTGTCACCACTGAGTATCGTGGTTCCCCGACTGCCCGACCCCCAAGTTGCCCCGAGGGTGCCGCCACCGACAATGTCGGCGTTGACGGTGAGTGTCGATCCGCTGTCAACTCGGAGCTTCGAGATGCTCGTGCCGAAGAGTTCTAAATCTCCCCCTTGGATCGTCGCATCTGACGTAATTCTGATGGCCGTCGTGTTGGCTCCCACATTTAATTTGTTGCCGTTCAGATCAAGCACATAGGCCCCGCCGCCACTGGGCGTGAAAAATTCCAAACGCCATGCGGAGACATTGCCACCGAGGACGACCGTGCCTGCCGGTCCCGCGTCGGCACCGCCGAATATCGCTTTTGCATTATTTTGCCAGTTTTGATCCCACATTGCGTTACCGAACCAGTTTCCGGCGCTATTTTGCCATGTTCCGCTGCCATCAGTGATCGTGCTGACGTCACCAATACTGGTGTCCCAGTTGAAGGGCTCATCAAGCGCCTGTGCGCTACCGTAGAGTAACAAGGCAGCGATCAGTAGAGCCGCGCCGCGAGCGGGCGCCGAAAGGCGCCTGTTTTGTTTTGGAACGTAACTATTCATAATTTCGGTTTCCCCAGATATATTTGTGACCTGATCGCTATGCCGTTAAGAACGCGGTAAAGCCCTCTTCGGTATAGTATAATAGTCGCGAACGGACCTATCGCTATGGCCAAAATTGCCAACCCCATATCTCTCTTCGCCAAAAAATTATTCGAATGACTCGGTGCTCTCCAGTTCATGGATAGACCACCAGCCGGGGGGAGCGTAGGCCTTCTTGGGTGATTCCGAACCTGCCGCGATCTTCAAAATAAGCTTCCTCTATGCCGATGTCAGGGGTGCACTGGAGAGTGCGGACGCCAGGATTGGCCGGAGGTAGGGCCAGTGGCCCTTGTCGCATTGCTACGAGAGCGTCATGCGCGCCCTCTTTCGAACACCTGACGAGTTATGAAAAAGTGGAGCGCTCGGTGAATTCGGGTACAAATCTGGCAATCCTAATCATTGGACAGAAAGTATTGAGCCGGTACTCTATAACTCGTCGTTGTAGGGTAGATGGTTTCTGCCACGCATCGGCGGCGGTCCCTCCGAACTGAAGAAGGATTGCAACCTAGAGAACATGTCCAGAGGCGACAAGAAAGTCGCGTGCTGGTAGGAGTATCCCATGCGAGCAACAAACTCACAAGGCGCGCCACCGCCAGCGCGATTAGTGCCCGTCCTTCTGAAATGCGGGCGAGCGACGATTCCAAACCTGACCACTCCGGTTGATGTCTGGCAATGGCGTGGGCTTCAATTCCCTTATTGGCGCATCTACTGGAATCGACAGCCCGGTTTTTCCGTAAAGCACCAAGGACAGGTATATCCGCTCGATCCTGAATTTGTGGTTGTGGTCACACCGAATGCTTCTGTAGAGCACAGCATCAGCGGTACAGTGGACCATTTCTACGTGCACGTTTCGCTCGGCTATCCCTGGGACAGGCTAGCCCCCCAAGTCAGGCGTATTCCCGTCTCCGAAGTGCCTATGCACCTGCTTGGTGACCTGCTGGAGCATCTTTCAGGTCAGCCTTCGAAGCACACCCTGGATACATCACTGGCCTGGGCACTCTTGGCATACGTCAGCAGCATACTGGCCAACTTCCCAGCCGAGGTCTGGCCGAAACCATCGCGGGATCATCTGCTCGACAGGCTGCTGAGCGAAATTGACGCCCACCCAGAACGCCCCTGGCGAACAGCGGACATGGCGACGCATTGCAACATGAGCGTGAATACCCTGCTGCGGCGTTTTAAAAAGCACCTTGGCGACTCTCCGCAACATGTAGTGGCCGACTATCGCCTGCAGAAGGCCTGTCGGTTGCTGGCTCAAACCAACGACAGCATTGATGCTATTGCAGAAGCCTGTGGGTATGCCAACCGCTACGCATTCTCCAGAGCCTTCTCGCGCCTTCGCGGTCATGGCCCAGCTGCCTTTCGCAGCAGCTGCTAGCAGAGCGCACTTCGGGCGGGATCCTGACAGGCTTGGCGCTTACACCGCGGCAAGGATGTATCAAAAGCCACGCCGGCGAGCCCTGCATCCCGGTCACCTTCTCGCCCTAGGAGTGGATGCAGCCAAGTTAGCCCCCTGTCGCCGCACGAACCGAGAACTGCAACACCTTCGGCATCCGCGCTGCCAACAGATGAGCCCCTCCCGAGCGCGCGACCTCAGATGTTTCGCCGCCACTGCCCGGGGGGCTGCCCCAGCTGTTGCTTGAAGACCCGGCTGAAATAGGACTCACTGCCAAATCCGCAGCCGATGGCGATTTCTTTGACGCTCTGGTCGGAGGCTCGCAACAGGCGCTTGGCGCGCTCCAGGCGCAGATCATCAAGGAACTGCTTGGGCGAGACGCCGTGTTCGGCACGAAAGGCGCGAAACAACGTCGCGCGACTGACATGAAGTTTTTGGGCCACTTCGGCGACGGTCAGGGGCACCCCATAGTGGTGATCGAACAGGTGCCGAGCGCGCTCTCCCAGGCTGGGGCGAGGCACCGGCTCAGAGGTCTGCTCCAATTCCCTCACCAGTTGCCACGCCAGAGAAACCGCCGCGGCGGGGGAAACCTTTGTGCGGGCATACTCTGACTCGACACCACAAAACACACGCTCGAGTCCCTTATGGAACGCGCCGCTTCGGATCGGGCGTGCTCGGTCTAGGCCGCAGTGCGCCATGACTGCCTCGGCCTGCGCCCCATCTAACCCTGCCCAGGTGTAGGACCAAGGCTGTTGCGAGTGGCCCTGTTCATTCTTCAGCCGTCCGGGAACTTGTCCGGGGAAAAATGCAAAAAGGTCTCCTGCCTTGATTGCGAGGGGTCGGCCTCCTACCGACACCGTGCCGCAGCCTTCCATGACCAAATGCAACGCCACCCAGTTCGGGATTTGCCTGAAGGCGAACTCTCCGACGCATTCAAACCGCCCCATGCTACCTAGGAAGAGATCCGGCTCCACGCCAGCCGGTCGCGGCTTTCCTTCGTAGAACTAATTCCGGCTATGGCAGCTCTTGCGCGTGACCATTTGCAACACAGTTGCAACTGTATCGAGCCAATCATGCGAGCTGTCAAGCACAAAAATGACGGATATGTTCTATATGTACCCTGAAGGCCCGTAGGACAAGCTGTTCGTACGAGCAATATTCATGGAGTGACTCACAATGAGTTTTGAGCTGACTACGTTTGCCTGCGGGCTTCTTCTCGCGGGGATGATCTGCGCTGGGCCAGCTGGTTCCGCCAGCTTTACCTGGGATCCAACAAGCGGCGATGGTCAGGCCACGGAAGGTAGCGGCAATTGGGATACGGCGACTTCGAACAGGTCGATCGACGGAGGCGCCAGCAACACGACCGTGGCAGGAAATAATCCGTCTGCTGAGGATCTCAAATTTTGCGGCGGTACAGCGGGTACGCCCGGCACCATCACACGCAACCAAAATGCTCTTCAGTTCGGGTCAACCCAAACGATCACCCGTAATGCAGGTACGTACGACATTGACCCGAATGGAAATAGCGTAACGCTGCGTCGGTCCGCCCACACGATTCGTCTTGGAGAGGACGCCACGATTTCAGACAGTGCAGGTGGTGGAAAATTGAAAATTCAGCGTAGTGGGCCAGTAATCCGGCAGGCGCAAACCCGGTAAGGAGCGAGAGCCTCTCCGGCGTCTTACTGGCAAGGGTGTCAAAGCCAACAGGAGCGATGCTTCTTGGCGAGTCGAGCCAGAATAGCTACATCTACAACGGCTGTCACTTTCAGGATCCTGTCATTGACCGTGTGCACGCCGGACAGTTGAACCGCCTGTTTGTCGACGGTCATGACAGCAAGGGCGTTCTAACCAACGACTCGACTACGTCTATTGGCATCGCTGGTCATGGTTTGACGGGCCGTGAAAGATCGCCCGCGATTTATTTTTGCCATTTCACACATGAAATGCATCAGGAACACCATGCTCGTCTACGAACAGGCGATGTCGAGTAGAGCTTTTGTTTCAAGACGGGACACCACAGTGATCATGACTGAAGATATAGAAGTCCCCAACCAGCCCCGGACGGTCCTTTTTTGGAAACCCGAGTACACGTTTCCGAGTGATGAATTGCGTCCACTACGCGATAGCAGCGATGTCGTGGGAGATGCGATGCGGGAACGGCCCGCCGAGGATGGGTTTCTGTACCTGCCTGGTTTTCTGGATCGTGAAGAAGTGCTGGCCGCGCGTCGAGAGATTCTGGCCTACATGGCGAGACAAGGCGGCCTCGCGCGGCTCGCACACGACGACACCTTGGCCATTACCGACCGAGATGTATTGGGATACGCTGATCGGCCCTCTCGTGCGAGAGAATCTGGCAGAGTAGGCAAAGGCATCGCCCGCGCAATCATCGTTCATACAAGTAAATTGTCAGGCGCCGCACTTACTTGCCATGGGACACACCGCAGGAATATCTGGATTGCTACGAAGGTGCCTCGCTCCCCACGTCGTTGGGGCGAGATCTGCACCAGAAATCTCCGGTTCTGGCTGGACGGGCCTACCAGTGGTCTCTATTCGATAAGCCAGAGTATCTGCCAGCGGTGAAACGCTCGCTTGCGGCCATGATCTGAGTCGTTGATGACGAGAGCGGTGCGATCCTCACGCTGCTGGAAGATACCGTTATTCTATTCACCTTGGATCATGGCGGAATACTGGGGGATTTCGGATTTGCGTCCGAGGAAAAAATGTATAAAGGTGCGGTGCGTGTGCCGATGCTGATAAGCGGTGCCGGGGTCGCGGCGCGCGGCATCAACCATGCTCTGGTCGAACTGGTGGATCTGTACCCAACGATCTTGGATCTGGCCGGGGTGTCATTCGAACGCGACTCTCTGGACGGGATCAGTGTAGCCGCCGACCAACCCGAGCAGGTGACGCGCTTGCTGAAGGTGCCGACGGACTTCGATCAAATGGCGATTGCGCCGCAGAAAGGGCGCGAGATGACGACCTGTGCTTCCCACCTTCCTGTAAAAATCTCACTCCCAAAAGAGATTTTTCGCTGTTTCTGGAACTTGCAGGCGTGCAGGTGCCAGAAGAATTTCAGGGGCGGATTTTTCGCCGTGTGTTGCAGGGGGATGCACCATTGGACTTGCCGGAGGCGATATATTATCGCTAATGGATGCACGCAGCGCATCATAATGTGGCAGCGCACTGCGAGATCCGCACCAAGCGCTACAAACTGATCTACTATTACTACGATGGCTGCGGGCAGGCCGGGGCGCATCGGCCCGGCGGTACAGATCCGCGGTTGGATGCGATCCTCGATCGTGAGCCGGAGTGGGAACTGTTCGATTTGGAAACGGACCCGTATGAGTGAAAGAACGTGCATGCGGATCCAAAGTACGCGGATGTGGTCGCCGAGTTGACTCAGCGACTTCACCGGCTGCATGCCGCAATCAAGGACGAGCGTTATGCAAGGGCGCCTGAGCTGCATGACTTCGTCCTGTAGATCCAGTCCGCCTCACCCCTTGACGCCGCCAGAGAGGCTGATGCCGCGGACGAGTTGTTTCTGCATGATGATGAACATGAGGATGAGGGGAATCAGGCAAATCAATGTGGCGGACATCAGCAGCTCGACCTGTGCGCCGTATTGCCCCTGGAAGGAAAGCAGTCCGATGGGGACGGTGCGCAGATGGGCATCCTTGATCATGATCAGGGGCCAGATCAGGTTGCGATAGTTGCCGAGGAAGGTGAAGATCGCCAGGGTGATCATGCCGGGCTTGGCCAGGGGTAGAATGACATCCAGAAAGATCTGGCAGTGCCCTGCCCCATCGATCTCTGCGGCTTCGTCATAGCTCTGCGGAATGCCAAGCATGAACTGCCGCAACATGAAGGTACCAAAGGCACTGAAGGCGGCGGGAATGATCAGGCCGCTGTAGGTGTTGACCAAGTTCAGGCTGACCATGATCTGGTACTGAGGAATGGTGAGCACCATCCCGGGAATCATCATGGTGGCAAGATACAGCAGAAAGATTTTGTCGCGCCCGCGCCACTGAATCCGACTGAAGGCATACGCAGCCATGCAACTGGTAAACACCTGCAGGGTGGTCACCCACGCTGCGACCAGGATGCTGTTGAAGATCCACTTGGCCAGGTGCAGGTTGACAAAGACTTTGGTGAATGGATCAGGAATCTGCCGCAGGACGATCCGGATGTTGTCAGGGCTGAAGAGCTCGGGCCAGAAATGGGCGCCTTCGACTTCGCCAGATGATTTAAAGGCGGTGCAGATCATCCAGATGAACGGCAGAAACATGATGCCGCAGAGGACGCTGACGCCGAAGAACTTGAGGAAGACCATGGCGCTGCGCCAAGCAGGTGTCTGGGACCAGGGAGTGCTCATGATGCGGCCTCCATCTTGCGGTTTCCGTATTTCCAGTTGACGAGTGTGAGGGCAAAGACGATGATGAATAGGATCCAGGAGATGGCTGCGGCGTAGCCGAGTTCCTGTTCGACAAAGCCCTTGGTATAAATGTAGTAGGCGAGCGTGGTCGTGGTGCCGGCCGGTCCGCCCTCGGTCATGATCTTGGCAAACTGAAAGCCGCCCTGTAGTCCGCCAATGGTGGCCATGATGGCGATGAAGAAGGTGGTCGGGGCAACGGAGGGCACGGTGATGTGCCAGAACTTGCCGACGCTGCCAGCGCCATCAATGTCGGCCGCCTCGTACAGATCCTCCGGGATGCTAGCGATGGAGGCAATGTAGAGGATCATGTTGT
>Ga0115566_10002028_pt1 | contig 16973 bp, 17 predicted proteins | sample COGITO_mtgs_1204_3_FD_87173 | JGI IMG/M metagenome (GOLD analysis project Ga0115566, IMG submission 87173) | Pelagic marine microbial communities from North Sea - COGITO_mtgs_120405 | ecosystem: Environmental > Aquatic > Marine > Epipelagic | place: Germany:Helgoland, sampling site Kabeltonne...
AAAAATATATACTTGAACGTTAAAACATTAACATAATAATTTGAAACCATATTAATATAAAGATGGTATCATAGATAAGTATAATAAATGGAAAATCTTAATATTAATACGCTAGATGAATTATCAGAAAAGGAACTAAGTGATATCATTCATACGGCTAATAATGCTTATTATCTTAATAACCAGCCGATTTTAACTGACAATGAATATGACATTTTATGTGACTATACAATAAAACGATTTCCTAAAAATAAAATAGCAAAAGAAGGGCACACAAAATGCATTGGAAAACAAAAACAAAAAGTAAAATTACCTTATGAAATGTGGTCGATGGATAAGATAAAACCAGATACAAATGCTTTACAGCGTTGGATAAAAACATATCAAGGACCATACGTGTTATCATGTAAGTTAGATGGTGTAAGTGGTCTTTATAGCACAGAAGGGGAAGGAGGCATACCAAAATTATACACACGTGGAAATGGAATAGTTGGGCAAGATATTAGTCATTTTCTCCCTTATTTCAATTTACCAAACACAAATAATATAACATTACGTGGTGAATTTATCATAAAAAAATCGGTATTTAATTCAAAGTATGCTAAGGGATTTGCAAATCCACGAAATTTTGTGGCTGGTATAATTAATCAGAAAAAACCAAATCCACTTACATGTATGGATATAGAATTTGTAGCATATGAAGTCTTAAGTCCTGTTTTATCTCCTTCCAAACAAATGGATTATTTAACCATGTTAGCGACGCTAACAAATAAAAAAACAGCCTATGGCGTGGTAGAATATAAAAAGACCTCCATTGTAACAAATGAATCATTATCAACCACTCTTTTAAAATGGCGGTCTGAATATGAATATGAAATAGATGGCGTTATTTGTATGAATGATGTAATTTATCAACGCCAATCAGGTAATCCAGAGCATGCGTTTGCTTTTAAAATGGTATTATCAGAACAAATGGCGGAAGCAAAAGTATTAAATGTTATATGGTCAGCAAGTAAAGATGGTTACTTGAAACCACGCGTTCAAATAGAGCCGGTTATTTTAAGTGGTGTAACAATAGAATATACGACAGGATTTAATGGAAAATTCATTGAAGAACATAAAATAGGCATGGGTGCTGTTATTCGCTTGATACGTAGTGGAGATGTTATTCCGCATATTGTTGATATCATACAACCGGCAAAACAAGGACAAATGCCGTCTGTTCCTTATGAATGGAATGAAACCCAGGTCGATGTAATGCTATATAACAAGGAAAATGATATTGGTGTAAGAGAGAAAAATATTACATTGTTTTTCAGTACTTTAGATGTGGATGGATTAGGTGCAGGCAATGTAAAAAAAATAATGACGGCAGGATTTGATTCGGTAGCAAAGATATTAAAAATGTCTGAAACTGATTTTTTAAAAGTGGACGGATTTAAAGAACGAATGGCAAAAAAAATCAAAGAAAGTATTGTAGAGAAAATAGAACAAGCAACCTTGCCTACATTAATGCATGCTTCTAATTTATTTGGCAGAGGGTTTGGAATAAAAAAATTAAAACTTATTCTATATACATATCCATTGATATTAACGAAGACATATCATCCTGCTAAAAAATTAGGTATGCTAAAAGAGATAGTAAGTATGGCTGAAAAAACATCATTAAGATTTGTAGAAAATATAGATACATTTGTTGTGTTTATGAAAGAAAATCATCTAGATGATAAACTTATGAATCATACTAATGTTGCGTCAAATACAAATACAAATACAAATACAAATAAAGCACAAGAAATAAACCATATTCTTAATGGAAAAAAATATATAATGACTGGATTTAGAGATAAGGAAACTATTTCCAATTTAGAAACTATTGGCGCAATTCAAGGCACAAGTATAAACAAAACAATATTTGTTCTGATTGTAAAAACAAAAGAAGATGAAAATGTAAAAGTAAAAAATGCTCGAGAACTGGGCATACCGATAATGGCAATAGATGATTTTAAGAAAAAATACAATGTTTAACTACTATGTAAATTCTGTACTATGTAAATTGTAAACTATATACTTTCCTTCTTGTTTATAACATTTATTTATTCATCTAATATATAAATGCCATCTTTATCTTTTTCTGAACCTTTTTTAATTCCCAAAGAAATATTGAGTGATGCCGAAAAAAAAATGTATGAAGATATTGAAAAAAATAATCCGGAAGAATTGAAACAAAGATACAAATGGTGGAGTATGCACGATATAATGAAATTTTATCACAGCGGTCTTATTCCCAAGGAGAATGATGCTAATTTTTTTCCTTTTAAAATCGATTTAACTGCACCAGGACTTTTACAAAATAAGTATAGAGACCAAGATTTAGTAAATGGATTTGAAGTTGCAATGAGTAAATTGAAAGATGTGACATCGGCTATAGCCAAATATCATACCGAAGCTAAAGCACAATGGAGTAATACAATGACTCAATCAACGTTAGGTGCTAGTATACGTAAAGGTGGTAAGAAGGATAAAAAATCTAAACACCATTCTAGAAAATCAAAAAACCAAAGAGGAGGTGAAGAAGTATTTACAGTAAACAATAATGACGATGTTAATGTAGCGTTTTCTTATGAAAAATTAAAAGACCAATGTACTTTGTCATTATTTAATGATGTTTTTCATTCGCGTAATCGTATCTTTTTGGTAGATAATCAATTACCTACTTGGAACCCCAAAACATATGAAGAATTAAGAGCAAATGCAGATAAATTAAAGGCTGAAAAAGCTACTCCTCCCGCTGCCGCGCCTGTTGCTGCCGCGCCTGTTGCTGCCGCGCCTGCTGCCGTGCCTGGTGCCCCTGCCCCTGCCCCTGCTGCTCCCGCGGTTGGTGGTGGTAAACAACGAAAGACGCGTAAACACAAATATAAAAAAGCTAGGGGGAAAAAAGGGAAATCACGCCGTATGCGTAAGTAATTTATATATGCGTAAGTAATTTATATATGCGTAAGTAAATCATATAATAATCAATAAGTGATTTCATATTCTAGTATACTAGGTGGTTCATCACGAATATACAAATATAATTCTTTTTTTATACGTGAATATAATTGTTCACGTGTATTCTTTCCTCCCATTATATTTTTCAAGTTCCGTGAATAAATATCTTGAAAATTATCTTCAATTGATATTCTATGTTTATTTGTGTTTTGCCATTTAACAAACTCCCCCATAAATAAATTATCAAACAAATACATTAATTTATTGAAACATTCTAGATCAACCATTTTCCATTGTTTGTCTGATTTGTTATACAAATAAAATACATTATCTTTGCTTGTAAAAGCTCTTAATGGGCGTGTATCAATATTATCATTTTGTTTTTTAATAGGAAGATATTCTTTTAAAGCGGCGACAATGCCACCGACATAATCTGTTTCAAACAAATGATTTAAATGTGTTTCGGTTATTTTCACATTACCAAACCAAGTAGCATAATCTTCTATTTCATCATTATTATGATTTGTATTTAACCAATTTACAATATTTAATTTTTGTTTCGTTATATTAGTCCATTTTGATACTGCATTTAATTTCCCTTCTAATTGATTACACTTCGTGGCCAATTCTAAAATAATAGCATATAACTCGCGAACACTAGGCGTGTCTTCAAGTTCTTCACTTTCAATGGTCTTTTCTCTTTTTGATTTAGATAAAAACTCACAAGCAATAACATGTCTATCAAAATATGTTTTTCGTTGATAGCTTCTTTGACAGGATATACAAGTAAACATTAATAGGATATATATATATATACCAAGTAAAATGATTAACAATCAATTTTATAATAATTAAATATATATTAAAAATATTTTATTTATATACTAATAGATGGCAGACCCTTGTGTTGGATATACTTCTGCGAGTATATTGTGTGTTTGTTTTACAGCTAGTTATTTAGATTATTTACGAAAAAAACGAAAAATGGCAAATACACATCCGGACCTTGTTGTGATTACTCAAGAACATTTTGATAGTATGAATTCCAGTATAATACAAAATGAACCAAAATGTAGTATGAATATTAATATTCCTCCACCGAAATATAGTGTAAATGATACCATAAGTGTAAATGATGACATAAGTGTAAATGATGACATAAGTGTAAATGATGATATAAATAAACCATTACTTCCGAAAGTGGGCGTGGTTGTGAATGATTATTCAATAACACGTCGTAATTCATTTTGAAATACATTTAATACATTAAAAACAAAATTGATTTAATGTATTCATAAATATAGTATATAACAATAAAACGCTCATTATGTCAGATTCATCTATAATTCAAGAAAAAAAAGGTATTGAATTATCACCAGAGCAAGAAGAAGCCTTATCTGCGTTCAAGGACGGACATAATGTATTTTTAACAGGGCCAGGTGGTACAGGTAAAACCGCACTTATTAAAGAAATGGTCGATTATTGTAATAAATCTCATCAAGAGAGAAAAATTCAAGTATGTGCTTTAACTGGCTGTGCCGCTGTTTTATTAAATTGTAAAGCGAAAACAATTCACTCATGGAGTGGGATTGGTCTAGCAAATGGCCCTGCTGATTTAATAATCAAACGTGTTGCAGGAAATAAATATAAATCGGCAAATTGGAAGAAGGTCGATGTCCTTATTATTGATGAAGTTAGTATGATGTCGCAAAAAATTTTTGAAATTCTTGATGGTATTGGTAGAAGCGTACGTAAAATGAAATCACATTTACCCTTTGGTGGTATTCAAATCGTATTTTCGGGTGATTTTTATCAATTGCCACCAGTAATGCGTGAAGAAGATATCGAGGATGACCCAACTGCTGCTGCTTTTTGTTTCGAAAGTCCTCATTGGCCAACAACATTTCATGTAGAAGTTCAATTAAAGAAAATATTTCGCCAAACGGATGCTGTCTATACAAAAATTTTAAATCAAATCAGAAAGGGGAAATTATATAAATCATCACTTGAACTATTGAAACCACATATTGGTAAATCCTTGCCAGCTACATTTGTTCCTACTATTTTATTACCAAGACGCAGAGAGACCGAAATTATTAATGCTTCTGAATTGAAAAAACTAGAAGGGGAAGAAAAACGTTATAAATTAACTCCAGTCGAAGGGTTGCCTGAAAAAACATTCGTATCAAATACAAATATTACACCTGAACAGCGAGATATGGAATTAAAATATTTAATGAATAACGTGTTAGCAGATAAAGAACTTATTTTGAAAAAAGGAACACAAGTCATGTGTATTGCGAATATTGATATGGAAAGTAGCAATCCAATTGTAAATGGAAGTCAAGGAATAGTTGATAGTTTTATAGGCGAATTGCCGGTTATTAAATTTAATAATGGTTCAAAGCAAACAATTGGTTATCACACGTGGAATAGTGAAAATATTTCTACGATTGGTATTAAACAAATTCCACTTATTTATGCTTGGGCTATTACAATACATAAATCACAAGGAGTTTCGCTTGATATGGCTCAAATTGATGCCGGAAGCAATATATTTGAATGCGGACAAACATACGTTGCTTTATCGCGCATTAAAAGCATTGATGGTCTTTATTTGACAGCTTTTAATCCACAAAAAATAAAGGTAAATAAGAAGGTACAAGATTTTTATGAAGCACTTGAGAAAGAAATAATAAATATAAGAGATGAACCGACGGAGAAAAGCATATTTTAATTATATAATGTTTCAAAACTCAATGTAAATGACCAGTCCATATGATTTAAATCAATAATTCTACCATACTCATCATAAAGGGAAATATGTAAACGTTGAATATCAACTGGTCCAAAATATTCTCGCGTGCGATTCAATTGAGTGCTTAATCCAGGGTCACTACTGCTTTGATAAACACCTACATCGGCTTGTAATTCGGCTAAATTAATACGGGTTATAATATTATCTTGCAATATTGAATTTGCGTAGGCTACCATGTAGGCTGGGCCAGTATTTTTTTGATGGTCATCGATTGATATGAAGCCATAGCGTGGTCCACATACTAAACAAATGCCTTCAGAAACACATTTAGGTTTAGATACATATTCGGCGGATCTGAAACCTAGTTGCCAACCTAATCGCATTTGTAAATTTGAATCTAATTTTAAATTTCCATCAATATCTACATTGAATCGTATAATAAATCCACTTGTAACTAAACCTCCACCAGCAACTGCTGTAAAATAAGATTTTCCACTAATTTGGTCTAGAGTAAAAACTAAATCAGCAGCAGTTAAATTTGTGCCAGAGAGATTTGCGCTGACATTGCCGTTTTCCGCAATTGAAACAGGTTTTGCATTAATGATAGCATCATTCATTGCTTGATAAATAGATGCCGCATTGCTATTTTTTGCCCATGATTGCTCATAATTTCCATCAGGTAAAGTTAAAAGCCATCCTTCTGTCGCATCGGATAAATCTATAATAATACATGTGGCATTTCCATTGTATCGAGATATTGCGTAATATGTTGTCGGCAATTCAATGGATGAAACACGCATGCTTACTACATTTTTTTGTATAGCAGGTAAAATAACATTAAAATTTGTTGATTTGGAAGAATAATAATTAGGACGAAACCTCGAATCAATGCTTATGGCTTGAGTAATTGTTCTTACATTAATAGGATTGATATAACCTGGTGGTGCACTTTTTGATTCTAAAGCCATGCGTCCATTTTCAATTTGTGCTTGTTTTCCTATAATGCTATCAGGTGTTTCTATAACAAAATTACTTCCTTGTTGAGTAACACGATGGTTTTGTAATAACGGCATTTCCACAACATCTTGCATACGTGAAGCTATTTTATCAACAAACTGAATAATTTCACGTTGTTTATCATTCCCTAAATTATTCATACCCCCAATCTGGCTAATTAGCCGTTTTTTTGAATTATTTATATCATGGATAGAATAAGGATGTGCCAAATGTAATAAACTTTCAATTTCATTATTTGTATAAGAATCGCTATTGAAATTAAAAATTTCCATTATAATTTATATATATAATTAGGTGGTTTAATTTTTATGTTGTATAAACATTAAACAATAATATTATCATTCTCTTATATCATTCTCTTATATCATTCTCTTATATCATTTTCATTTAATTACCACAAGATGAACAAGTACCTGGAGGTTGGTGTATAATAGAACTCATTGTATTCCCATTTATATTTGTATTTGTATTTATATTCATTAAACGATTCATTCGCGTATATGTAGGTGTAGATGTAGATGTAGATGTAGTTAATGGCGATGTATTTTTATTATTATAGGTAAGAACCAATCCCATTCTTTTCGAAAACATATATAATTAAGTTATACAATTAAGTTATACAATTAAGTTATACAATTAAGTTATACAATTATATATTTTTATATTTATGTACAGCATTGATCGCTTGTTTTTATTAAACCAATTGATTTTGTTTTATTACCATATACAGGTACCGCTGCGATATTTGTAGTTTGTGTTTTCAAACTAGAAGCTTTCTTTCTATTCAAATAACGAGCGTATGAATCATGTTTAACATCAACACCTTTTCCGCCGGGTGAAGCAGCGCCAGGACGATGGCTCGTTAATGTCGATGTCAGTGAATTTCCGTGTGTATGATTAACAAGAGTTTGTTCTGAAGGTAAAACTCTATCACTCATTTGATTCCAATTCGTGTTAGTTCCACTTGCTAAACGATTTTGGGCACTTGTGAATGAAGATAAATTCATAGAATACATCGAAGCTGGCACTCGAACTTGTCTCCATATTCTTTTTTGTGTTATATTTGTATTGGAAGTTGTATCTGCTACATTTACGCAAGTGACACAAGGACTTTTTAACCCACTATAATTGCAATTACAAGACATATATATATATATATCCTATATACTATTTCAAATAATTAACATTTCTTAAGAGTATTATTCGCAGATTTTGCAAAGAATGTTGATTGAAAACTTAAATCAACAATTCTAGTCCAATGTTCTGGTTTACTTGTAAACCCACATGTATCATAAAATAATAGACCGCTTGGGTCTACAACAATATTGTTAAAAGAAGAATCATTGCTCACTGGATTTTGAACATTGTATTTTGAATAATCGACTGAATATAAATTACCACACCAACTTTGATATTTTGGCGTATCCGTTTGCGATGGATATAATAAATTAGCACCATTTTTAACATCTCTCTTCATCTCATAATTTGTTGCTACATCAACAAATCCATTAGATATATCGCATGTCGTATTTATACGCGTGTTGCTATTGTATTTTAAACCATTATTTTTAACTGGATTTGCCGTGCTTAATTCTTGAATATTTTTATGTATTTCACCATAAATCGTTTGTTGACGTTTTTCTTGAGAACGTTCACTTGCGGATTGAATGGTATTAAATGAATCAAAACAACGATTATTTGCCATTGTTATTATTATATAATTATATTTTTATATAATAATGCAATTTGTTTATATATTTAATTACATAAATAATTTTGAAAAATTACCACTGATAAAATGATGCCATAAAAATAAAATTAATCCAATAATGACATCCAATAGTAAAAATTGATAGGCAAATGCGATTTTATTTATAGCATAAATAGCAAATAATAAGTATAATAGACCATGAATAATCCGAAATTTAGACCACCATATAGGTGCTCCTTGTGTTTCTGGTCCCGTTTGCCGTTTTCCGGTAAAATAAAGATATAAAAATCCAAAAGCCGGTATTAATGCAATATAGCCTAGATACATTAAATAGTTAATGTGAATATTTTTTGCTAGATACACAATGAATAATCGTAATGGTATACATGCGCCTAGAAACAAAGCAAATCTTTTTTGTATAGAATTCATAAGATAAGATAAGATAAGATAATATAATATAATATAAAATAATATTGGGTATTATATTATATAATATATAATGGGAGCAGGCATACTACCTATTGCTTTTCATAATGGAGAAGTTTATTTATTATTTGGTGAAGAATTCAATGAACGTAAATGGATTGATTTTGGTGGTGGAAAAGATAAAGGGGAATCCACGATACAGACAGCAACGAGAGAATGTTATGAAGAATTAGATGGATTTCTCGGTAGTGCAAATGAATTAAAACAAATGATTAAAACTAGTTTGGTATTGAAATTAAAATTGGAGAATTATACTAGTTTTTTAGTAAAAATGCCATATGATCAAAATTTACCTCTTTATTTTAATAATCATCATAAATTTGTTAAATCTAATTTACCTGACTTAATTTGTAAAAATGGGCTATTTGAAAAACGTCAAATAAGGTGGATGACAATCGATGACTTGAAGAAAAAACGATACCCATTTCGCCCTTATTATAAAAAAATGATTGAACATATAATAGAAAACCATGATTTTTTATTGGACGCGATTCAATAGTATAATTTATTTATGTTATAAATATATGTCTATTTTTAACATAGATTTATCCAATTATCAACAAGATTTTAGTGTAAGTCAGGAAGATAAACTAGAGTATGGAGAGATTTATACACCATTTTTACAAATAAATAAAATGTTTGATTTATTTGATCCGATTGTCTTTACAGATTCATCAAAAAAATGGTTAGATGTTGGTGCTGGAATGGGCTATTTTATGATAATACTTTTTGAACGTCTGAATAATGGACTATTAAAAGCAATGCCTGATGAGAATGAACGGAAAACACATATAATAGAAAATATGTTGTATATGGTTGAAATCAAAGAAGGCAATATAATAGCTTTAAAAGAAATGTTTGGCGAGAGAGCAAATATATTACATATGAATTTCTGTAATTATTCATATCAAGTTCAGGGAAATTCTTCGAGCTTACCAGAACATTTTGATTATATTATAGGAAATCCGCCTTATAATTCACGTGGAATAAAGAAGGTTCCTACAAATACAAAGATTAAAAAAACACAAGAAGGTAGCACCATTTGGTCTACTTTTATAATGAAATCTCTCGGCTTACTGAAACAAGATACAGGAAAATTGTGTATGATTATACCTTCAATATGGTTAAAACAAGATAAGGAACAGATACATAATTTATTGACTCAATACAAAATAGAAAAACTACATTGTTTGACTAACACCGAAACAAATGTTTTATTCAAAGGAGAAGCTCAAACACCTACTTGTTATTTCTTACTAACAAAGAAAAAAACCGATAATAAAATATTGTTATTCGATAAATTAAAAAAAACATATGAAGAATTTGAGCATACGATTGGACAACCGATACCCGTATTTGGTGTATCAGTTGTAAATAAATTACAATATTGGGTAAAAAAAGTGGGTTATTTAAATGTTAAGAAAACAAATATGCCATCTGTTAAAAGTAAGTTTATTGAAAAAATTAATACAAAAGAGTATCCTTATTCTAATATTAAAACGTGTGTTTTAGAAAAGCTACAACCAGTTCTTCTAATGAATTATAGTAATACACCTCAATGTTATTATGGTATAAAAAAAATAGTATTGGCTCATAAAATGTATGGATTCCCGTATTTTGATAGACATGGAACATATGGAATCTCGAATAGAGATAATTATGTTATTATTAATAAATCAGATGAAGAGTTTATGCAATTACAGGCATTTTTATCAACTAAATTTGCCCTTTATTTATTTGAATCCGCTCGTTATCGCATGAAATATTTGGAAAAATACGCGTTTGAATTTATACCGGATATTACACGTATTGATGGTTTCCCTGCTACAAAAAATATATCAGATGAAAGTATTGCTGATTTTTTTAAATTAAGTGAGAATGATAAATTACACATTCAGCAATTACATAGGAAGAATTATAAGAATTTTTTGTAATCATACATATTTTGTAATTATGTTTATTATATATTGTTTTATTATATATAATAATGTATGTATTTTTAGATTTTTGTCAACCAGCGCAATTATATGCTGTTATTTCCTTTTTAACCTTATTATATTTTGTTGTAAAGAAAGTAGATGCTATTTGGTTTTTTGTAAAGGCAGTTATATTCATTGCTTGGGTGTTTGCTTTGAATAAAATGTGTAAGGAAGGCTATAAGCCGATTGCTTGGCTAATGGCTATTGTTCCTCATATAATATTTTTGATTGTAACCGTTAAGCAAAGTGCGTATTAAATAATTACAAAATAGAATACAATATAGAATACAATATAGAATACAAAGGTATTTAATAATAATAATACTATAAAATTGATATTAATCTCTCTATTCATATCAATTCAACCTTCTATGATATCATTAACAACTACCCGATTCAATACAAAAACATGGGAAGAACGCGAACGATGGATTACTAATAACAATTGGAAAGGGAGTATGTATGGAACGCCAATTCGTGTTAAGGATAAAATTAAACGCACTATGATTGTATTGGAAATGCATAATAATGAAAATAGAATAAAGGCGATTGGGTTAGTTAAAAATAATTTTATGTTAGCAGATAAGGGTTATCAGCTCTATGATGACCGCAATTATAACCGATATATTTATAAAAGTGATTATCGAATTGTATTGGATGATGATAATGAAATTGAATTATTATCTATTGAAAAAAAAATAATAGCGATTATGAATACGCTATTATTCAAAGGTGCTTGTCACTCAAAGAGAGCACAAGGCATTACAGAAGTCCCATCGTGGATTATGAACAATAAACAGGTTGATTTTTTGAAATATTTTAAGGCAATTTTTAACAGGAAATACAAGCAGAGCGAACATTTGGATTTATAATAAGAGGCTGATTAAACTTCAATATACATAGGCACAGGCACAGACACAGGCACAGCAGCACGAGCAGCAGCACAACGAGCAGCTTCGGCAGCACGAGCACGAGCATCGGCATCAGCCTTTTTTTTTTCTTCCTCAAGTGTCGTTGGCATTTGAGTCAGTGTTTTTTGGTTGAATATTCTCATAGTCATTTTATATAGAGGTTCATATTGCGGAACCGACATAGAATAGGTGTTGCTGATTGTCGCAAGCAATCCATTCGCATAGAGACGCAGCTCGTTGTATTGGTCTAGTTCTTCAACTACCTTGACAACAAACATATTATCAGGAGCGGTGCTTGTGGATAAGCGATTGAATAGGTCAACACCAACTCCACTTAGAATTTCATAGACATTGACGAGCTCAACATTTTGTTTACGCTTTTTGTCGCTCGTGTAGATAGCAGACGCCATTTTCTCTTTACTGATGTCGCCTAAAATATATTTTACACGTAGCTTTTCAAAATCGCGTAAGGTCTGAACACGTGTACGTGCTTCACGTAGTAGGTTGTTGTTGATGTTTTCCACCATCATATGCAACGAACTAACTTTTTGCACAAGTTCGCGATAATCAACGATTTTACTTTTAATGATTTCGAGATGATCCCGACCACATAAGCCGCCACAAGGAATATCGCCAGGCGCTCGGGGAATAGCACCCTTATTAATACTGCGCTGATACTCTTGCCAGTGAGGATTATGAAGACGCTCGCTAAGCACTTTTTTACCAGTGCGCCAATCAAACGCTGTATGACATCCAGTACACCACATCTGTGTACATCCTTCCGAACGATAGATTCGGTTGTGACATCCAGGGCATTGCTTCGTTTCCTTTTTAATGGCGGCGGCACTTTCGACGTTGTTGGGGTCACAAGTATGCTCATCTTCGTCGTTTTTAATAAGTTCGTGGCATTCTTTACACGTATATAAATCACACATGCCACATTTGTATTGGGCGGAAAGCATGCCTCGGCAATCGGTCGCAGGACAAGGCATGAAAAAGACCTTCTTTTCTTCCTCATTTTCCTCTACATTTGCTTGACCACCACCAGCTCTCACCAGCCCTTGGCGCTTCATGCGATATATACGCGTTCTGAGAGCTAATTGTTGATTCTCGAAAGTATCCTTCATTTTTTTTCTATGTGTATTTTCAAGCTCATTGAGTGTCATTTGGTTTTTTTTCATGGTCTCATTTGTATAAATAAATGAAACCCATGCACGATGATAATTTGATAGTAATTGACGTTGATAATATTTTTTAAAAAGAGGATAAGCAACTTTTGTTAATTGGCAAGGCCAATCTTTGTGTGGCATTTTCAACAATTCAATCAGTTCCGAGATAAAATGAACCTGGAAATTGGTATCGTTCACGTAAATGAAGCCATCCTCTTTTTTACAAATTTTGTGCTTAGTCACCTTATTATGATACATCATGTACAAAATGTATTGCGTGGGGTCATTATTTTTTAAGGAGACTATAAAATCACCCTCTTGGCATTTTAATAGCTTCATGTTAAGTTCAATTCCGCCATTATCGTTATTTACATTCCCGTGAAACCACGACCAATGTTTAGAACCAAACAATGTAGGGTGAACTATTTTTTTCAATGCGTTTTTCGCTAGGGTTACATAGTAAGCTTTTACATCTTCAAATGGCTTTTTAGAAGCAATAAATGCTTCATATTCTTTCGTAATTTGGTCATTTACTTCGTCTAATTTTTTTTGTTCATTGCGTATGGCTTGTTCATGTTCAGCCAATGGCATGGATTCCGCTAGCCGACTAAGCTCAATATCCACTTTCAAATTTTGGATATGCGGCTTATAGGTGTTGGTCAACCAAGTCTTCTTCAGAATGAGTGTAAACTTGTCCGTCCATGCTTGATTACACTCCATACAATGTGGCTCGTTCGTGCTTGTTAATAAGTAAGCACGAACACACGCAACACACGCCTTATACTTACAGCTTCCATACTCACATTCAACACGTGTGTGTGTGCTTTTATTAAACGGCTCGCAGCATACATTGCATTCTTCAACTTCAACAATAACTTTGGTCGCTTTGGTCGCTTTGGTCGCTTTGGTCGCTTTGGTCGCCATGATGATAATATGATGGTCGAGAGGGTTCCTTTCACTCAGCCTCCATATTAGTTTTCAATTTTTTTCCAAAACCCCCAAACATAAGAAAGGGAACCGAAAAAAACGCACCAAATTGAAAAGCAAAAAACACCATTTAAAATAATGATGTTTTATATTAGTAATATGTCGGACGACAATGAGATTGATACTGATATAGAAAACTATACTATAGAAGACATTTTATCTATTTTTAATATTATTGATCCTAATGAATTTAACGTAACAGATGTAGCAAATACATTGATTGCCAAAATGAAAACAGATGAAAAACCGGATTTAGAGAGATTTTTTGGCGAAGCACGTGATAAGGTTCTTGATTATATACAAAATATAGAGGAGGAAGATAATGTTACAACCAATGATAATATGGAGTCAATAAAAGAAATTTGGGATAAAACAGGTCTTAAGAATGATTCCAATTTAGACTCGGTTAATTATTATGGAGAAGGATCACACGTTGTTATTGAACCACAGCAACGGACTTCTTCTGGGGGACCTGCCGCACCTATGATTGCTACGCATATTGTAAATATTGATAGTCAATACCGGTCTAATATTTTACCTTACAATGATAATCCTTTATCAAATACATACAATACTAGTTTTACTTTTAATTTAACAAATCCTATTACAAAAGAAATATCACTTCGTTTATATTCTTATCAAATTCCTACTTCTTGGTATGCTTTTAATGCTCGGTCTGGTAATACCTTTTTCATGTATAATGGTGTTATTATCAATATACCTGATGGGAATTATACACCCAGTGAATTGGTTATCGCAATAAATACTATTGCTCAATCAAATGTAGCGACACAGAGTTTATTAATTTCATATAACGCTGGAACAAATCGGATTTCTTTTATAAATAATGATACTTTATCTCTTTCTGTTACTGTCATCTTTTTTATACAATCAAATGTTGTTAATTTTAATAATTGTGGCTCTTTTGTATTATCTAATTTTCAAACATTAGGCATTAATACTACATTGGGATGGCTATTAGGGTTTCGAACAGATGCGGATGCTACTACTGGAGATGTTGCTATTACTTTATTCCCAGGTGAAGCAAATAAAATAACAGCGGATGTTCCACCTGATACATATGGTCCGAAGTATTTTGTTTTATCAGTGGAAGATTATGGACCTCGATTATCAAGCGGTCTTTATAATATTACTAGCACTAAAAATTATTCCGCAGTTAGTATTACCGATTTTTATAAAACAACGCGTGTTGCGTGTAGATTGCGTGAAGGTTCATTAACTCAAGCAGAACAATATACGATAGATGCTATCACAGATTCAAGTTCAGTTAATAATTTAATTACTGGGTTTAATAATAAATTATCTGGGCCGAATTCTGGTTCTGCCTTTGCTATTATACCGCTCCGCGATATTAAAAATATACGACCTGATCCATACGTTCAATTTGGTGCTGATTTAGCCGTGCATAAAAGAAATTATGTAGCACCATCGATTTTGCAACGATTCTCGGTTCGTTTAACGGACGATAAAGGAAATTTGGTTAACTTATATGATAATGATTGGTCATTCAGTATGATTGTTGAAGAGAGATTGAATTAATTTGTGATACATATTCTGGCAAATGTTGATCATTCAAACTATCCGGACGGGTTATTTTCCATTCTAGTGTTAGAGGAACTTTTATGGCTTCTATTGCTTTACTCGTCCAATTTTTTTTATTTAATACAACAAATAATTTTTTAAGGCGGTTAATTACGCCTCCACTATCGCGAGGGGGAACGTGTTTTACTGCCCATTCAAATTGTAGCGATTGTTGTTTTGTTTGAAAACCATGCACTAAACAAACATGCGTCCATCCAGGACCTTTACTTAAGGTGTATTTTGCGCCGCCACATATTTCGCCATTGTGTTTACGCAACCGCTTCACTGGGTCAGGCGAAACACCGGCATAAGTGCATCCTTTGTTTTGAATGATATAAAAAGACCATAAATCTTCTATATCATTTGTTGGTTCCATATCTATTTACTAGATAAATTAATTATATATTTTTAAACATATTGATTATTTCTAAAAAACGTAAAAAAACACGAATCTGGGTCTGGCGATCCGTTTTGGGTTTTGGACATTTATAAATGTCCATTTCGTGAAAGTGGCCACCCTCCTTTTTCTGAAAAAACGTGAAAAAGTGACTTGTGACCATTATGCTCTCATTTCGGTTTTCGGACGAAACAATTTGTTATGATAAACTTTTTTCATGGAATTATAAATGTTTTGAAAACTATTTAGGCATTTTTTATGTCAACATAATATACGTTGACAATGTTGACAAATCAAAATGCCGAAAATGCCTTGATTTTTGAATGCGAAAAATGTGACTTTAAATGCTCTAAGAAAAGTAATTATGAAAAACATTTAACTACACGCAAGCATGAAAATATTGACAAATGTTTACAACAAAAGATACAAAAAGAGCAAAAAATTCCTCACAAATGTGAATGTGGGAAAGAATACAAATATAGACAAAGTTTATCAGTTCACAAAAAAAAATGTGTTGTTACAAATGACGATGAAAATATTATATTAGATAATAATTTAACACAAAATTCATCCGAAGTAGTACACCTAACCAACTTGGTATTTAAATTAATGACTAATAATGAAGAAATTCAAAAACAAAACAATGAATTTCAACTACAAACATTAGAAATGCAAAAGCAAATGATTGATGTATGTAAAACAAGCGGTAATAATAATACTAGTAATAGTTACAATAATAGCAATAACAAAACATTCAATATGCAAGTGTTTCTGAACGAGAAATGCAAAGATGCGATGAATATCATGGACTTTGTCAATTCGATGACGCTACAGCTCTCGGATTTGGAAGATGTGGGCGAGCTCGGTTATGTGGAAGGCATTAGTAAAATAATTATAAGAAAACTCAATGAGATGGATGTATATAAACGTCCGATTCATTGCAGCGACTACAAGCGAGAAGTGAT
>Ga0115566_10002033_pt1 | contig 16956 bp, 12 predicted proteins | sample COGITO_mtgs_1204_3_FD_87173 | JGI IMG/M metagenome (GOLD analysis project Ga0115566, IMG submission 87173) | Pelagic marine microbial communities from North Sea - COGITO_mtgs_120405 | ecosystem: Environmental > Aquatic > Marine > Epipelagic | place: Germany:Helgoland, sampling site Kabeltonne...
ATCCCCATGGAGGCTGTCTCGCCTGAAGACCATTGCTGGACGTGAAAACCGATTCCTAAGCCCAGGCAGATGGCAAATATGGCACCATACAAAATCATGGCACCTCGCCTAGAGCGACGGGAGCCTGATGCTTTGATAGGTTTGTTTGATGGCCTGTTGTCAGGCATTCCTTGAAGGAGGATGTCTTTGGGTCTTCGAGGCGTTCTACCGTTGCCTGATCCGGATTGTTACAGGCTGATAGCTATCATTATATGGTCGATCTGCAATAACTCGCATGTCGCAAGTTTGTCTGTCACAGGGGGCCAACAGTGATCGCTTCTGGAAGGTACGTGACCGGGAATGCTTCGCAAACCTTGGCGCTTCCTTACCTGAACCGCAATAAAGTAGCGGATGGAGTAACTTCGCTGGTGTAAGGACGTAGGTCAAGCAACAACTCAATACCCATTCCTCTTATGCCTAGAAAGGGACTCAGACGGTTCCAGCTCGTTCTCCTCGTTATCGTTGCTGGACTGGTGATATGGCGAATGAATGCTGGTCCAGGAGGCATCGGCATCGTTTCGTTGTCTGACTTGGAGGATAGGAAACTGTATGAAAAGACTTTCGAAGTATTCACGCCGGTTACCGTTCACCTGGATGGGATCGTCGCATACGAAGATGAACGTCTAGGCTCAGTATTGGCGGTAATACCCTGGATGGTTTCTCGGGATACAGATGAAGTGGTCTGGACCGCATCAGCAGACAACCTCGAAAGAGATGGCGTCAAAGCCATTCTTGCTGATTCGCTGGCACTAGTTGAGGGGCAATACACGCTCTATCTCAGTACTCTCGGGCCAGATCGGACCTCGTGGAAAGAGCGTGCTACGCTCGGATTGAAGCCTCATTGGATGAACTATGAATCGTTTTGGAGGATGGACCTAATTGCTCCAGAGGGAAGCCTAGCGTTGACCCCTAGACTAGACAAGAGCTCTTCCTCGAACGGATCCTTGTTTCAGGCAGACCTTACGTCTAGGGCAAAGGAATCAACCATAATGCTCCACGTAGCAGAGCGAGGAGGTCTTCAACTTGAGGGCGGAGTCACCGTTTGTAATGATAATTGCGACGATATCAGCCTAAAAAGCATCCCTTCCGGAGTGGTTGTCTGGTCTCTAGACGATGCCGAAACCACTGCTTCAGGAGGCAGTCGTGTAAACCGCTACCTGTCAACTACCATCGAACTGGAAAGAGGCGTTTACGAGTTTACGTTTGCTCCGGGCTTACACCACAACGGAGTATGGACAGAGACGCCTCCATCTCTTCCATATGACTGGGACTTTACGCTTTCATCGGCCGCTTCGGGTCGCATCCGGCCACTTGATCCGTGGAAACTTGCACAGCCTCTTATAGATCAGCTTGGTCTTGGCGACAGCGAAATGCGGCAGAGTCGACTTACGATAGAGGATTCTCTTGATGTGATCGTTTTTGCCCTTGGCGAAATGTCATCACCATCAGATAGATATGATTGGGGGTGGATTGAAAATGAGGAAACAGGCGAGACTGTCTGGCAGATGGAGTATGAAGAGACCTCGCAAGGAGGGGGTAACCGTCAAAACAGATCAGCAAAGGCAATACTGACGCTTGCTCCAGGCACTTATCTAGTCGGATTTAAGACAGACGGATCGCACAGCTTTGCTGCCGGGTTCAATAAATCCAGTCCAGACAACGCCGAACGCTGGGGTATGGCCGTTTTTCCACTCGATCCCGCTGACGGGACCAAGGATGGGATAAGCGTGGAGCAATTGGACATGGAACTCCCGACGGAATCGACAGATGATGAAGCAGTTGCTATGGGCAGTCGGCTAGATGATATCGAACGTGATCGATTCTTCGTGCAGCGCATCGAATTAGGCAATGAGATGGATGTCCGGGAATCGTTCGAAGTATTGGACACTGTTAAGGTTATTGTTGCAGCTTTGGGAGAGCTTAGCGAAAGCTCGCAATATGATTATGGCTGGCTCGATGACTTAGGGTCGGGAGAACGTCTTTGGGAAATGACCTATGAGACAACCCAACCAGCTGGTGGAGACACTAATTTCCGCTCGGCGTGGATCGAACTAACCTTAGCACCCGGGATGTATCGGGCGGGTTTTACCACGGACGGAAGCATCTCTTTCGGTAATTTTTCCAGCGAGATCCCGGACAACCCACAGGATTGGGGAATTGCAGTATTTAGAACCGAGTCTGAATGATGGTAGACACACCTACCCCGTCCACTATTTCATATACCTTTGCATGCAAGGAAGAGCTACAAGATGAACTCATCGCGCTGCTAGAAAATGACGGCGTCTCTGGCTTTCATCAGGAAGACAGTGAGATGACAGTCTTCTGCGAAGCATATGCTGCCGAGCGAGTTGCACAGTTACTGGATACGAGCCTTGCGAGATATCTTGATGGAATCCCTGTACGAAGGGAAATAGCGCAGCGGAATTGGAATGCTGAATGGGAAAAGACCATTCAACCCATCCCTGCGGGTCAATTCCGTATTCGTCCAACATGGCATGAAAGCCCGGTACCAGAAGGGATGATCGACATCATTGTCGACCCAAAGATGTCATTTGGAACAGGATATCATGAGAGCACCCGACTCCTATTGTACCGGATTGGGGATATGGTTGAAAAGGGCGACAAGGTGCTAGATGCAGGGACAGGAACGGGTGTCCTGGCTTTTGCTGCGCTATTAGCTGGAGCTGCAACCGCAGATGCATTTGATACCGATCCATTGTGTATCAAAAATGCGACCGAGAATGCAGTTCTCAACGGGATGCAGGATCGATTTCAGGTGTATGAAGGGAATGAGACGGTCGCTCCTGATAGTGACTATGACGTCGTTCTTGCCAACATCAACAGGGAAGCTCTTCGATCTATGTTACCAACCTTACGCAATCTTCTGCGCCCAGATGGACTTCTTGGAATGGCTGGACTCTTAAAGACTGACAGAGAGGTGATGCGGGCATCCATTGAGGCTGCATCCATGGTCATGGTTGACGAATCCGATGAGGGAGAATGGTGGAGCGTTTGGGTCAAGAAAACAGCGAAATGATGGTGTCCTCATCTGCAGAGCGCATAGGCGTTATTGACATCGGTACGAATACCGCCTTGCTCCTTGTTGCTTCGTGGGATAATGGACGTCTGATTCCCATTCACAACGCCGCCGGTTTCGTTCGGCTCGGAGAAGGAGTCGACGCATCCGGTAGGGTCGGACCTCCAGCTCTCGAAAGACTGACAAGCGTCTTGGCATCTCATGTGAGAGAAGCAGCGCTTCATAATGTGCATTCCTTCACCGTCACGGGTACTAGTGCCTCAAGAGATGCTTCTAACGCCGATGAGATACGCTCTATTGTCCGTAATGAAACGGGTGCTGAACTCAGGATTTTGAGCGGGGATGAGGAGGCGAGGGTAACGTTCACAGGAGCACTCGCAGGATTGGCCGGAGACCTCAACGAAGGATCATTTACTTCGGAAGGAGCTCCGGTTACAGTTGTTGATGTCGGAGGAGGATCAACTGAATGTGTTCAAGGAGATGCTCTTGGTGGGTCCATCACATTTAAGCGCAGTCTAGATATGGGAAGCGTGCGAATGACAGAGCGATTTTTTCGCTCCCAACCCCCTAGTAAAGATGACATCGAAGCTGCATCAACTGCGTGTCGCGCAATGATGACCAGGGAATTATGCGGTATCGAACAATCTGAGCTTTGTATCGGCGCCTCGGGGACAGCCATATTGCTATCTTTGCTTCACCAAGAGAAAAACACTGCTGATCCCTTCAAGGGCGGATTACTAGACTATGTAGACGTCGTTAGGTGGAGCGAGCATCTACTGAAGCTATCGCGTGAGGAAGTATTGGCCTTGATGCCATTACATGCAAAGGGCAGGGAAGATGTTTTTGCAGCAGGCGTTTTGATGCTCCGTCTTGTGATGGAGCACGTTGAGGCCAATCAATTGTCCGTTTCTCCGTTTGGAGTACGACATGGCGTAGCAATGGAAGTGTTCAAGGCAATCGATGGGCGTTCCTAATGTCTTTTCGGGAAATCCAGTTGAATTGATGGGATGATCAGGAACACCAATGTCCATTGATTCTTTTACCTTCCTTCAACCAAACGACCAATTGCATGCAGATCGATCAGGTTCTAGAGGCTTTACGTTCCGTCATTGAACCAGAAAGCGGCAAAAACATAGTTAGACTTGGCTGGGTCAGAGAATTGACCATAGAGGCTGGAAAGATCAGGTTTATCCTTCTTATTCCAGATCCAACGCTATCCTTCTCTTCGGAGGTTGAGTCAGCCTGCCGTAGAACGCTTGGAAATCAATTCGGTACCGATGTTGTCCTAGACATATCCATTGATAGCGACATGATCGATTTGGGTATGGATCTTCAGATTGATGGTCAAGAGGCCAAGCCAGAACCAGGGGAGGGCATCACTAATATTATTGCTGTGGCTTCCGGCAAAGGGGGCGTTGGCAAAAGTACAGTGGCGAGTAATTTGGCGGTAGCTTTGGCCGGGGCGGGCTTCGATGTGGGTTTGGTCGATGTGGATATATATGGCCCTTCTATTCCTACCATGTTTGGTCTTGAAACGGCTAAGCCCCGGGTAAACGATCAGCGCCGCATTATTCCCCTTGAGAAGTACGGAGTCAAGCTCCTCTCTATGGGTTTTTTGGTCGATCCTGACAAGGCGGTTATCTGGCGTGGACCTATGGTCACCAGTGCTGTAAAGCAATTTCTGAGTGATACAGAGTGGGGTAAGCTCGATTTTCTAATTATGGACCTTCCGCCTGGAACAGGAGATATCCAGCTGACAATTGTGCAGACTGTTCCGCTTAATGGGGCAGTCATTGTTTCTACTCCTCAGCGAGTGGCTCTCGCCGACGCGAGAAAGGGAGTAGGCATGTTTAATCAAGTACACGTGCCCGTATTGGGCATTGTCGAAAACATGGCATACTTCACGCCACCGGAATTACCGGAGAAGAAATACTATCTATTTGGGCAAGGGGGCGCTAGGGCGTTAGCCTCTGAGTTGGATGTACCGTTCCTCGGTGAGATTCCGTTAACGCAATCGGTGAGGGAAAATGCCGACCAGGGAACGCCTGTTGTTACGGATCCGACGCAGCCAGTAGCAGCTACCTTTACTGAAATAGCTTTGGATCTGGTCGATCGTGTCGAAGCACGAAACGCGTTGCGACCAGCTACACAGAAGATTGATATCCTTCACGGCTAATCACAGCGAACCTGGATACCTCGACTGAGTAACACACGCATCACACTTTCCTCACCCCGGAATTCATTCATCCGCTGTTCGCTATGGCTGTTCTAGAAGGATCAGATCTACATCGTGAAGTCGAAGCTGCATTGGACACGCTTCGTCCCTATCTGGAGGCTGACGGAGGATCTGTCAAACTTCTAGATGTCACGCCGGAAGGGGTAGTCGAACTGGCGTTGCTAGGAGCATGCGAAACATGCCCCATGAGTTCCATGACCCTGCGTGCTGGCATTGAGCAGGCTGTTAAAAGAAGTGTGCCACAAATTACGCGAGTTGAGGCGGTCAATATTTGACAGGTCGTGAGCAGGTAAAATGTACTGCCTGTGTCTTGTCTGTGGAATTGGTCCGTTGGCTATAGAATAAAGAAGGGGGAAAACGCTGCGCGCTTTCCCCCTTCTTCGTTCAGCTATAATCAATCGAAACTAGTTAAAGCCTTCGCCTGACACTTCTGGACGCGTATCCTGATTAGCAACCTGCCATGCGGTCGCAAAGATTACGTGAGCAATCTTGGCCATGCGCTCGTATTCAATCTTGTCCGGCTCGTCGTCTACTCCGTGGTAGTCCTCATGGGTACCGGTAAAGTAGAAAATGAACGGGATATTGTTCTTTCCGAAGTTCCAGTGATCGCTACGGCGATAGAACTGGTTAGGGTCATCTTTCGAGTTGAAACGCTCATGCAACTGAACCTTTGAGCCAAATGTCTCATTAGCCCTCAAATTGATATCATGCAACTCCTGAGAGACAAGGTTTGACCCGATGATGTAAACATAGTCTGTGTTTTCATCAGGATGAGTCGGGTCAATTCGTCCAATCATGTCGATGTTAAGATCGACTACTGTCTGTTCGAGTGGGACAACTGGTTCGCGATCCGTGTAAAAGGCGGATCCGAGTAGCCCTTTTTCTTCGCCCGTGACATTCAGGAACATGATGCTTCGACGAGGGCCGTATCCGTCAGCTTTCGCCCTGGCAAACGCTTCAGCGATTTCAAGAACGGTAACAGTACCCGATCCATCGTCATCCGCGCCATTGTTAATGGTGTCCCCTTCGCCCATACGCATTCCTATGTGGTCGTAATGCGACGAAATGACAACGAACTCATCTTTTAGAATGGGATCAGATCCTTCAATGAAGGCAACAACATTTTCTGACGAGGTTTCATAGGTTTCGTTGTTAATCCATGATCTGAGTTGCGTGTCAACTTCGAAGACCAGCGGTGTCAACGAAGCATCAATCGCTTCTTTGACATCAGCCAGATTCCGGCCGGCCAGCTTACTTCCCAGTTCCGCGGAAATAGACAAGACGGTTGGGAAACGCGAACGAGAAGGACCACTTGGTGGGTCGAGAGATAGGCTCCCTACGCCTGCCGGGGTTGACGCTGTTTCCATGGCAGCATCGTGCACGGATCCTTCTCGCGGAGAAAGGTCGCCTACCATGAGTATTCCAGCAGGCACCTGCTCCTCGCCGTTAAACATCGGTCGAAGTTTATTGAAACGGCCCGTACTCCAAGAGGAAAGAGCATGGTCTTCAGTGGGCAACAAGCTGGTTTCGGCATCCTGCATCGGCTCGTCAGCGAGAATCATGACCCACTTGCCGTTGTAGTCTATACCGGCGGCATCAAGGGCTGCAAAATCATTGTAGCCAAGTTCATCATCGCCAATGCCATAGCCCGCAAAAACGACGGAGGCTGCGACTTCGCCGCTACCGCCAAACATCGTCATGAAGGATCCATCAGACATGGAACCTCCAAATACATGATCAGGCTCAGAACTTCCTCCTAGGAAGAGTTCAGCCCTGTCGAATCGGGATCCGTAGAGGGGGAGAGGCTGGAAATAGGCCGATGGGCTTCTAGGATTTGCGTTCGTAGTCGTTCCCCTCGGAGAAACACCCATGCGGCGATATTGCGATGCCAAGTATTCTGCCGCCATCTTCTGTCCCCGCGTCGTTGTCTCACGACCTTCAAAGAAGTCAGAGGCAAAAAAGTACAGATGGGCAGCCAAGTCATCCGCGGTAATGGTTTCTAAATACCGTCCAACTAGTTCAGGGTTTTCGAATGCGGTCGGCGTATCACCTGGTGCTGCCATGACGGGCGCTGCATCCCGATTCTGGGCCTCAGAAGGGGAGGCTGTCATGATCAGGACGATAGCCATGATCAGAAATGGAGCGGTCTTTTTCATATGATTTGATCTACCTAAGTGTTAGTCAAAGCTCTCAGGAGAGGCGTCGTCGCTTGTTCAGGTAAGCAAGCAACGCTGTGCTGTATGGTTCTGAAGTATCCAGCTCAATGAAGTCAATATTGCGTTCCCGGCATTTCTCCCGAAATCGGGTAGAAAATGCTTGCACGGTCTCTGTGTAGTTTTCGCGCAACTGGGAGGGTTGCAGCGTCATTTCCTCGCCCGTTTCCATATCTACAAATTGCATTGGAACGTCTGGGAAGCGGAATTTTCTCTCAGTCTCTGTTTCCAGAATGTGGAAGACTAGGACCTCGTGCCCACGATAACGCAAATGGCGCATTGCGTTCAGGAGTTGATCGTGTTCGGCAATGTTTTCAAACAAATCTGTGATGATCACTACCAGAGATCTACGACCTATTCTTTCAGCAACTTCGTCGAGAACTGATGCCGCACTGGTTTTTTTCGGTATGTCTACGTCAGCTGAGATGCGTTCTAACGTGGCGAGTAGTTCGCGGACGTACCCTTGCGTACTCTTTGGCGGGCGCAGAGTGTGGATGGTCTCATCAAAGCCGATGAGACCCGTGGCATCACGCTGACGAGCCATCATATAATGCAAAGCACTTGCTAACCAGGCTCCGTACTCAAGTTTTGATATCGCGGCAGAATGCTTATACCGCATTGATGCCGACGTGTCGAGCACCACATAGTGCCGGAGGTTGGTCTCTTCTTCGTACTGTTTGACGTAGTGACGGTCGGTTTTTGCATAAACCTTCCAGTCTACATGCCGCAATTCGTCACCGGGGTTGTAAGGACGGTGTTCAGCGAATTCAACTGAAAAACCGTGATATGGGCTTTTGTGCAATCCGGTGATAAACCCCTCTACAATGAGTCGGGCCTTCAACTCCATGTTCGAAATCTGGCTGACGAACGAAGGATCGAGGTACTTTAGGGGCTTAGTATCTATGCTCACAGTGCAGTTGGGAAATTCTTTTTTGGTATACGAATCTAAATCTCGGTGTTCCGGGCTTAAGGGGCACACTAAGATGAACGTCTTTACGAAAGATCCCCTAATGGGTGGCATTGAACTGGCATAAATACTTTAACTTATGGTTATGGAGCCAAATGACATCATCAAAGCACAGCTGATGGATGCCCGCGATCTCGAGCGAACGCTCAATCGTATGGCGCGTCAGATTGTAGAAATGTTTGAGCTGGATGAAGCCGATGAGGACAGCTTTGCTTTGGTTGGAATGCAAACCAGAGGAGTACATTTAGCCCGTAGACTTCAAGCTATTATTGCCGCCGTGGACGGTATCAAGGTTCCTGTGGGTATTCTTGATGCCACTATGTACCGGGATGACTTCCGTACGCGCTCTAAGCAGCCAGCTGTCAAGGAAACCAAAATTGATTTCAATGTAGAGGGCCGCCACCTGGTCCTCGTAGACGATGTGCTCTTTACGGGAAGAACAACCCGTGCCGGTCTTGATGCATTGACTGATTTAGGACGGCCCGCTTCGGTCCACTTTCTCGTGATTGTTGATCGAGGACTTCGAGAATTGCCTATTAAGGCAGACTTCGTAGGTCGTAAAGTGCCCACACTGCCAGGTGAGGAGATTCGCGTTCGCGTGGAGGAGTTGGATGAAATGGAAGGCGTGTGGCTAGTCGAACACAGAGAGAATCTAGACACCTGATCAACTCAGCGAGAACCCCGAAAACACGTGGATCCCAAACAGGACAATCAGAAGGAAACGCCAGAAAACGGTTTACGTCACCGTCACTTGTTGGGTCTTTCCGACTACGATTCGGATGAGATCGAGTTGATACTCGAGACCGCTCAGCAATTCAGAGACGTGCTCAATAGGCCCATCCGTCGTGTGCCGACTCTTCGGGGAATCACCGTGGTGAACCTTTTCTTTGAGCCATCGACCCGGACCCGCATATCTTTTGAGTTGGCTGAGAAGCGGCTTTCTGCGGACACAGTAAACTTCACAGCCTCAGGTTCTTCGGTTTCAAAAGGCGAATCACTCAAAGACACCGCTCAGAATATCGAGGCGATGAAGATTGACATGGTTGTTTTGCGCCACGTCTCTCCTGGAGCGCCCCACTTTCTGACACGGTGTGTCGACGCCGTCGTCATAAACGCTGGTGATGGGGCTCATGAGCACCCTACCCAGGCGCTGCTTGATCTACTCACGATGTCTGACCATTTCGAATCATTCAAAGGCTTGAATGTGTCCATCATAGGGGACATCCTTCATAGCAGAGTAGCACGCTCCAATATCCACGGGTTACTCGCCATGGGAGCTAACGTAACTATCTGCGGGCCCAATCCGTTATTGCCGATACATCTGGATAAGTTGACAGACAAAGGGTCCGTCCGAGTAACTCACAAACTAGACGAAGCCCTGGAAGGGGCCGACGTCGCCATGGCGTTGCGAATTCAGATGGAGCGGCAAGGGCGTAATCTCTTTCCGAGCACGAGAGAGTACCACGAGCAGTTCGGAATCCAGATGAAGCACATGAAGCATCACAAAGACCTTCTTGTGATGCATCCTGGTCCAGTCAACAGGGGGGTGGAACTGGCATCGGAAGTGGTAGATCATGAACGAGCCGTTATTCTAAACCAGGTTACTAATGGAGTGGCCGTTCGTATGGCAGTTCTTTATCTACTCTCCGGATCCCGACTAGAGACATAGTAGAATCGGGGCCTAATCAGGTGGTGGGGTGAGTAGTAATAGGTCGACTGACGACAATCTGTTTTTGTAACGTGTTTTTTGGCTGTGGAGATCACTAGGTAACCTCGGCAAGTTATTACCCGCTCAAATCGATGCAGGACCCCGTTCGTAATAAGAAGGTACCTGAAACACCCGAGGAGCGGGTGAGACAGGCTATGCTACATCACCTCATTCAAGTGATGAGGGTGCCGTCATCGTTGATTGCGGTAGAAAAAGGGATACGTATTGGACAGGCTCTTCTACGTCCTGATATAATTGTACATGACCGCTCAGGCTCGGCTTGGATGGTTGTGGAGTGTAAGGCGCCAGAGATCTCCATTGACCAAAGCACATTCGATCAGGCTGCCAATTACAACCGAGTTCTGAGCGCACCGTTTCTGCTTGTTACCAATGGCACACATCACCGTTGTGCAAGGATCTCAGAGGAAGGCGTTACGTTTGTCGATACACTGCCAGAATGGCCGCACAATCCAACAACTGAGACAACGTGAAATTCGAAGCTGAAAAGAGAATTGCCATTGCCGCCGTTCGGGAGGCTGCAGAGTTGTGTCAAAATGTTCAACAGCAGATGGATCCTGGGGCTCTCGAAAAGAAGGATCGATCACCTGTGACGGTAGCTGATTTTGGAAGTCAGGCATTGATTTGCTCTCGACTTAGGCGCGCTTGGCCGGAGGACCCGATTATCGCAGAAGAGAATGCCGCCGTATTGCGCGAGGCTGAGAGCCATGGAGCAAGCCGACAGGTGTTTTACCATGTCAGAACACTTAGGCCAGACGCATCTGAAGAAGAGGTTTTGGATTGGATCGACTTCGGAGGACATAAGGATCATGCTCCTCGATATTGGACGCTTGATCCCATTGATGGGACGAAGGGTTTCCTTCGCGGGGACCAATATGCAGTAGCTCTCGCTTTGATTGTGGATGGAGATGTATCGGTGGCTGCACTCGCATGTCCAAACCTTACGATTTCATCGGACCCAGGCGAAAAGGGAGTCGTTGCAGTTGCGGTTAGAGGTGAGGGGGCGGAGCTTTATAGATTGCGGGACATGGAGTTAATAGGAGAGGCAAATGTGTCTTCCATTGAGGATCCAGCCGAAGCAAAGTTTTCCGAGTCTGTTGAATCAGGCCACACCTCTCATTCGCGTTCAGCAAGAATTTCAGCTATGCTTGGCATTTCAGCGCCAGCTACCCGCTTGGATTCCCAAGCAAAATACGTAGTCGTGGCTGCGGGAGATGCTGAGATCTATATGCGATTGCCTTCATCTCGGCGCTATGTTGAAAACATCTGGGACCACGCCGCAGGTATGCTTCTCGTTGAGGAGGCAGGAGGAAGGGTTACAGATGTAGACGGAAAGGATCTCGACTTCGGTTATGGATGGCAGCTGGCCAAAAACCGTGGTGTACTCGTATCCAATGGGGCCCTTCACGAGCGTCTTTTATCCTCAGTGGACCACGTGCTGTCTGAGGAGGGATAGGTCGACTTGGGTTGTGTCGCCAGATTGCCTGTTCGGCGGATGAAGGGTCTTAGAGGTCCTTGGTTTCAATCAGGCAGAAGGAGGGAAGGCAGCTTTTAGACGCCTACACGCCTCTTCTAGCACGTCGTATTCCTTTGCGAAGCAGAAACGCAGACAAGAGTCTCCGTCTGCCTCCTCGGCAAAAAATGAGCGTCCAGCTACGGTCCCAATTCCCGCACGGTCTACCAGCGTTTGACTGGCCTGCATGTCATCGTCAAATCCTTCAAAGCGCTCCCTCAGGGGGGTGAAGTCTGCCAAGACATAGTATGACCCCTGCGGCCAAGGGACGTTAAAGCCGATTTCTTCCAATGTCGTGCACATTAACTGCCGCTTTCGCTCATACGACGTTAGCATGTCGGCGAAATAATTATCGCTCATCGAAAAAGCCTCAGCAACACCATGCTGAAGGGGGGTAGGGGCACAGATGTAGATGAGGTCTGCTAGTAGGCCCATCTTTGTGATGACAGATTCGGGACCAACTGCATATCCAAGGCGCCATCCGGTCATATTGTAGGTCTTGGAGAAACCAGAAAGCGTTATGGTACGCTCGTACGCTCCAGGAATTGAGGCTAGTGAAATATGCTCACGCCCATCATAGAGCATGTATTCATAGATCTCATCGGTTATAGCCCAGAGATCGTGTTTCTTCAGAAGCGTCGCCATCTGATTCAATTCATCACGGGACCAAACTTTTCCGTTCGGGTTGCCCGGGGTATTCACAATAATGGCTTTGGTACGCGAGGATATAAGCGATTCTACATGCTCAAAATCGATATCCCAGTCTAGTGCTGTGGTCCTTACAAACTTCAGAGAGGCGCCCATTACAGTCAGCAAATTGCAATGATATCCGTAGTACGGTTCGAACACAATCACTTCATCGCCTGCGTCTAGTAGGGTCAGAATAGTTGCCACAAATGCGCCCGTGGATCCAACTGTGACCATAATGTCATCGACACTGTTGGCTGGAATGCGGTTATAGGCCCTGCTCTTCTTCAGCAAAGCCTCTCTGAGCTGCAGTATGCCACCGTAATAGGAATAGATCGACTTGTCATCGTCAATAGCTGCATGCGCTCCGCGCTTAATCGGCTCGGGTGTGGGCATGTCGCAAATACCCTGTCCGAGATTGATCCCATCCACTTCCTGCAACATGAGCGTGATCGCGCGAATATTGCTCTGTTTTAATTGCTCTGTGCGTTCGGCAAGTGGTTTCATAGTAAACGGATCCGATACAGATTAGGAGAGTGGGTGATGAGAAAAAGGAAAATGGGCCGCTTAAAGCTCGATATCTTCGGGTGGGGTTAGGTCGCGTCGAAGCAACGAGCGAAAAGACTCAAATTCTCGCTGATAAGATAGACCCAAACCTGCAGTGTTGGTCAGTTCTGTAGTCTCAAGAATATCACTCTCCCTTCGGAAGAATACTTCAACCGATACGCGGGGACCGATACGGATCTCGACAACAAACTCTCCTTGGAGACCGTCATTCCTTCGCACGTTGTCTGAAGAACGGGTGCCTTGATAGATACCTTCGCCTCGGATGATGAGACGCTCGTTCAAAAAACGCAATGCTACCCCATAGGTGACATCTAAATCCTGCGCTGATTCACCTTGTAAACCGAAGGAAAAATCAACATTTGGAAGCGCCGCGTCCAAAAAACGATTTAGCTGAGCCGATACAAGCTGCGAGACACTATTAAAAGCCAATTGTCCGCCCGAGTCGGTCGTAATGTTTTCTGTTGTGAGCTGGAAAGAATTCAGGATCAACACACTGGTAGCATATTCTGTGGATCGGTCAGGTTGGTTAAGCTGCGCCTCAAGCGCTTGGTAATCACCCAACACATTCTGGTTGGTCCGATCGATTGAAAGCGAAAGCTCTACTTCCGGAGATTCAACCGTTCCATCGATTTGCAGGCCTACAATAAGCGGAATCACTCCAGAACGCTCTCCCTCAGCTCCAGGAAGACCTGTTCTTGATGCACGAGTCCGATAAGAGGCAGGAATATCTAACTCAGCGTTGATAGGGTCACCATTCCAAACAATGGACCCACCCGGATTAATCAGGAACGTCCGAATAAACAGTTCACCGGCTGTGAACTGATAGTCCCCACTTGTGACGTCCAGACGACCGAACACTTGGAACTCGTCATTTTCCAGAATTAGCTGCACGTTTCCTGTGCTGACAGCATTTATCACATCGCCAAGTAATGGGTCGATTACAAGGTGGACGGTAGAACCGGAGGGAGCATTTATGTTAAGGTCCAGACTCAGCCCATCAAGAAACTGTCTCTCCGAAGTGGGGCGACGCTGAAGGATGGAGCTTCTAGAAACAAGACGATCAAAATCAGGAATTACTCCGATGGAGTCTTCGAAGACGATAAACGCCTCATCTGTCTCTGACCTATCCTCTGAAATGGGGATGAACAGCTCAGAATCGGGATGTGTGCTGGCATTCGTGGATGTCAGGCGGGCATCGAATAGCGGACCTTGAAGTTGGAGGTCACCAGAAGCCCAGATGAAGCCGTAGAAGGGCAGGATCTCCGAATCTCCAATATTCATGATCTGGAGATCAGAAAGTGTACCGTCAACATCTAGGGTGAACCTGGAGTAGTCATTAAAAAGCAGGCTACCAGTGATCACCCCAGACCCTCTACCTCCGTCAGAGACGTTTAGACGAGTAAATCGAATTGCCTCTCGATCCAAGCGGATGGATCCATCCACGAAGTAAGATGCCTGCGTTTTAGGGATGTAGAACTGGCCGTCGAGAACTCCCAGGTCTAGATCAAATTCTGGTCGGTAAAATGTCCCAGATATCCGGCCACTTCCACTTAAAAATCCGCTAACATCCTCGAGAACTTCTGAAAAGATGTACTGCAGGAAAAAGACATCTCCGCGATCGACATTCAGGTCCAAGTTCAATGATCCTGGATCATTTCCTCCTGAGCCGGGAAGTCGGATGTCACCGCTAAGGCGCAGCTCATTTGGGACGATTACAGCTGGAATAGAGGTTCCAAATAAGACGGGGTTGTCAAAATTGGCCACGGGATCGATGTGTAGATCCACCGTTACTTCAGGTCGTGTTGCGACGTAATTACTAGTAAACGATACGTTTCCAAGGAGCCGTTCATCTAGGGATAATTGCTGGAGTTCTAACGATCCATTAAAACGAGGTTGAGCTAACCCTCCGGATACGACAAAGTCTGCATTGAGAAATCCACCCACGGGCCGGGAAAAGTCCAAAAAACTCGACAATGGAAGCAGTAGTAGATCCTCCATGTGAAGGGCAAGGGAGTCGGCAGGACGGGAAGAGAGCGTTCCGCCTGCACGAATAGTTTGAACGGTCGGGCTACCTCCATCGAGGTATCTCATTTCAAGCTCGTCTAGCGTTGTGGCGTCACCGTAAAAACCAAAGGTAGCCGGTGATTGCAGCTCCCATGCTCCTTCGTCGGTTGAAATATTTGCCTCAGTGAAACGAAGTGAATTGGCGATCTCGCTCCGCTGTAGTTCTGCCCGAACGATGATGCTGTCCAAACGAGCGGCTCCATCTCCATCAAAATCAATCCATCCACGATTATTCTCAATGCCAACGGCCAATCGGTTGTTTACCCACTCAATATCTCCCAATACCAAGGTGTCAGCACCTGATTGGAGGTCAAGAGAGAGCCCATCAAGAATAGATGCCGTTCTTGATGTAGCGATCTGGGCACGGGTTATTCCATGGCTGATTCGTGTGCCACCTTTCGAGAAATAATTGCTGGAAAGATCCAGGTCTAGATGTAGCGAGTCCGTCGACCAATTCAAGTCAGCCCTAAGAACCCCATCTCCCGAGATTTCAGGAAAGGATGGGGAGAGTTGAGACAGCAGTTCTCCATCATGAAGGGTAACCCTAATCGTTGACGCAGAGCTTGTGGACGTCTGAGGCAAGCGGTCAGCTGCGCGGTCAAATGCAAGAAGTGCTCCTAATTGTAATTCGGCTGAAATATCGTTGCTAGCAGTACTAGAGTAGAGAAGCTTATTCTGCTCCTCATCGAGACTTACTCGGATTCCATTTATCCAGGCTCTGGAAAGCGAGACAAAAGAGGGTAGAGAGAGGTCTCCATCCATAGAGACATCGAACATATCTGACGTGAAGGAAAGAACCGGCCCTACTGCAGAGGGAGTCTGAATCTCGGCGTGTAGTCGATGAGCAGGTACATTCGATTCCCCTTCGGCAATGCGTAAGTAAGAATCCTCCACGCCTACATCGATAGAGGCGGTGAATCGCTGGTCCCAGTAAAGACTGGCTTCAGCAGTGATTTCTGCAGAAATACGGGACTGCATTTCTGAGCGGCCAAGAAGCGGGCCAACATCAACCAAATCTAGGCGAGTTGTTGACTGAAGGGATCGCGTTCCATCGAGACTCAGAGAGCCTTGAGATGCGATCAATCCATTGCCATTGCTCAGGGATACGTTGCCAGAGAGGGACTCTGGAGTTAGGTCCAGACTCACAGAGATACTATCAGCTGCTCTGTTTATCCAGGTCACATCGTTGAATCGTCCCTCTACGTGACTCAAGACATCGTTTTGGCCGACAGTCATACCAGATGCAGTTACGAGTCCGGAAATAGAGCTTTGAAATCGAGCTCTATTTGTCCATTGTCGGACATCAAAAGCCTCAAGCCGTGTACTCAACTCATGATGCAGAGAATCCTGCCAGGCGCCCTGTAGCGAGAGCGTTCCAGAAATCAGGCCTCCTGTCGAGTTAATATCAAATGTCGATCGTGTGTCTAGCTGCGGATTCTCAGAAGTAAGCCCCGACAAGGAGCCGCTTGCATACAGCTGAACATCATCTGCATCAACGAGAAAGTCCTTTAGAATTCGCTCATCTGGTAGTAGGGTTCGTAGGTCTTCTGCTCGAAAGCGTGTGTTCGAAATTGATAAGTCAACTTCTAAGTCCTCTGGTAGACCTTTGAATGTACCAGATCCTTCAAATCGTGAGTTCCCACTCTCCAAGCTGGCCCAAGCCACCGTCATGTCACTCAAAGGGCCGTCAATGTGGGTCTCAACTCGTCCCTTTCCGCGCAGCAAAGACGTGGGAAAAAGAAGCGCGATCTCATCGAAATCTATGTCTGATGGCTCGATTTCAAGTTGAAATGGCACGTCTTTGATCATCAAGCCTTGAAGGTTTGTACCCAGAAACCCCTTGATGGACACTGTTGAAAAGGATGACTTGATGAAGCCGCCGTTCAGCAAAATCCTATCGGACTGTA
>Ga0115566_10002034_pt1 | contig 16944 bp, 16 predicted proteins | sample COGITO_mtgs_1204_3_FD_87173 | JGI IMG/M metagenome (GOLD analysis project Ga0115566, IMG submission 87173) | Pelagic marine microbial communities from North Sea - COGITO_mtgs_120405 | ecosystem: Environmental > Aquatic > Marine > Epipelagic | place: Germany:Helgoland, sampling site Kabeltonne...
AAAAGTATAATTATAACTATCTGTTCCACCATTTTCACTTAATGTCATATCAATCCTATTAGATGCATTATCTTCTAAAATAAATTCTTCTGTAGTTGTTGGTAGATTATCACTTGTTAATTCAACCATTACTCTAACATCCCAAGCCTCTGTTTGATTTAATGCTACTGTAACAGTTGGGGTTTGATTATGTGCAAAAATTACTCGATGCGAATCATTAATATCTCCAGCGTCATACATTCCTGTCGTATTTCCAAACATCATGTGAGTGCAAACATAAGTAGGTCCGTTAAATTTTAGTGGGGCTGTTGTTGGAAACATTCTATACACATTTGGGATTTCTACTTGAGTTCCTACTCTTGCTATCCCATCGGCAAAAGTATTAAATCCCCAACATCCTGTAGCGTTCCTAAATTGGGCGTTGGGGACTTGTGTTTCACCACTATTTAAGAAAGGAAAACTTCCAGGTCTTCCCAAAGTTTGGTCGTAAATCCATCCAGGATTAGTCCCTATAAAATCAGGAAATTCTGTATTTTGTCTAATTCCTATTCCAGCACCACTGCCGAATGCTGTATTGCCTTTCCAATTACTACTATCATTTCCATTAAATAAATAATTATAAAGTGTATCAGTTGGGCTGTCATATATTAAAGATTGTTCGAACGAATCATAAACATAAGACATGTTACTCGATATAGTCCAGTTATTATTTTCAGTAGTAGTAGGCACTAATAAATAGTTTGCTCCTGCTGGGCGGTTTGCTATATCACCCATTTTTCCTACATACATAAACATTAATCCACCGAAATTTAGTTTATGATTTAAAACAGGATAAGCAAGATTTTCTACGCCTACTGGTGCAGTTCCTCCATCTACATTTAAGGCGAGAGTTAATTCGTCACCATAACTATAAGGATTACTGGTTACTACTTCTTCCATAGTATCAGTTTGATTATTTTTAACATATACTCTCAAACCTATATCTTGGATAAAATCTAATTCAAATTTTCTATTAACATAATTATTATATGTTGGTAGTGATACATCAGTATAGATAGGGGGAACTGCATCATTACAAATAGCAGGTCCTATAGTTAATGTTACATCATTTAAATTAATATTTGTTATAGTCAATGTATCTGTTTGAATTGAATCTAAAATAGGATTTGGTGATAATAACATATTAGTAGTATTTCTATTAATTTGGTTATCTGGTGGTGAATAATAAGCCTCATCCCACGCTATTCCTAACCCCCATCTTGATAATACTGTTGGGATTTGTGTTCTATTAGCACCATTTTGACTACTCGGAACTGTATCAGTATAATTTTGAATTAAATTCCATTGTTGCCGAAAATATAAATCGCTCCCATAAATATAGTTTTTTAATGTGCTTGTATTTTGGTTAAAATTAATGTCATTATAAAAGACTAATTCAAAAGCGTATTCTATGTTATCGTCCGAAACTAAAAACTCAAAATAACTATCGGATTGTCTTAAGAGTAAATTAGCATTTCTTGCATTATTCAGTTGGGCTACTAATTGTGTAGGTGTTAAACTTAAATTTCCAGTCCCACCATTATTTATTATTAATTGAAAACAGTTATAGGCATCAACTCTAACATTAAATATAGTATTAGGCGGTATAGAAACCACTTTTACTATTTTATCTCTAATTATTTGGGCTTGAACTAAACAAATATAACTAAATTTTTTTATAACTACAGGGGCGTGAAGACTATTTTGGAATCTTGCTGGGTCAGTTTCATTATGACTGGATAAAGAAATTAACATTATATAATATATAATATATATTTATAATGAGTAAAAAATTTAATGCACATACTAATATTAGAATAGATAAAGTTAAAAGTCATCATACATATTTAAGACCACCTAAAGACCCTAAAGAACATAGACAAACCGATAAATTAAATCCTCGCTCTGATGTCCCTTGGGAAATAAGACATATAGCGAATTTAACTGCTGGGAAACCTAAAACTAAATTAGATATGGATACTATATTTGATATTAAAAATGATGGTAAAACAAGAAAAGTTAAAACAATAAGTAAAGCCGAAAAAATGAAAAGGTCTTATGTGATGATGGATGATAGAAAATTTCACGAAGTTGAAGGTAGATTTAAACCTATGAATTAATTTCTATAATAATATTATGGTATTCTCAGGCGATTACGAAATAGATAATATGTTAATGACAGATATTTTAGATAATATAGAGTTTTATAGTGGCTCTACTCGCAGAAAAATGTTAAAAAGGGGTAATATTAACCATCCTAAAGATGGGGGGTCTATGCTTTATGGTAAAACTTGGCGTGGCTATTTAAGTCCAGGAGTCCAGCGTGTTAAAGACCCTTATTCTAATATGTTTTTAACTAAAATTAAAGCAGAAAATCCTATTTTACAAGATATATTTGAAGAATTCGCAGACTTTCATTTTCCCCATTTTGATTTTGGTTCTATACAGATGAATAAAAACTTCCAGTGCCCTAAACATGTGGATAGTTCTAATACTTCTAAATCTATATTATGCACTTTTGGTAATTTTACTGGAGGAAACACTATAGTAGATATGGAAGATGAAATAATTTCTTTAGACGGCAGAAAAAGTCCTGTGTCTTTTGATGGTGGGAAATACTATCACTGGGTAGAAGATTTTATAGGCACTCGATATTCATTAGTTTTTTTTCATAATAAGTGTTCTAAGTAATATTAAAATGTTATATTATAATAAATGCCTTCAGGAACTTACGAAAATAATTTAGGTAGATGTAAAATATGTAAAAAAAACCTTAGACCATTATATAAAAATAATGACTGGGAAACAAGAAAATTTCATGTTAGTTGTTTTAAAGAATTAATAAGCGATATTAAAAATTATCACCTTATAGCCTATGATAAATACGGACACGAAAAAACTATAGGCGGAATCCCTATATCGGAAGCAAAAAAACAAAAAAACTTTACAATTAAATTTGAGTAGAATTATTTTCTAATTAGTATATTATAGATGAGCGAATTTAGTTTAATAAAATATAAAAAAGACGAGTGGGAACATCTTAAAGAAGATTGTGATAAATGTGTTATAGTAGGAAGGCTTGAAATGTTAAATGATTTAACTGACTATATGGATGCTCTTAAAGAAAGTTACACAAGATTATTAGTAGTTAATGATGTTGATGAAAAAAAATATGAAACTTTAAAAAAAAGGCATAAACATGTTAAAGGATTGGATGGTTCTTGCGATGATGATAGTGATGATTGTGGGGCTATTAAAGTTAATTACACTAAAGATGATGATGGCGATGATATTAGTTTTGATAATTGTTAAAATTTAAATCTTTGTCAGTCTTTGTCAAAAAGGCATCGGCATAAATATTTTAAAGTTTTAATTCAGTTTTAATTTTAAATCTTTATAGTATATATAAACATGTCGGAACAAACAATAACTGCATCGCCAGTCGGAGCCCCAGATGTTTTACTTAATCAGCCATTAACGAGACAATTAGATGTAGATATAGAATCTACTATTTTAGAACCTGTTTCAAATAACTGGAATACGACCACAGGAGGAACAACAGTTTTTCAACTTCCAGCCAAAGGGGTTTTACGAGCTCGTGATGCCCTTATTAGATTTTCTTTAACATCTTTAGAAGGAAATAATCTTGTAGGCTATAATTTCTCTGTGGGAGGTGCTGGATGTATCAACCGAATAACAGCAAAATGTGGTGGTATCATTATATCCCAGTCGGATAGAAGTGCTCACTATATGAATATTAAACAGAACTTCATGAGCCAAGATAAAAAAGAAGGTCTTATTGATGGTCGCCATTGTTCTTCACATAATTTAGAACTTAATGTAGCCAAATCTAAAATTTTAGGTGGTGCTGTGGATTTGGCTTTTCAGCAACTTTACAACCCTGAATGCGACCAAGTTAGTGGTTTCGGTAATTCTTATAATGGAATTCTCGCTACTAATAGTCATCAACTGCAGATTTCTAAATGTCTTTCTAATGTTATAAATCAATCGCCTGAGATAGTTGTTAGGCTAGGTGATCTTTTTGAGATATTTGATGAAAACGACCTTCCAACTATGGCGATGGCTCAAATAGAAATTGTTATAGAATGGAACGGATGCGGAGATGCTACTGTTGGGGCTGTCGCTGGAGCACGTCTTGAAAATGTCCTTATCGATGCAGCCATTCCTAATGCTGCTATTAATGGATTGCCAGGTGTCGCCCAGTTAGGAACTGTTAATATGGATACACCCACTATGTTATTAGATTATATACATTACGACCAAGTAGAAACACAGAAAATTTATGATGCTATTAATACTCAAGGTGGAATGAGATTAAATTTTAGTGAAACACTACACACTCGTGGAGTTAATCCCACCGCCGTCGCTACAGGTCAAGTCTCGAGTAATCATATTTTAGGATTGGCTATGAAAGAAATTAAAAAATTATATATATCTAAAAATTACGACCAAAACACGGCTACAGGTGTGGCTGAACTTAATGCTGATTTTAATGTTATGAAAACCCATAGAAATATTTTATGCAATCAGTTTAAATCCCAGCAGATTCCAGGTGAATCGTGGAATATCTTTGTAAATAATGAAAGGTTATTTGATAAAGATATATCTAATCCTATGGTTCAACATGATTATCTTTCCCAGTGTAAAGATAATTTTAGAGTTCCAGCGACTCATTATGATACAAGTAATTATAACCCACAAAAAAATAGAATTTTGTTAGATAGAGAATTTAATCAGGGGGCTCAGGGTGCTGATGCAACTAATGCTGGTATGACTAAAAGATATTTGGCTGGTTCTACTAATTATATTGGAATTAATTTTGATAAATATAATGCTTTAGGAAGTGCTGTGGGCAATGGTGTTCGGATAGGCAGTTCTCCCCTGGAATTTTCATACAACAGACTCGCTATAGTGGCTGGTGCAGATAATGGAGGACATCTTGCTGAAGTAAATCTTGATTTCTATATTGTCTATAGAAGGTCACTTATCATTAGAAGTCTTGGTGTTGATGTATCGGATGCATAGAGTTATATTAGTTTTTTATGTAGTATAAGTGTTTTTTTTTTTTCTATTAATATTTTAAGTTTTTCATTATTAAACATTATTTCAGTATCAGTTATTAATTCCAGTTGGTTAATAAAGTAATCTATTTGAAGATTGATGTTTTCTATTTGACAATTTGTATATCTAATAAATTTTAATTTTTTTATTATTTCTATTTTATTTTCAAGGTCAATTCCACCTTGAATTATATTCCATTCCTTATTAATTTCCATATAAATTTATGTAGTATTTTTTTTAGATTTTTAATATTATATTACTATAATATATGAGTGCAACAAACTACACACAATTCGCCTATGAATGTAGCAGACAAAACGCCAGTATAAATTATGGGGACGACTACTCGGAATGGGAAAACGAATTTAAAGAAGGTATAGAACTAAAAAAAGGCGACCAAGTAAGATTATTAGGTTCTTTTGTGCATCAAGGGTCGGACTCGACAGAAATAGAAATAGAAAATAATATGGAACTTAACATATCCTATAGCCCTTTTCTTGTGGCTGATACACTTGACACATTAGACAGCACAGCCGAGGGGACTTTACAAGATTTAAGTGATTTAGGAGACATAGCCTATGCTACTGATAGTTTTGGTATAGAACCACCAGCAAGAAACACAACACAAAACGGAGAAACAGATACATTAACTGGTGATTTTAATAAATTTAACCAGTGTTCTTTTGTAGGTGGGGCTGAAAGAACTTATCCTAAAGAAGATGCAACTATTCCTGAGACGACTAAAGATGATATTAAAACTGAAGAATTTATAGAAAAGGCATATAGCGACCCAGCAACTACTGGAGAAAGGGGAGGTGATAAATATGGTATCGTAAATAATTACTGGTCTATAAATACTTCGGAAGTATCACCTATAAATGAAACTGTAAGGAACATTATGGTAGGCGATTCAGCCACAACATTCGGTATGAATATTAAAACAGACCAACTATTCACAGATAATAACAAAACACATTTAGATTATAGTAATTTTAGTTCAGGTAAAGCCAATTGTGAAATGTATATTGGTAATATGGTTAAAAAATTAATACTTCCTGTCTTTGATAGATTTTATAATTTTAATAATACAGCAAATCCTAAAGGCGATAATACATCAACATTTAGAACATTAGACGATTTAGTATTAGACCCACCTACAAGCGGTGTAGGTATGTTAAACGGATGCCCTAAAGTTGGGATGTGTATCGCAACTGCAAATGTGGCTCAGTCTGCTGGATGGTTTGATGTTAATGGAAATGGATACTGGGAGAATAATTGGGATGATGAGGCTGGACTCAAGAGCGATTATGATGGGGATGTAACTGGGGTAGGACCTTATGTTTATACTGGTAATAGTGGATATACTGGAGTTCCTAATTTAGTAGGAGGAGTAGAAAGTGTTATAGGAACTATTGTAGCCACACGCCCTATTTTACATAATATTCACGGTCGTTCTACACCTTGTTGGGAAATAATGGTTACTGATTTTATTAATCCAGCCAGTTTATCGGACAAACCTATAATAAATACTTTTTCTAATGCTAATAATTTAACTAACGCTCAAGACTTTACTTCTCTTCAAGTATCAACCGCTAAAACATGTTATAAAAGAATCCACGGCAGTGGAGAAACTGAAACTAATTCTAATTTTAATCCATCTATCAATAATATTAATGGGGCTTACGGACAAATGACCCAAGCCAAAACTTATCCAGAAAATTTAACAGGATTAAAAGCAGGTATAATGTCAAGCACACCAACAAGAAATAATTATTTATTAAATGAACCACCTAACGGACCTAATTATAGAATACAAATAGAGCAAGGAGGCGACACGGCTAATGCGAGTTTTACACAAATAGGAATGGGTGAAAGTCAAGGGTTATCCTTTTTATGGAATGGTTCTCATACTGGATACATGAGATATAATCCTACTATAAGTAATGTAGATAGATATAGAGCAAATCATCTTTTATACTGGGAGCGAGTAAATGGAACTGATAATTTATTAGGTGCACATAGTAAAATTAATGATATGAGATTAATAGAAAATCCAGGTGTTCCAGATGAATCATTTTATAGAACCGCTGATTTAATGGGTCAAGGCTCTGTTCCTGTGGCTTTCGGTGCTTATATAATATGTAAAAAAGAAACTATGTTAGAAATAGCAACTGGTAGATATACTAATGTAGCAGATTACTGGGTCGCAAACGCAACTAATCAACCAAGAATATGGTTTGATTATTCTTTTCAACAAACTGATAGCCATTATAAAGTTAGACATTATAAAGGCAATAGTTATGATACTACTAACACAATAGTAGGAGGTGCTGTTCCGGCTGGTGCAGATAATATATTTCCTGATGGGGGAACTTACGGACCTACACGAATTACACCTTTTTCACCTGATAAAAGATTCGGCTATTCTATGTGTGGAAGACCTCTTAATATTAATTATAGAAATAGCACAGGAGAAAACGGTAACGCTAATAGGGCTATCGCTCAGTCTTTAGATGATAATTTCACATTAAGCGGTAATAGCGGACAAAATCAAAATACTCACGAAGCAGTAGGAGATTATATGCCTCGCTATTTTAATACACCAGACGGAATAGGACTGGGACTTGCACCTACGGCTGGTAGAAGTAAAAGAGGACTTCCAGGAGTATGGGGGGGATATAATACAACATGTAATAGTATTTATTTCCAACAAAAAGAAACAGGTGATACAAAATTAGGTTCAACATCTCTTAGGGCTAATGGATTTTGTAATCTTACAACAGATATAGCCATAAATCCAAGAACTATTGACATTACAAAAGCAACATTAACACGAGAAGATACTGGGGCAGTTTATACACCTATAGGGGGTAATTTTATTAGAATAGTTGGTGTTAATGATTGTCAATATCATAATACAAATGTTATAGATACTATAACTGATAATGGATTATTTTGGACGATTACTATTCCAGCAACAGCAAGATTTTATGCTAATATCCCCCTAAATAGTGCTGTTATAATATCTAACGGACCGAGTTATATAGGAAGTGCAGTAGGTCTTAACGGACAGCCGTGGGCTGGAGATCACATTATGATTAAAGAACAATTAATTAAACTGCAAGTAGATAACGGATTTTATACAGAGGAACAACTGGCTGAAAGAATAAACGACCAATTACATTACTGGTCGCAAGAATATAAATCCAAATACGGAACTAAAAACGCTGATGGAACTTGGAGTCTAACTACAACAGTAGGTAATAAAGAACAAGCCTTAACAAGTCAGCCAAGTATTTTAACTGGAAATTTTGTTAATAGTTATATCCCAGATATAAATTATGGTTTTACGCCTGTAACTTCTACTAATTCAGTAGAGTTAGGATTAACTGCATCGACTAAAGATATAACAAACGATTTATTAACATACGAGCCCTTATCATTGCCTATAACTTATTACTGGAGTGAATTATTGCCTAATGTAAGTAATGTAACAACAAATATTAGAAAATTAAACGACCATAGTGATGCCTTTCCTACAATTTTAGGCAAACATTTTAAGTTATATACAATTCCAATTCAAGACCAAGAAACCCCCCAATTATATAAAGAAATACACTTAATTCGTTTAAGGGGTGGTTCATTAAATACTCAGTTAGATTTTGTAACTACTGATGGAGGGACTACAAAATCGTGGCAAAATAAAAGAACAAGATTCGTAGGCTCTTATGAAATGTTAAGAGATTACACTATGTCAAGTATCCTTGACACATTTCCAGAAAAAAATTCAACTACATCATTCTATAGTTATAGAACAAGATTTACAAGAAATTTATTCCCAAGCGGTGGTTCTGCTCGTTGTTATGTGGGGGCTAATAATTTTACTTTTTCGTGGGAAGAAGGGGCTAATAGATATTCGTTAAATAATTTATATACACCAGTAAGACCACATAAACCGCCATCAACTGGAACAGACCAAAAAAATGATTTCGGTATAGGTGATGCAATCCCCAGTGCCTTAATAAATAGTCGCCCTAATGGAACTATATTATCTCAATTAAGTGGGATATATATTAATAATTTAAATGGTGATTTATTTACTCGAGAGAACTGGGGAGTAGCAACTATAGGAAATGCTTATACTTATGATATAATAAATAGTGAGGAACTACAATTATTAAATACAACATTTTTAAATATTATAGGATATACATTAGAACAATTAACATTATTTAATAATAGTTTTAATCAAGTAACAGATTTATTTTTATATAGAGATTATCTAACACAAAGCGGTTCGGCTATTAGAGTGGGTGCTAAAATGACTACAGCAATTAATAGTAGTAATCCTCTCGCAAGTAAATGCTTACTTATAGCCCCAGTAACTCAATTTATGGTTCAAGTAGAAACCGATGATTTTTTTGCACAGAATTCACCTTTAAAAGGAAATGACCCTTATTTTTTTATAGGGACTACTTTCCCATTCACACAATTTCACGGTAATGATAATGGTTCTAAACTCCCTATAATGGGAATTTGTGCTCGGAACTTTCAAGCGTTCGGCTTCAGTTTTGATTTAGGTGGTTCGGCTGTGAGTTTTTTAATAGAAGCGGACACAAGATTAACAAGTATTAGAACTAAAATTTATACGAGTAATTTACAGACTCCCTCTAATTTATCACCCTATAGTAGTGTGATTTATTTAATAACAAGATATAATTATTTAAAAGATTTAACACCAGAACAAGCCCAATTCCAAATAGAGCAAACTATGGCTCAGCAAAATGCTGGAATAGCCAATGCTTATAATAATCCAGCCTTAAATTCTATTAGAACAAGTCTCCCCAGTTATAAGCCAGATAAATATTATTTTACTGGTAGAGGCAGTCAAGAAGTAGTGCAAGAAGATGAAGATAGTGATGATTATTAATATCTAATGTTAATATATGGATATTAAAATAGTAATTCCTTCATTAAGTAGAGCCGATATTCTTATAGAAAGAACTTTAAAAACATTAGAAAAATATAAAGTCAATCCATCTTCTATTTATGTTTTCGTTGTAGAAGATGAAAAGGAGGAATATAAAAAAAAAATAAATAATTCTTTCATTAATATTATTACTGGGAAAAAAGGCATAGCAGAAATTAGAGGGGCTATAAGCAATTATTTTGACGAGGGTGATTACATTTTAACTATGGATGACGATATAAAAAACGTCTATGAATTAATAGGAGAAAAAACTTTTGAAATTAAAACCCTAAATAAATTAAATACTGATGTCTATAATATAATTAAGGATGGTGGAACATGTGGGATTTATCCTGTAAATAATCCGTTTTTTATGAAACCTTATATAAGCCATAATCTTAGATTTTGTATAGGTGCTTTTAGATGGTTTATTAATAACCGAGAAATAGAAACATCAAGAGAATTTAAATTATTAGAAGACTATGAAGTATCCCTTAAATACTGGTTAAAGTATAAAGAGACACATAGACTGAATTATATATCTTTAAATCACGATTTTAACAAATTAAAAGGAGGTCTAAAAAGTGTAGCCGATAGAAGTTTTGAAAAAAAAAAAGAGGAAGTAATAGCCTTTAATGAAAAATATAAATTATATACTATAATAAATGATAGATATTTAAAAACAGGTCATAAAATAGATATTCGTTTTAAGAAGTGTCGTAGTAATTCTACTTAAATTATATATTATATATATAAATGCATAATACTATTACTTGTTTATGGATACAAGACACATTAGACGAAATAAGTGAATTATGTCTTAAATCGTGGATTAACTTAGGTTATCATGTTAATTTATATACTTATTCAACTAATTTTACTAATAATATTAGCCCAGATATCCACATAAAAAACGCTACTACTATTTATGATGCTGGAGTAGAATTATTAAATCCCAGTTGTAATTATAGCCATATAAGTGATGAATTTAGGTTTAATTTATTTTGGAAAAATCAACATGAAGATAAAAGAAATAAAATTATATGGATGGATACTGATGTATTATTATTAAAACCTATTCCCACTTGTTTTAATTATGTTAGTAGTCAATACACTAATCAAAGTGGGGCTTTTAAATGTAAAAATAAAATTATGCCTAATATAGGCGTTATGTGTCTAAATGGTAAAGAAAAAATAGATTTTTTAAAAATTTTAAGAACAAGAAAAAAGGCTACAGCATTTCAATCTAAATTTTTAAAAGAATATGAAAAACAACTATCTAATAATAAAGAATTAATAATAGACCCTGAGGCGTTCTGCCCTGTGCATTGGGCTTGGGCTAAAGACTTCTACACAAGTTGTCATTTTATTAAACAAACTAAATATGCAATAAATCAAAAACAAATAGAAGACATCCTTGATGATGGCGATATTTACGGCGTTCATTTATGGAGGCAAATTTTAAATAAAAATAAATATACTATAGTTGATAATAGTATATTTAACCAAATTTTAAAAAAAATAAATTTAAAAAAATAGGTGATTATTATATATGTCTATTAAAGAGTTTTTCTTAATGATTTTTAATTATAAGACAAATAAGCACATTTCATTTACAGGATATCCTAAGTTTAGAATAATAGATACTGACTAATCTTCCTCATAATATTCTAAATAATCTTCATAATATTCATCATCACTATGAATTAGTTTATCATTCCATCTATATCCAACTTCTTCCGACTCATTATCAAATACTATTCCGCATTTACTAACATAATGTTTTTTATTATTCCAAGCCCATTCAGTTAATTCTTCATCATCACTATCTACTTCGCTTTCTACTTCTACTTCTATTTCTTTTTCTACTTCTTTTTCTACTTCTTTTTCTACTACTTTTTTTTTAACATTAAATTTAGGTTTTTTTTTCTTTATTACTGCATTACATAAATGATTATTATAATTTAAATGATTAGTAAATATAAAGCCACATTCATTACATTCAGTATCAATAGTTTTTCTATGTTTATGATATTCTGTGTCTAAGGCTTTCTGCGGATTAGACATTAATAATTTTTTATAAGTTTCTTCATTTATTCCAAAAAAAATTTTTCTTGTTAATTTACATAAAATATAAGGTTCATCAGTAGTTATTCTATATTTATCTGTTTTTTTATGGGCTTCTAAGGCTGATTTATATTGAAAAACATAACCTAAACTTATAACTGGTTCATCTAGTTTATCCTCATTTAATAACTTAATTTCTATATCAATATTATTAATTAAATTATTATATCTTCCAGTTAAATGATTAATATTTTCCCTATGTTTTTCTTCAGCCTTTTTTATTTTAAATTCTCTATCTATCTCATAATTTTTTCTTTTTTTATTTAATGTTTCTAATCTACTCGCTAAATTAATATGTTTCACCATTCTTATATTATATACACAGATTATCTTTAAGTCAATTACAAAATATACATTTATATTTATATTATTTAAGATTTTATAATTTGTAATTCTTTGTCAGCCTTTGTCAAAAAGGCATCGGCTCACATAAATAATTATGACATGATAAATTTTTTTTAATTTTATAATCTAATGTGCATAATAATCCTTCTATATAATCAAAATTACGTGGAAATACTTCTATAATAATTTTAGGTTTATATTTTAATATAGTATTCATAGCACCTTCGAGCACTAATAATTCACATAATTCAACATCTATTTTTATAAAATCACATCTTTCAAGTTTTAGGTCGTCTATAGTAATAGATTTAACCCATACTTTATTATCTGCACCATCTTTTAAATTAGGTCTTATTGTTGTAATAGATGCCCTGCCATTATTAGTCGCAGTAAATAACACTCTATTATTATTATTAGAAACACATTTATTTATTAAAGTAACATTAGTTAATCTATTAGTTTTTATAGTTTTTTTTAAACACTTATATATTAATGGCTGGGGTTCAAAAGTAATAACTCGCCCTAAATCCCCAACAATTTTAGATAAAACTGTAGTGTGTGTTCCCACATATCCACCGATATCTAAAACAGTATCACCTAATTGAATTTCATTTTCAAACTCTTTAATAATATTAGTTTCCCATAGTTTCTTTTTCATTATACATTTAATTACTGGTTCATTAGTATTAACAGGATAAAAAATAGTAATATCATTATTATTATAATTAACTACTGCACTATTCATCTATATATAATATAACTATTATAAACTAATATTATAAACATAGTTATTACAATATATAAAAGTATTAAATAATAAAAATAAAAAAGTATAAATGTATAAAATGTAAGACATAATGTATTCCACACAGAGAAAAATGAAAACCTAATTTGAAATACAAAAGTGCTTATAATTTATAAAATTATAAAAATAAAAAAATAAAATTTAATAAATTGTAAATTGTAAAGACACTATATTTTAAATTATCTACTTAAATAATATTATATTAAGAAAGTATAGATGGGATTGTGTAGTTTCTGTGAAAGCCGTGAGCGTGAATCCTACTGGGATACTTATTGTAAGTCATGTAGCCGTGCTAAACATTTAATTAGTATTTATGGCGATAGAGTTTATGAAGTCTTAGAACATGTTTTAGTAAGAACCGAAGATAAACAAAAATACAAGATAGACGAGAAAGTTAAAGAAGATATAGAAAAAAAAGAATATAGTTTAAGAAGTGCTAAAACTAAATAAATGGTTCATCATCAATATAACTTATTTCATTAATTACTATAGAACTATCATTATATAATCTAACCCAGTCATCCCATTCATTTAAATATCTACTATAGTATTCATTAACCTGTCTTAAATGTTCCGTAAATACATTAGGATTTAAAAAGTAGTCTTCAGTATGTTTTTTAGATTCACCTATTTTATTTAATAACTCTATAGGCGATAAATCATTATAATCAAGCCTATCATTAGCCCAGCAGTAAAAATGACAATCTGTCGTAATTTCTTTTATTCTTTCATAATCTTCGTTAGGGGATTCATCACTTTCATTATAAATCTCAGCCGATTCATAGTAAATATCTTTTTTTATATCCTTATATTCGTCATTATTATCTATATAACAAATATAGGTTTTTATATTATATCTTATTACATGTTTCTTATTGTTTATAGGTGGCAATCCTTTAGATATGCCTTGTAGTTTATTCATAATTTCAATATAGTATTGTTCTTTTATATCACCTTTAATATCCCACATATAGGACGATAATTCTGCCACTTCATCCATCTATATTATTACAAATTATTATATTTAAATACAAATCTTTATAATTTTTTTCTTGTATATTAGTATAAATGAGTGATATTTTGCCAATCCCTTTAGAGAATGAATGTGAGCCTACTGAACCTATAGCCATTACTATCCAAGAAGTTAAAGAAGAAGTTAAAATAGAAGAAGAAGTTAAACATGAAGTTAAACATCAAGTAGAAACTAAACAAAGCGATATATTTGTTAAAGAAGAGAAAGAAAAACCAAGAAAAAAAAGAAAACCTATGAGCGACGAACAAAAAGAAAAACTTAAATTTGCGAGAGAAAAATCATTAGATAGAAGAAGGGCTTTATCGGAGGCAAAAAAACTGCAGAAAGAAATGGAAAAATTGTCTAAAAAAAAGGTTATGGAAGAAAAAGTTGCTAAAAGGCTTGAGGAGGACGAGATGATTTCATTTAAAGCAAAAATTATGAATGACGCTAAGGCTAATGCTGGATGGAGTGAAGACAAACTCGCTGAATTAATGTCAAAAACTATAGATAATTATATAACAAAAAGAAAGGAACAAAAACCTAAACCTCGTGTGCATATTCCAGCACAGAACGCCTATCCACAATATAGCCCACACGCTCAACAACAATATTTAAATAATAATCAACATAACTATCAAGCCCAACCAGCACCTTCTCACATGTTACAGAACACACAGAAAAGAAACCCAACCGAAGACCCTTATACAACTCTTTTCGGATATGGCAATCTATAATTTATCTTATGTAATAGTATATGCCTAAAATTACTAAATTAAAAGAGCAGAAAATTAAAAAAGACTATAAAATTTATGGTGTTAGACGCGAAGAGGAATTAAATAAATTAGAAAAAGAACTCCCAGAACCTTTAGAAAATTTATTAAATAAAGGAGGCGGATGTTTAATGATGGCGGCACCCCCGGGCTCAGGTAAAACGAATTTTTTAGTTAATCTTTTTTTTAATGAAAATCTAATGAAAGATGTCTTTAAAGGTGGGACTTACTTTATATCACCAACCGCCTACAATGATTTAACAGCCAAAACTATGGTTGATAATTTTGATTTAGTCAGTGCAGATTATAGTGAGGAACTTGTTAAAGGAATACATGACATGATAATGGAAGTAGATAAAGAAGATAGGGAATATTCAACATTAGTTTTAGACGATGTTTTAGGATTATTAAAAATTAATACTTTTGTAAATAACTGGGCGAGTCGTGTAAGACATTTAAGGAATCTTTTAGTGTTATCTACTCAGGCTTGTAAAAGTATTCCCCCAACATGTCGCTCTAATATTTCCGCAACATGCATTTTTTATCAACCAAGTTCTAAACAATTAAATGATCTTGCGGAGATGCATTCTATGATGGGAGGAGAAGAAATGTTTTTAAAATGTTATGAGGAAGCGACTTCAGCGAAATACGGCTTCTTATGGTGTGATTTTAGAGCGATGGTTATGTATAAATGGGGGGCAGATTTAACTGAGCCTATAAAATTATATAGTAGATATGATGAAAATGGAAATATAAATAAAAATGTAGAAAAAGAAATAGTTAATGATTCTAATAATACTTCAATTAAACCACAATAATTTAAAATATTATATAATATTACATGAGCGATATATTAAGTAGATTACAACAGCAAGGTGCAGACTTCGGTGAAACCGCCCAGAGGGGTCAAGATATGGTTAATAGTTTTGATACAGACAAATTTATTCAAGAAGGAACTGACTATGCTTATAAAATGGGAAAAGAACAATTAGGGGCTATAGTAGGTGGCGAAGTTGTTGCTGGTCTTCATCAAGGACTCCCACTTATAACTAAAACTACTAAATATGCTTATAATAGAATAAACGGAATGCCTAAAAGTTCTAAACAAGGTGGGGGAGATAATACAGGAAATCCTAATGATGGGGGAGAAGCCCCAAGAGTTAAAACTGATAATGTAATGAATAATGATAGTGTAACAGAAAACGACCTACAAGGGGCTGGGAGAGATGAACGGAATCTAAATTATAATGTAGAAGCAGGAAGGATAGAAGATTCTTTAGGAAATCCAGCAAAAATAGGAGGTGAAAGAACAGACACCGATTTAACACCTTTAGAAAGACAATTTAGAAATAATCCTGAAGTAGGTGAAGGGGGTGTAGAAAATATTCAACGATTAATAGCAAGTCGCCCAGATATGCCTAATATAGATTTTTCTACAAGGGGGGCAAATCTTTCAGCAAATATACGATATCAACAAGAAGTAGAAGCACGAGCTCAACAAGCAAAAGCAAACGAATTGCCTACTGAAGGGCTGGGAGATGGAAGTATTAGACCGCAACCAGTACAGCCACCAGCACAGAGTATAGGGGCAAGACCAGTAGAAGGAGAATATCAAGGACCGAAGCAAACTTATACAAGACCAGGGACTTCTATTAAAGTAACTTCGGAAGATGCAGTTAAGTCATCTAAATTTACACCCACCTCATCCGCACAGCAAGAAGAATCAGGATACGAGCCTAATTTAGAAGATATAAGTAGTAAATATGGCGTAGGCTCTAAATTTACTGGAGTA
>Ga0115566_10002042_pt1 | contig 16906 bp, 18 predicted proteins | sample COGITO_mtgs_1204_3_FD_87173 | JGI IMG/M metagenome (GOLD analysis project Ga0115566, IMG submission 87173) | Pelagic marine microbial communities from North Sea - COGITO_mtgs_120405 | ecosystem: Environmental > Aquatic > Marine > Epipelagic | place: Germany:Helgoland, sampling site Kabeltonne...
AGAGTGTCTGGGTAAATTTCGATAAAGGGATCTAATGGACTTTAACATCCTAACAACCGTGATGCGCAGTTTAGCGTTAAAGGCGGGCGATGCTATTATGCAAGTTTACGCCCTTGAGAATCTGGGTGCGCGCGCAAAGGCTGATCAAAGCCCCGTTACTTTTGCCGATGAGGCGGCAGATGCCGTTATTTGCGCAGGCTTGCGTGCCAATTTCGGGTCAGTGCCATTAATCACTGAAGAGCAACTGGACAGCCACGGCTTAAGCGCCAGTACCTTTTTGATAGTTGATCCCTTAGATGGCACCAAAGAATTCGTGCAGAGACGCGGCGATTTTACGGTTAATATAGCCTATGTGGAACATGGCGTTCCTGTCCGCGGTGTGGTCTACGCGCCTGCAAAGGATAGGTTGTTTTACACTTTGGCTGATGGAACTTCGGTTGAAGAAATTGGGCCGTTTGACAAAAACTGTACAGGGGTGACACGGGTATTAAAGGTAGCTGTTGCCGACAATGGGGCCCTACGCATCACGGCGTCAAAGTCCCACCGTGATGTTGCCACTGATACTTATATTGAAAAATACAAGGTGGCCAATATGAAATCGGCGGGCTCAAGTTTAAAATTTTGCTTAGTCGCGACGGGTGAGGTTGACCTTTACCCCCGCTTGGGTCGCACGATGGAATGGGATACAGCCGCAGGCGATGCTATTTTGCGTGGCGCAGGGGGACGCGTGGTTGATTTCGATAGCCACCAAGACCTTGCCTATGGCAAGCCTGCTTGGAGAAACCCTTTCTTCATTGCGCTTTCACCAACTGTTGATCTGAAGGTGTAAAATGAGCGTTCTGATCGCAATTCCTGCGCGTTTTGCCTCGACCCGATATCCTGGCAAGCCTTTGGTCACGTTGTGCGGCGCAGGCGGGCAGGCGCAAAGCCTCATCCAGCGCAGCTGGCGCGCGGCAATGGATGTCAAAGGCGTTGATCGTGTTGTTGTGGCTACGGATGACGCACGCATCGCCGATCATGTGGCGGGCCTTGGTGCTGAGGTGATCATGACTCCGACCAGCTGTCAAAACGGCACCGAGCGGTGCGCCGAGGTGGCTAAACTTTTACCATATTATGATATAGTGGTGAATTTGCAAGGCGATGCGCCACTGACACCCGCTTGGTTTGTTGAGGATCTGATCGCAAGCCTCCAGGCCAACCCCAAGGTTGATATTGCAACACCTGTTTTGCGCTGTGATGGGCGCATGCTAAACGCCCTCTTGCAAGACCGCAAAGAGGGGCGGGTAGGTGGCACAACAGCCGTCTTTGGACCCACGGGGAAGGGGCTGTATTTTTCAAAGGAAGTTATTCCTTTCACCACTAAAATCTATGACGATCAAGAGCCTACGCCTGTTTTTCACCATGTTGGGATCTATGCTTATCGAACCGAAGCCTTGCAGGCTTATGTCAATTGGCCTCTAGGTCAGCTTGAGGCCCTTGAGGGGCTTGAGCAGTTACGATTTTTAGAAAATAACCTTGATCTTATATGCGTCAAGGTTGATGCTAAGGGCCGCCTGTTTTGGGAGTTAAATAACCCCCACGATGTGCATATCATCGAGGCGATGATGGCAAAAATGGAGGTGAATTGACCTAAAGCCCTATTGTGGTATTGGTGGTCATTGTCAGCCCAAATCGCTCGCAGTTTTTGGCGCAAGCGTTTCCCGGTTTTTACGCAGTTTGAGCATTTTCCTTTCTCGGCCTGTGACATTGATCGCGTGTAGGTCTGGAGTTTTGGACTTTTTGCAATTCACCAACGCACTATTAGCAAGGCAAGCGGGATTTCATATGCGGCACATCTTAGCGACCCAAGTGGAGCTTTTGGTCTATCTATCGGGGCCACTCACTTTCTCTCGGACCATTTGTTAATATGAGCAGGCCAAAAGTTTGGCCTTTATGAAAGGTCTTGCTGGCATGCCCCATTTGTGGGTTTTTCTCAAAACAGCACGAGTATGCCACACTTCGAGGCGGTCTATAGCCCAAAATATCAGTAGCAGTACGCACGGCCTATCAGAAAACCAAATTGGGCTTGGTTTTTCAGACGGGCAAAGTTACCGAGTAATAGATTATTAGTTAGCCAGCATGAGCGTTGGTCGTTTCGGTCAAGATCGTAAAAATTTTGGCCGGATCATTGTTGGCGCGCAATTTAATCAGTAAAGTATCATCACGCATCGAGCGCGATACCAAGGCCAAAGCTTTAAGATGGTCAACCCCGGAACTTTTGGGAGCAAACAGGGCAAAGACCAGATCAACGGGTTGGCGATCAACGCTATCGTAATTAAGCGGCTTTTCGAGCCGAAAGAATACGCCAATGATCTTGTCAATCCCATGCAGCCTTGCATGGGGCAGGGCAACGCCATGGCCGACACCTGTATGTCCAAGGCTTTCGCGCTCTTGCAGCGCGTCAACGGCCAAAGCGGGGCTGAACCCATAAGTCGAACCAGCACATTCGCCCAATTCTTGGAACAAACGTTTCTTGCTGGCGGCATTTCCAATCAGCTTAACTGCTTCAGGCTTTAAAAGCTGAGAAAGCTCCATCTATATAATCCCTAGCCTTTTGGGGCTTAATTTGTGTTTCGTGGGTCGATCCAGCCTATATTACCGTCATCACGACGATAAACAACATTCACTCCCCCATGACCTTCGTTCCGAAACACCAAAATCTTATCGCCGCTTAATTCCAGCTGCATGACCGCCTCGCCCACCGTGACATTGGGGACCTTAGTCTCCATTTCCGCGATGATCATCGGTTGCAACGTGTCGGGTTCGATTTGTGATATTTCTTCATTTGAGGCTAGGATATACGACGAACCCCCACCAAACTCAACCGGCTGAACGCGAGCGCGGTTATGATCGCGTAAGCGGCGTTTATAGCGGCGCATTTGTTTATCAATTTTTTCGCGACAGGCCTCAAAGGCTGAGTAAATTTCAGTTGAATGGCCACGTGCTTGGGTGGTTAAGCCCGTCGAAAGGTGAATGACGGTTTCACACACAAATTCATGCGCAACTTTCGAAAATATAATCAGTGCTTCGGTTGGGCGCTGAGCGTATTTTTCAACTAGTTCACTAATTTCGGACTGAACGTGTGTTTGTAGGGCGTCGCCAATGTCGATCTGTCTTCCGCTGATTTGATAACGCATGTAACCTCCTTTATGCCCATAGCTTTGCGAAACCTTAAGTACCTTAAGGTTTCATAAAAAATAGGTTTTTGAAAAATATTTTGAAACAAAGGCCTTAAAATAGGTGCAAAGCTTGCAAGTGCTATGTGGTTTTTGAACGATGTGCCATTCTATCATATCTCACCGTCGCAATCTTAAGGGGCCGTGTCAACAGGCTCTTAAATTTGGATTAGGAGATTACAAAGTCTTAAAGTTTTGTCCAAGATAAACCCGCCGCACGGTTTCATCGCCAATCACCTCTTGCGCGGTGCCATTTTTAAGTACAACGCCGTCATGCAAAATATAAGCGCGATCTACGATCTTTAAGGTTTCGTGCACATTGTGATCGGTGATTAAAACACCGATCCCGCGACTCTTTAGATCAGTAACCAAGTGGCGAATTTCGCCAACTGCAATTGGGTCAATCCCTGCAAAGGGTTCGTCTAGCAATAGAAATTTAGGATTGGCCGCCAAACAACGCGCAATCTCAACGCGCCGCCGCTCACCGCCTGAAAGTGCGATGGAAGGGGCTTTGCGCAAATGGTTGATCGAAAATTCAGTTAGCAATTCATCTAAGCGTTCGTATCTTCTATGACGGTCAGGTTGGGCCACTTCTAAAGCCGTTAATATATTGTCTTCTACCGATAGGCCGCGAAAAATTGAAACTTCTTGTGGTAAATAGCCAATGCCCATGCGCGCCCGGAGATACATTGGAAGGCCCATTATATCTGTGCCGTTAATGAAGACCTGACCTGATTGGGCTGTGACCAGCCCCGCGATGGAGTAAAAACAAGTGGTCTTTCCTGAGCCATTTGGACCAAGCAGGCCCACAACCTCGCCATGGTGCAGATCAAGTGAGAAATCCCGAATAACCGGGCGGCCTTTATAGCTGATGCGCAAGTTTCTGACTTGAAGACCCGCTGAGCCAGCGGTCACGCTAAGAGCAGGTTTGCTTCTGCTCATTTTGTGACCGTTGAAAAAACAGATTTCACCCGACCTTGCATCAGGCCGGTGCCTTTTTCGACATCTATAATCAACATTGGGCCCGCGATGGTGGTTGTGTCTTGATTTAAAAGCACGTCGCCCGTCATTTCAATCAGACCTGTTTTGAGGTCATAAACGGCGTGATCGCTCGTTGCGGTTTCAACGCCATTTTCCAGCTTAACCCCGCCCGTAGCCGTGATCAGGGCGATTGCTTTACTGGTTTCGTCATAGTCGACTTGCAAAAACGGGGCTTCTAATCGTAAGACGCCCTGAATTGCGATGACATTACCTATAAAAACAGCCTTATTGCTGGACTGTTCAACATCTAATTGGTCAGCGTCGATGGTTACAGGCTGCTTTCTGTCTTGTTTCGCCCCGCCAAAGCTGATGCCCGTTTGCGCCTGGGCTGCAAATGGCGAAAGGAGATTCGCCAAATACAGGGCGGCGACCAGCGCGAAATGTCGCAATCCAAAACTATCGCTCATCTAAATCCTCGACGTTCCTTAATTGGGCGGCATCTTCAAGAGCGCCGCTTTCTGCCAGCCCATCGGGCGTGTATAATACCTTAACATTATTCTTGAATTTAAGGATATAGTCTTGTGGGCGATTTTCGTCATTGGCGGATTCCTGCCTTAGCTCCATTATATCGCCTGTGACGCGCCCCAAAGGCCCCCAAGCCACAACCGGCGTTTGCGAAATCAGGAACGATTCTTTGAAATAGCTGATAAATTGGTCAGAGGTCAGGTGATACTGCGTCGAAGTGTCAATATGCGCGTTGCCTGTTAGGGTTAGAATGCTCTCGGCTTGATTAAGGTCCGAAGTATCACTTTTGAATTTCAGCGTCAGCCCTGCTGGCGTGACGACCGTGCCCCTCACCACCTGCGCTATCACATCGCCCGAGGCGTCGGCCTTTTGCTCTAACTCTTCGGCCAAGATATTGATTAATGAGCCGTTGGCCGTGACGGAATTGTAATTCAAGATTATCATGCGCGGTTTTGCGGCTAGATCAACCGCATCAACCTGCGCCAAAGGAATAGCGTTATCGGTATTGATTGGGCTCGGGTTCATGAAAAGGGTGGCCAAAATGCCTAGGCCCAAAAGCGGCAAGCCGATCTTCAAACCATTAATAATCTTTATCCGCATTGAGTGAACCGTCCTATGCCACGCCTGCACGCAAACAATCGTGAATATGCAAAAGCCCGATGATTTCTTCATGATTGACTGTACGAACGAAAAGTGCAGTTATTTTTTTCGCCTGCATAAGGCATAAGGCCTTGGCCGCCAAATCGTTGGGCGAAATCGTGGCAGGGTTTTTGGTCATGACCTCTTGGGCGGTCAAAGATAAAAGCCTCTGCATATGGCGGCGTAAATCGCCGTCTGTAATCACACCTAGTAGTGGTCCGCCTGGCTCTTGCACGCCCAAAACCCCAAAGCCAAAACGGGTCATATCAAGCAAGGCTTGGGACATTGGGGTGGTTGGGCCGACCAAGGGCAGGTCTGAATGCATCAAAGCTTTGACCTTGATCAATTTGGCCCCTAGCTTGCCGCCCGGATGAAAAATGCCAAAATTTTCGGGTGTAAAGTGGCGGTTTTCCATCAAAGCAATGGCTATTGCATCGCCCAAGGCCAACATCATGGTGGTTGACGTTGTGGGAACTAGGCCTAGGTCGCAGGCCTCTGGTATTTGTGGCATCAAAAAGGCGACGTCGGCGCGCTCCAGTAGGGTTGAACCGGCACGCGACGCAATGCCAATCATCGGAATAGAAAATCGCGCGACATGGGCAAGTAGGTCTGAAAGCTCGGCTGTTTCGCCCGAGTTTGACAAGACCATCACAACATCATCCGACCCGATCATGCCCAAATCACCGTGGCTGGCCTCTGCCGGGTGGACATAGTGGGCCAAAGTGCCAGTGCTGGCAAACGTTGCTGCAATTTTGCGAGCAATATGGCCTGATTTCCCCATGCCAGACACTATCACACGGCCCTTTGCAGCCAAGATAGTTTGCACCGTTTGGGTGAACTCCGCCCCCAAGGCTAAATGCAACGCCGAAAGCGCTTGGGCTTCGCGGGCAACTACGCGCTTGCCAATGGATAAAATATCATTGGGATTAATGGCTGAAGATGTCATGTGGTTCTTCCCATCCCAAGAGGTCTAATTCAGCACGCGCTGGCAGGAAATCAAAGCAGTTTTGAGCTAAATCCATGCGGTCTTCGCGCACTAAAAGCTTATTTAACACATCTTTCAAAGCGTGCAAATGAAGCACATCCAGTGCCGCATATTCTTTTTGAGCCTGCGTCAACTCGGCCGCGCCCCAATCTGAGTTTTGCTGTTGTTTAGAAATATCAACGCCAAGTAATTCAGACAGGAGAACTTTTAATCCGTGGCGGTCGGTAAAGGTTCTGATCAGTTTTGCAGCAATTTTGGTACAATAAACCGGCGCCGACCGCACCCCAAAGGTCTGTTTTAGTGCGGCAATATCAAAGCGGCCATAGTGAAAAACTTTAACCACCTTAGGGTCAGCCAAAAGGCGTTCGAGGTTCGGCGCATGAGTTTGGCCAGGGGCGATTTGCACCAAATGGGCATCACCGTCACCCGAGGAAAGCTGAACCAAACAAAGCCGATCCCGCTTGGGATTTAGGCCCATCGTTTCACAATCAATGGCCACTACCGCCCCCAAATCAATCGTGTTTGGTAAATCATTTTGATATAGGGTGATTGCCATTTATTGCTCCTTCGAATTGGCGCGAAAGAGATGGTGCCCAGAAGAGGAATCGAACCTCCACGCCTTGCGGCACACGGACCTGAACCTAAGCTGCCATTCGCATTATTCTTCAAGTACTTATTTAGTTTCCTTGCGCAAGTATCATCAGGATATTCTGCGTGTCAACCACACGGTTTTACCCCAATTTAGCATATTGTGTACGGAATGTGTGACAACGAGTGTAACCGAGATGCCGCACCTTTTGCAGATTACGACCAAAGGCCCGACAAACTTCTATAATACAATCTTTGGGGTTCACAAAAGATCTGTTCGCCACCCCCGCATGGGCCACAGGGGGCCACCCCGTACTAATATATATGCTCTGCCAGCGCTGGGTGGGTCATATCTTGTTAACCACATTGAGACACACCTACTGAGCTATGGCATGGCATCCTTAAAATACTTTTGCGGCTCTACCCCAGATGATCTTTCAATGGCCTTCGGCAATCATACGACAAACAATAAAGGGTTTATGTTGTCTGATGGCACCCTAAGAATTTTTCATTTTTTAAATTAGAAAAATTTGAATACTTAGGCTCCAGCTTAAGGTCCGCCTGCAGCCGCCCCCTAAAATGTCCAAAAGCCAAGAGATACTATTTGAAGATTGGACATTTTGTAGAGCCGCCAATTCTTTTTTGGGGCTCAAACCTAGCTTTTGGGAACTATTTTTATGTAGGCCAGCTATAATAATTTTTGACCGGCTCCATCTCCTAAAGATAAGCCAGTCAAAAAGAGTTAAGCGTTCATGTGCCAAACTTGATACAAAGGATATTGCTCAAGCCTTTATCAGGCGATTGAGAATAGACCTCGTTTTGTGCCCTCGGGGTGGCACAAGTAGCTTTTCTTAACGAGCTCACTCAAAGAGCGATAAAATGTTGGAAGTGGCATGTGCGACAGACTTTCGTGTGTGCGAATGTCTTCACTCTTAATCACCTTACCAGAGTTTTCTGAAAGTGTTACGGCGGCGTAATAAACATCACGCTCTGAAGGGGACAAATCTTTTAAGCCAAGGGCGGCTTCCATTTTAATTAGTACTTGACGTAGCATGGCTGCATTTGAAAGTTCTGACAATTAATTGCTCCTAGTTCGGCAAATTTTTTTTTCAAGGTTTAGCAACACTATTAATTAAGATAGTTAGTCAAGTCAATTTAATATATTAACTTATCGTTATGTGATGATTTAAATGAGCGTGGTTGTGCTTGCTCACACTTTAAGCGTTAACCAGCGATACCCACGGAATAAAAACAAAAGGCTTAAAAAACACAATAACGTACCTGAAGTATCGCCTACCAAGAAACCAATCATCACGTTTCGCCCTTCATCAGGCATAATTTGACCTGAGAAAATCAACGATTGTCCGACAGAGTTCAACACCGAACTTATAAAGCCAACAAAAAGTAGTTGCTTCCAAGTGTCTGCATTTATTTCGGCAATACCTGTACCTATCTTCATGCCGCTCGCTTTGAATAAATCAATGGCCGTAACCGCCACCACTGACGTGAGCATCCAAGACATAATTCTTTCAGGTGAAGCGTCCATTGCTGGGCTATCTGGGGAAACGTAGTGATAAAATGCCACCATTACTATATTAGCCGTTAGTAAATATGGGACCGACCGCCAGCCAAACATCCAAGCTGCAATGACCCTGATCCCGTGAATTGGGTAAATGAGTGCTGCGAAACCTGTTATATTCGGCAAAAATTCATTTTGCAGCGGAACGACCAATTGAGTGACAAAGACGCCGGCTAAGATGTATCCTGCCGAGATCCATGCAATATTGATAAAATCCTTTTTTAATTGCATGAGGCTTCGCTTTCTAAGCTAAAAATGTTAGCGCTATCGTCGACCATTTTAGTTGGAATACAAGGGATTTTTTTATAGTCACTGATACGCCGTATTTATTAAGCCTCAAATATATAGTGGATATAGTTAATTGTGAGCACCTCATAATACTTACCGAGAAGACAAATCTTTAAGTTTGCACATTCCTCACGCTTATGTTTTCTTATCGTTACTAGTATAGATTAAGTATTGCACAAGATCCTAATAGTGTGAATTACGTCAGCCACTTAAACGATCGAGTTGAAAATATTTAATAAATTAACCAAGCCTAAAAATAATTTAAGGTTGCTTGATCCATTTCAAAACAAATAAAATATAAATCCTCAGGGCTAACTTGAGGGCATAATTATTTTTAATAAATAAATGAATATAAAGATACTTAAAGAAGCGCTTTGACCCCCTAGGACACTTATTTATCAATTATGTTTAATGAACTGATCAAAGAAATAACCAGAGATCTTGAGGTGAACGAAACCAGGGCTCGAGGTAGAGCTGATGTTGCTCAAAGTAACTTTGAATATGCAGTGGGATTTATACTCAAAGAGCTTTGGAGAAATTCCCGATCAATTCCTCCAACTGAATCTTCGATCAATCTGCGTGCTGGTTATTACTCTGAGCTACGAAGATACAAAGATGCTAATTTAACCTACAGGCAAGTGAGAGCTGCATTCGATGGCTTGCTTCATTGTCGTATGATTGAAGTGACCACTGGTGGTTACTTTTTGCGTGATGAAAGGAGAGGCGAACTTACTAGGTTTGTTCCGACTGATAGGCTGTTAGAACGGTTTGAAGGCTTAGAGGGTCACCCAGCAATTCTGTTGCGACCTGATCTCGATGCGGAAACTATTATTTTACGAAATAGGATTGATGGTGCTAACTTCGATATCGATTACGAAGATACGGACAAGACCGATAGGTTCAAATCGAATTTAAAAAAAATAAATCAATGCTTTTTAAAGCACTGGGCTGATCTTAGGATTAAAGACAAGCAGGTAGACGAGCTTGCTGAACGTATCAACCAACACGACAACAAAGAGCCTATCGACTTTTCCCGCAGAACCCTTGTGCGTATATTCGCCAACGGTTCCTTTGAAGAAGGTGGAAGATTTTATCGAGGTTGGTGGCAGAATGTTCCAAGTGAATACCGCAAGTATATTACCATCGATGAGTCAGTAACCACTGAATACGACTTTTCTCAACTCAGTCCGCACATGCTTTACTTTGCTTATAACTACCAGATGGGCAATGAAGATGCGTACGATCGTGTTCTAGATGGTCAGCATAGAGATATAGTGAAGCAAGCCTTCAATGCCATGGTGCAATCTAAAACACCTCTTAATCGTAAGCCTGACAAAATCAATTTAGATGGGCTAGATATGGGGTGGCCAGATTTAAGGCAAAGGATCCTCGATAGTCACAAACCTATTCAGCATCTGTTCTTTACGGGAGTTGGCAACAAGCTGCAGTTCAAAGACAGCTGCATAGCGGAAAGTGTATTGCTGCAATTTGCGGATCAGAACCAGGCAGCCCTTCCTATCCACGATAGCTTCATCATGCGAGTTGGGCATGCAGGAGAGCTGGAAGAGGCAATGCGGCGTGCATTTTATGGCGAGTTCAAAGCAGACATTCCCATTAAGAGTGAGGTTGTCATTGAGCGGATAGCCATATTTGATGAGCAAGGCGAGCCACGGACTGATGAAGTTATCAGGGACGATAGGGAGCATGGACAATGGTATGATCGCAATACCCAATGGTTATCTCAGAGGGGTAAGTAGCGGTCAGATTTAATTATTATTGAGCGGCATCATACTTATTCCGGCTCAGATAATTTTATATACTGATTTGATATTAAAAGCAGTCTTTCTTGTTATATCAGTCAATAGCATTATTATGCTTTATAGTTTGGCGCTTCTGTAAGCGCCGAATAAAACTTTTTGAAAAACTTTAAAAGAGGGATGTCGAAATGAAACATACTGGTGCGTGCCATTGTGGCCAAGTAACGTTTGAAACAAACTTGGAACCAATGCTTTCAATGCAATGTAATTGCGCCTCGTGTAGACGTCTTACTGGTTCAGTAAACATGGGCATGTATTACCAAGAGGATGAGGTTACATTTCATGGGGAGCAGGTCTTCTATGAATATGAAGGTGGTAGTGGCGGCAAGATGAAAATGGGTTTTTGTCCTAATTGCCACGGGAGAATGTCAGCTCGGCCGGAAATACTTGAGGGTGTTGTCGGCATGCCATTAGGTGCGTTTGATAACGCCAAGGATATTGAGGGATTAAAGCTGGAAATATGGACAAGTGAAAAGCTCAAGTTTCTGAAAGATAATGGCTGCTTTGTGGAGAGGATTGAAGACAGCGGCGTATCAGAAAGATTGATGGGTTTGTTGGCCGCTCTTGAGGACAGGTAGTTTTGAAATTGTCTAAACGGTCTTCTCAGATCTAGTATTATCTTGTTAACGTTTGAAGGCCTATTGATAGTGTTACCGCCCCATGTGCCGTTGGAATCACATGGGGCGTTTTATTTTTTTAACATTTATGAACCTGGCTATGCTATTAATTAGTTACTTAAATCTTTTAAAAACTCAATCGCATCGTCTACTTCTTGCTGGTTAAGGCCTTCTTTCTTAATTTTTAGTTCAATATTTCGTCCAGTAAACGCTACCGACGATTTACCTTCCCCATTGTGAAGCACTTCATAAGCTTTAACTGGAGCCTGAAGCCCCTTTAAGTTGTAAGATCTACCATCATCAAAATGAAACTCACCCTTAGTAACTTTGTAAGTTTCGCTAGAAATTAGGATGGCACCGGGCCTGGCGTTGCTTTCAAGCCGTGACGCCAAGTTTACGGTATTTCCAAGCACAGTATAATCCAACCTGTCATCGCTGCCAAAATTTCCAACAGTGCAATACCCAGTGCTAATACCCATTCTAACTTCAAGGTCACGATTTAGGGCATGTCTTTCAACCCAATCACTTGCATTTTTAGAAATGAACTCCTGCATTTCTATAGCCATCTCGATACATTTTTTTGCATCTTGAGATGTCCCGCTGCTTTCTGGGTCTCCAAAAAATATCATGATAGCATCACCGATATATTTATCGATGGTTGCACCATGCCGTATCGCTATAGTGGCCATTGCATTGAGGTACTCATTGAGTAGGTCGGTTAGATCTTCAGACTCAAGTTCTTCGGTTATTTGTGTGAAGCCAACGATATCTGAAAAAAATATGGTTAGTTTTTTTCTTGAGCTGTTTAGTTGAACGTCGCCTTGGTCGTCGAATACTTTTTTATAGATTTGAGGCGATACATATCGTGACAGATTTAAAGATAAACTCTTCAGCTCTTCCGCCGTACTGAGCGCTGCCCGTCTTGCTTCTTCAGAGATTACCTTCTGTTTCTCCAATTCATTGGCCAACGATTTGCGTAAACTAGACTCCATTTTAAGCTTAGCGTTCTCTTTTTTTAGCAACGCAAATTGCTCTTCAAGGCTTACGGGTTCATCTTGCACTGTTGATACTTTCAGATGGAATTGTTTCTTTTATTATCGTTAGATCTATTTTAATATTTTGATAAATAATAATAAATACTGATCAATTTTATCTTTCAACCACTATTTTTAACGCTATGCTAAATAAAAAAGGGTATCCATATGGGTGAAGAAGTCTGGGCTGTAATAAAATATAAACCTAAGGAAGGTTGTGATGATGAATTTCGTGAGGGTCTTAGGAGGCTGGCGAAGATCATTGCAGATAATCACCATGACAGCTCAACCCGAGTTATAAAAATTGATAGTGGTGAATATGTACAAATAATACAGCACAAGACTATAGACGCAATAGTTGAAGGGCAAATTGATGGGTTGACCTGGTTAGACAGTGTGGATCATCTTCTAGATAAATATGAAAACGATAGTAGGACCGAAGCCTTTTCTGGCCTTATTATAGATTAAGTGGTAACGTTTTTTTAATTTCATAAATGTAGGGAAAATACTTAAATGACAAAGATAGCAATCGTAACAGGTGCATCACGTGGATTTGGCCGTGGTATCGCTCAGGTTCTTGCGACGGAAGCAGGTTACAAAGTATATGCTACAGCCAGAAATAAATCCGCATTAGATGAACTGAAAAAAGCGGTCGACGCCAATGGTGGTCGGGGCCAAATAATCCCAATCGTGTTAGATCAGACTGACGACACTGCAGTCACAGATTTTGTAAACCAGGTTACGTCTTCAGAAAGTAAAATAGATTTACTCGTCAATAGCGCTTACGGTGGATTGATTGCCATGACCCCGCATTTTGGAAAACCATTTTGGGAAAGGCCCATATCGGTATTCGATGGATCCATGGAGGTGGGGGTCAGGAGTTCTTATGTTATGAGTAAGTTGGTTGCCCCATATATGGTACAAGAAAAGAATGGCTTGATTGTTCAAATCTCCAGCTATGGCGGCTTTGTTTATTTATTTGACGTTGGTTATGGTGTTTCTCATGCCGCTATGGATCGTTTGAGCTTCGACATGGCGACTGAATTGAGGGACCACAATGTGCGAGCAATAACTTTGCACCCTGGCGCCGGTCAAACTGAGATAACAGCTTTTCCCGATGGTGAAAGCCCAGAGTATGTAGGTCGATCAGTAATGGCATTAATGGAACAAGCCGATGAAAGTTTTCTCAATAAGGCAAATGGTAAAACCGTATTTACTGCCGACCTTGCAAATGAATTTAAATTTTTTGAAGATGCCGACACCGACGGGTCTCTGAACATAAAAAGATTAGAGGGCCTGAAGCCTTACAAAGAAATGAGTATTGGGACGCTGGCCCAGTATGACATTAACGCCGCATTACCCAACTACTCAGACACAAACAACATAGGCTTTGCTGACCTTTTCCCCGGCGCTAAGGACTAATACCAAGGTAGTTTACACCAGGCTTTAGCCCACAATACTCCAGAGATTTGCGGTTAGGGATAGGTGCGGCAATACATTAGATAAGCTATGTATTGCCGCTAAAAGTGTGGCCCTGGGAGGAGAATAGGACTCACTTCACTTAGGCCAGAATTATTACAATTCAGGCAGGAATGTTTCCTTAAAGTGAATGCATTTTAAGGTTTATGTATTTAATAAATTTGTTTTTGCAGTATATCTTGACCAAATGGACAGGTTTTCGACCTGAAGTAACTGAACGCCTCACCTGTTAAGTTATGTCACTGTGCCGAATTAGCTAAATCACAGGTGTCTGGTAATGAAAAAATCCGTCGAAATAAAATATATGATGGCGATTTCTCTATAAACTTTATGGGTGGTTTTGATTGCGATGTGCGAGATATGACCCCAACAGGTGGGGCATGGGGTGGAATTTATCAGGGCGTTTCATCAGGCATCGTAAAACGAAAAGCGTACGACTTGACGTTTCAGTCTTGTATGGCCGAATATGGATTTTAGAACTGCAAGAAGTTAAATCGATATTTTTCTTAAAATCTTGAACAACACGTCTTCAGAATACCCCTCCCCATAGCCAGCCCCTATGCCAACTCTAGCCCAGCCTCCGATCTGATCAATCATCTCGGCTGGGCACTCAATGGCCCTGAGCCTGTCTCGCATTGTGTGCCTGAGGGAATGCGCCGTGAGGCCGCCAAAGTCTTTATTAACCCACTTTATTTAAAGCTAACGATGCATGCCCCGCAGTTCACTGAGAGGAGCATACCTATGCTTTAAGTGCACGACAGTTACATCGTGCCGTTCGGGTATGACACCTTCTACGAGACACGATGGAGGCAGCCTTCGAGCAGGTCACGGGTGTGGCCCACCCTATCGTATCACACACAGGATATTACCCAGCAAACCTTATGCTCGCTGTGAATTCGTTGGGGACTGCTCGTCAACAACAGGCACCTGGATTCGTTCAGGCGGTTTAGGGGAAAGGGTGATCTGCCCGAGTGGCTGCCAGTACTGGATCAGTTTTATTAAAAAATTGAAGATTAGTTACAAAAAACATTTGAGATCCATTGACGCTTGTGAAAATTAAACTAAAACATATTTTAAAGTAAAATCTATTTAAACTCACAAGGATAGTAATGTATGTGGAAATATGCTACATATGCTTTGATTATACTAACGCCAATTCAGTTAAACGCATCTGATGTTTTACCAACAATTGTTAAAAATATTGCTTTAGGTGCTGAGACTGGGAACGGACTGGCTGCTGCTAAGAACGAAGCATTGACCTTCTCACTTGGCACAATGAATGCGGCCGTGGACGAATATGAGAGCAAGTTACTGTCTACCTCAAACTTCACCCACTTTGAACTTACCGTCGGTTCAGATATTTTTGGCCTTGATGGTGGGACTAATACAAAAACCGAACTGATGTCGGTCTATCGCCTCAAAGAAACCAAGAACATGTTCTTGTTTAACCAGGCTTCACTTGTAGGCTTTGATGGACGCACAACTGCCAACCTCGGGTTTGGCGCTAGAAACATCAATGATGATGAAACAGTGATTGTGGGCCTCAATGCCTTTTATGACCATGAGTTTAAATCGAACCATGCAAGGACGGGTTTGGGGTTTGAACTCCTAACGTCGATGTTTGAGTTGCGTGCCAACAGCTATAACGCATCAACCAAAACCAAAACATATAAGGGCATTCAAGAAACTGCCCTGGATGGCATCGACATGAAGCTCACCGCTAACTTGCCATACCTATATTCATCCAACCTTTACTATTCCAAAGGTGAATGGAAAGACGATGCAAGTTACAAAACAGATACGAGAGAGTGGGGGGTAACAGCGGAATTCGCCCCATACTGGGTGGCACGTTTAGCCCAGCAGAAAAAAGACAATGCCAAAGAAGAAACGGTAGCCTCTATCAGCTACAGCATCCCATTAGGTGGCGGCAAACGGGTGGCCAAGCAAAAGCAAGATGGCAGATGGTCGGCAAACTTAAAGCCGATCAGAGAAAAACTTTATCAGCCAGTTCAGCGTGAAAATCGTATTATGAAAAAAGCCATCAAACTTGGCGTGACTGTGAGTGGAGTTTAAGATGAAAACCTTAAATACATTTTTCCTGATAATGGTTGCGGTCTGTTTTTTAAGTTCTAAGAGCTACGCTAGCACAGCTTGTGCAGCTACTTCCACAGCTGCTAGCCATCAAGGCCTCGCTGGCTCAGCAAATTATGCCACTAACGGAGACGACGGTTATTGTTTTCATACGCCGACAAGTATGAAGGTGACTGTGTACGAGTTTGGACTTTGTACCGCAGCTTCATCACCCACAAGTAAAACGGCTTGCACCACGATTTTTAACAACACTTCTGGAAAAACACTCGATCTTGGCGTTGGCTCAAGTCTACCCCTATCCGATTCAGTTTCGCTTACAGAGGGCACATACACTCATGCTTACGTAGTGTTAAGCAACGTGACGTCGATTAAATCTGTTATTCAATTTTCAACGGCAAGGGTAGATGACACAAATAATTCAGGAACTTACTGCTACACAGATGGTCGCAGTGTTAATGATACTCCCACGCCCAAATCGGTAATGTCGTGTGGTTCAAACGGTTCCAACGCAGCTTATGCTGTGGAAACTATAGGCTTGGGCGGCAACACATATTCTAATACTTATATAAACTATACTGTAAGTATGGGTGGCGCAAACATTGTGTCGAACCTATATGCGATCACCTCTTCAGGTGCATTATCATCTGCTGGAAATGACTTTGCTCTGTATGGAAGTCAGCAATTGGCTTCAGCCGTAAACATAACCCCTGACACAAAAGGGCTCGATATAGCTTTCTCGATTACCGACGGGGTCACGTTAGGTTTCGGGATCAATCTTGGCAACGGTGTAGCTGTAGGTCAAACAGGACCAAACGATGCGGTTTTTGAGGGATTGAGGTTCAAAATTACCGCAAGGTAAACCGTAATGGCCTGTCTAACGTAAGGGCCACTTTTTGAAGGTGTGCCAATAACTGTTTGTAGGGATGCCCCTCCCCATAGCCTGCCCCTATGCCAACTCTAGCCCAGCCTCCAATCTGATCAATCATCTCGGCTGGGCACTCAATGGCCCTGAGCCTGTCCCTCATGGTGTGCCTAAGCGAGTGGGCAGTGAGGCCCCCAAAGTCTTTC
>Ga0115566_10002044_pt1 | contig 16887 bp, 4 predicted proteins | sample COGITO_mtgs_1204_3_FD_87173 | JGI IMG/M metagenome (GOLD analysis project Ga0115566, IMG submission 87173) | Pelagic marine microbial communities from North Sea - COGITO_mtgs_120405 | ecosystem: Environmental > Aquatic > Marine > Epipelagic | place: Germany:Helgoland, sampling site Kabeltonne...
CATAGATTCACCCGCCAACGGTATTATTTACGTGAATGTCGATCCTGGGGTTGCCGTAGCTTCAAGTTCGTACACAAGAAATGACCGAACAGTTCCATTGACGCAGGTAGCCGTTGCTGGTTCGGAACACAACTATCAGATTATTACTGCGGATAAGTACTCGAACCAATTGACGTATGATCCGTATGGTACGCCGACGAATCTTACATTCGCGGCTCCGAACAAATACGGGCCTGAAGGCTACAAGTACGTAAGCGGGCCAGCTCCTGCTAAGTATGGCTACGCTCAAGAAATTGGTGCATCTGAACCAGGAAACTGGCGAGTGCGCTGGTCTGCGGAAACGACTGGAACTTATGCTCTCCGAGCATACATATCAGATGGGCTAGTCCTGGACGGCCCTGGTGGGTCTCAGTTACCATTGAACATGGAAGTCATCGCATCTGATGCGGATTATTCGAAATTTACCCTCACTGGTGCTGGTATTACGGCTTCTGCAACAGTCAACAGTAAGGCTACGTTGACTTTGGAGGCGAGAGATGTGTATGGAAACTTCAAGAAGGACCGCGGTAATCTCGTGAATGACATCATCGATGGTATTTCACAAACGATTTACTCTGATGATGCCTTATTAATGGAAGAATCGACCATCCAGGAACACTCTGTGACTTTTGACAGTGCTACTGGGAAATACACCATCGAATACACCCCATCTGTTATTGGTTACATGGAAACGGCCCTCAATATTCGCGGCGTGGATATTGCCAATTCGCCATTCCAGCAGGAGATTGTTGCTGGTGCTATTAGCGCGAGCTACACGCGCGCTTCTGGACCTGGTATTGTTGGAGGCTCTCTCGGCATCCAAACTTACATTGCCATAGATCCTCGTGATGCCTCAGATTTTCTCGTCACGGCAGGTACAAGTGCCTCTTCGTTTGAAGTGACTGTTACCACGACTGCGGGATCGATTATTCAAAGCGGTCCAACATGGGACGAATCTTCCCGAGTTTATCGATTTGAGTATATGATTGAGGGTAGCACAGACGCTACGGTCACGGTCGATATTGCTTACGATAGTGAGGCTATTGCAGGCTCTCCGTTCTCGAACATACCAATCTCCTCTTCCGTAAGCACGGATGTGGATGAGAAAAGGTGCGTTATCTCAGGTCCTGGAATAACATATGGAGTTGCGGGTGAATTGACTGCCATCGCCATCACGCTTTACGACAGCGATGGTATATTGGCGGTACCATCCGAAGCACCTTCTCTGGTGCTTACTGTCTTCAATGGGAACAACGAAAATTTCGTTGAGTACACAGATTTTCAATTATTTGATTCATCGGTGCTTTCTGGTTTGGGCCTCGATCCAAGTGCGTTTGGCTACGTCAACGAAGATGCGGGTGGCACATACTTTGTTACTTTTACTAAGACTAGTGTAGCTGAAGCACCGTACAAATTGACGGTCGCTGTCGATGGTTTAGTCACCGGTTCTGTCGAATACGAGAATCCTGGGGAGTTCACGTTCGAACTCGTTTCTAGCGTCACGTCTAGTTCAACTTCTTATGTTCAGCTCGGGAACACGGATGGAAGCATCGTTGCAGGTGATAGCGTACCTGTTTACATTTACCCAAGAGATGCGTATTACAACGGCCAGGATTACAAGAATTTAGCGAATAAAGAAGAAACGTTCTCTATCGCCCTCACCGGTCCTGCTGCTTACACCGTCACTTACACTGGTTCGGCGAGTGATGGTACGATGAAGTTGGTCAAGGATACCGAAAATGACTCGTACTATTATTACGGTTTCATCAAACCTGTCAAGGCTGGTGTGTATAGAGGCACTGCGCAACTCGTTCAGAATGGTGTGACATCGAGTGTTCTTACCCTCGCTCAAGCTGCTCTTTCTCTTGATGTCAGTGCTGGTGCCCTTGATATTTCTAACTCAGTGGTAGGTGGACAAGGTGTGTTCTCAAGTAAGGTTTTGGCGAAGGGTGCTGTTAAAGTACAATTTCGCGACTCTGTTTCGAACCTTTTGACGGACGATATCGTTCAGTCCTCGCTCAGTGCAGTGAAATTCAACTTGATGAGGCGCGATGTAAATGAAGCAGCGTTTGCAAGTGATATTGAACTCGTGTATGTTAGTGCTCAATCTGCTTTTGTTGGTGAGTATATTTCTACTGTCGCGGGTACACTTGACATGCAAGTTAGTGCGTGTGATTCCTCAGACCCACCTGTATGTGAAGAAGTTCCCATCTCTGGATACACTGGTACAGTTATATCCCCTGGTAGTTTCGTCTCTGCTATGGCTGAGGTCGTCGGCGCTGATAGTACCTCCGAATTCAAAGTCGCTGAAGACTCGCTCGTGTATGTCTTTGGGCGCGACTCTCAAGGAAACACTTTGAGCACCGGTGGTGAAATTCTGAGCGCTAAATTAGTCCCCACGCTAACCACCGGTCAAAGCGAACTTCGCATCTCTCCATCTAACATCGTCGATAATGGCGATGGAATGTACACTATAACAGTACAACCAAAGCAATCTGGTGATTTCAAATTGTTGATCACAAGATCTGGAGCAGTTGTCGGTACAACAGATGAGACGGGCTTCCTTATCACTGTTGAGCCAGGAGTTGCTTCTACTGCGTCAACAGTCTCAGGAACTGGATTCGGATTACAGTCGACTGGCTACATCGTTGCCGGTAACGAAGCCAAACTTACCCTGATTGCAAGAGACGCCATTGGGAATGCCATTGTGTCAAGCGCAGATGAGTTCACGTATGAAATTTCTGCAGGTGGCTCGGTAGTTGATTTCGGTCAGTTTGCGTACGTTGAAGAGTCTGACGGCACATACGAAGCTACTTACACAATTGAAAAGTCTGGCGACTTGATCGTCGAAGTTAAGTTGCGCGGCGAATCTCTCCTTTCTGTACCATCTGGCGGTAAGGTGCTTCATTCGTCTGTATCTTTGAAGGACTGTTTGCTGTACGGAGATGCTTTGACTGCCGGAGTGGAGGCGGGTGTCCTCTCAACTCTGTCTTTAATCGCGAAGGATCAGTACGGAAATGTTGTAACTGACTTGCAAAACAGCGGTTTGTTCGAACTTAAAGTTGATACACTCAATAATCCTGGCTTCTTGCCGTTCGAAATCTCGGATGCCTCGATTGGCTTGTTAACGGTTGACTTTACTCTCCCCTCTGTTGACGTTGCGCCAGGTTTAGTGACTGTCGTATACGACAACGACTTGGCATTGAATCTGTACAAAAACTACGACACGAAAGAACAATTCTCCATTCAAGTTTATGTCGGACAGCCGTCCGCTTCTACTACTACACTTGTTGGAATTTCACCCACGATTCCGTTTCAAACGGACGTGGCTTCGACAGTTGAATTGTACGTTCGTGACGCTAATGGCAATGTGATCGGCGAAAGTGATGAGCTAACTGCAGTTCTTGATTCTTTGGCCCTGAACGTCTTCACAGTCCGAGGTCAAACTTACGCAGTTGACATCACTTTCACGTCAAGTAACGCCGTGAATGGTGATTACATCACTATCCTGAACTTCTCACCTCCTGCTGCGGGTTCATTGCGTCTCTCTCTTTACATTGATGGTTCTGAGGTGATTGACCCCACTACGGAGAAGGATTACGAGTGCACGGTGCTACCGGGTGCAATTGGTGCTCCGTACTCAACTTACTCAGGTGCCGGTATCTTTTCTGGCGCTATTGCTGGATCGGAATCTACGATTTACATTCAAGCTGCGGATAGAACCGGTGGTATTATCACAACTGATAAAAGCACTGATACTACAGCATTCACTCTAGAATTTGAGATTCTTTCTAATTCTGGCATATCGAATGCAACTGATAAGGCAAGCGCTATCTCTGGCGTTGAGGTTATCGGGCCGACGTACACTGGTGCTGGTACGTACATGTTCAAGTACATTCCGTATGACCTGGGCTATCCGTATTCTATGTACGCTAAAATTGCTACTGGTAATGATCCGATCGGCACTTCAGATGGTCTCTCCGGTGGTGAAACCGTTCAAGTCTACGATGTTGCCTCGACGCGTGAATCGAGTGCGGAAAAATCAGCAGCTTTGTTGGCCATCGATTCGGACGGTACTCTTATGCTGGGTTCGCAGATTCCAGTTGCAGGTTCAATTTTCTTTGAAACCGTGGCGGGAGAAGCAATTGTCTTCTTCATTCAAGAACGAGACGTGAATGGATTAGATGTCGCTTCGAATAGTGCCACCGCTCCGTCTGTTCAAGTATCTTCTGGCTTTGTGCCAACTGCTCCGACTGTTGTTAACGATGGTTCTGGCATATGGAGAGTCACTGTCAAGCCTGAAAAGTCTGGTGAAGTTCCAATCTTTGTTGCCTTCGATGGCGTGGAGATCGCGAACTCTCAAATGATTTTGACTGTAATCCCAGCGGCAACTTCGGCGTTGACGTCGACCATTGAAGGTACAGGTCTCGAGCCCGATGAAACGAATTTGGTTCGTGCAGGCCTTTCGTCAAAATTTTCCATCATCGCTAGAGATGCTTTTGGAAACTACGCCGAGTACGACGACGTCGCCGGGAACGACGAGTTCCACGCTGAAATTGCTTCTTCGGTGGAGTCGGAGACTATCGTTGTTGAGGGTATCATCACGAAGATTGATGGTAATGGTTACGAATACGAAGTTGAATTCGTTCCGCGTTACGTTGGCACAAACACTGTGAGTGTTTACCTCGGACCTGTTGGAGGTAAGTTGCTTGTTACCACGGCATCTGTCGAGGTAACGAACGGTGTGGTGAATGTGCAGGCCACGGAGGCGAGTGTTACAACTGAAGAACTTTCAGGAACCACTGTGAGTGCGGGAGACAGATTTGAGTTCAGTATTTACGCCAAAGATATATATGGCTACGATCACGCTACTCCAGCGCTCCTATGGGATGTTGAATTGATTCCCAGCGATGCTTTGAAAGCAACCGGTGCCACTTCAAGGACTGGCACCGTCACTGGATACTCTGGAACGAAAGAAAGCGGTGGTTACTCTGTGACGTTCACCTTGTACAAGGAAGGAACCTGGTACTTATCCTTGACTGAACGAGACGAGTCCGGTGGGTCAATGGTGTCGTCCATGTATGTTCCGATCACGGTTGTAGGTGGCACTGCGAATGTGTATAAAACGACGTTATCTGGTGGCATCGCATCTGGTCTTGTTGCTACTTCTACGGACCGAACGGTTTACATCACCACGCGAGACGTGTACGGAAACCTTGCATTTAGCTCTGGATTGCACCCATTCAGCGCGGATGATGAATTGAACGACTTTGAGATTACCATCGACCTTGATGAAATCGTACCCGAAGGTGCGGAGATTCAAGGATATGAATACACGAATAACGGCGCTGAGTACGTTTCGCCGGGTGTCTTCAAATTTACATATTCGACAATTCTGCCGGGCACGTACTACATCCAAATAATTCAAAAGAAAGAAGCGATTGGTGATGGTTCAAATAAAGTCATCACCGTGAAACCAGTTCCTGCGCCTGTTGTCACGGAAGTGAGATTTGCAAACTCTTTGTCAACGATCCAAGTTGTGTTCGATGTGGAGACAGATGAGGCTATGCAAATAGGCGCATCTGACTGTTCGAACGTCCTTGCCACAGCCACGATCAGTCTTTTGGGTACGAACCCATTGTGTAAGTGGACTAACATTCCGACCGATGATGGCGCTGGCTCGAAAACTCACAATTATTTGCAAATTACGCTCGGATCGAACCCTACGGTGAAGCCACAAACGTCGCAGAACGCGGCATCGTTCATCACCTTGAAGCAACAAACCATCCGAACGAAGGACAGAAATTCGTACTTCGCCGTTGCGTCGACGGGTGTCCTTGGACCTCTCATTTACCCATCTGTAAAGGCCTCAATAACTGGTGTGGTCAGTGTTGGTACGTGCACTCCTCTCAACTTTGATGCGTTGAGATCGACTGGTGGTGGTGGTAGAGCCCTCACGTACGTTTGGAGAATTACCAGTACGCAAGATGTATCTAATATTGATATTTGCGAAGTTGACACAGCTAACAAGATTAATACTTGCACAGATAGTCTCTTCGTTCCGTACACGGACCTTGTGCCAGGCGGAACGTACACTGCTGAGTTACAAGTTACGAACTTTTTAGGAACAACGTCAACTGCGACTTTTGATACGGCAGTCGCTGCTGTTCCTTTGCCCAAGATTGCAACTCCGGAAGAAGTTACCATCTACGCTTCGGATCGCTTGACAATTATCTCGTACGTATCAGCTCCGGACACGTCTTGCATGGATTATCCCGAGAATTTGAACGCTCTCGAGTATTATTGGGAGTTCACAGCGGGATCCTTGCAAGTTGAATCTTCTGATTGGATTAATACGCGAGGGACTCCGGAACTTACTCTTCCTCCAAACTCTTTCGAACCTGGAGAAACGTATGAGTTGTTAGTTACGGCAACTATTGCTTCTTCCGGCAATACTGCTCAAGCTATAACATCAACAACGAAAGTGAATGTCGCTTACCGTGAAATTATCGTCGAGGATAGGCTTGGTGGAGATAGAATTGTTTCACCATTTTTGACAAACTCACTCGTTGCGTCTCCGTTTGATCCTGAAGACTCACGTGATGAGTCTGGTGTGGCTTATCCGTGGAGTTACTACTGGTTCTGCACGAAAGCATGTGAAATTCCTGATGGTGAATCGACGTGCGAACTGGTTGAGATCGCCGATGGTGCAGATTGCTTCACTGATGCGAGTGCTATGTTTGCGACTGACACTGACACCATATCTATTCCAGGGAGTGATCTACTTCAATATCTCGGAACGAATAACATGTACGAGATTGGCTGTACCATCTCGAAAGGAGTTCGCGGTCAGTCATCGCTCACCGGAAGAACGAAAACAGCATACGTCACGTGGACGAGTATCACGTCCGTTTCTGTAACTATCGGAGACGACGATGAAGATTACTTTCAAGGCGAATGGTCACCAACCAGAGGTGGTACACTCACGTGCGAGTCACCTTCCGCGACTGCGGCTGTCGCCTCGGGCGAAAGTGTCACTTATCAATGGGAACTCGTGTCTGGTTCTGTAGGATTTGCAGGAGGTAGTTTGGAATCTTTAGTCTCGACTTCTTACGGCGTAGAACCGTCTGAAGCTGTCAAACAAAGCTCATTGACTCTTGCGCCGAATACTCTCTTGGCTGGTTCCGAGTACACGTTTAAATGCACCGTGATTTTGGAAGCTTCGGGAACTACTGGTGAAGCAAGCCAAACGATCACAGTTGGAACACCGCCTTCTGGCGGCTTCTTGGAAGTTAGGTATAATGAAATGACTTCGACGATATTATGTCCGTCGGCCATCGATGGTTGCGAATGTGGAGAAGATTCTTATAAGTCCGTACCTGCTGCTGAAAATGTCGTTGACGACGCCACTCAACAGGAAGTCTTGCTTGTGGATTACGGCTTCGAGGATGGACAAACCGAATTTGAGCTTGTTGCAAAACAATGGTTAGATGGAACTACTGATTGTTCTACATCTTGTTTGTACCAGTTCGCTTACGCCCTCAGAGGTCAAGAAAGCGAAGAAACAGCCATTTCGGGTAAGGAAACGACGAACACGAAAATTTCGGGCTTCTCGTTGCCCTCGGCTGGTGATGGTGTGAACACTGCTGATATCATTTTGATTGTTTATGTTTACGATGAACAAGGAATGGCAACGAGGTACGCAACAGACTACTACTTGAGAATCAATCCTCTTGCAGCTGCAATTGTTGACGAGGATACTACTCAGCAAGTTTCCTGTAACTTGGTCAGAAAGTTGACGGAAGATGCGGAGCAAACTTCCACGGCTGCGATTTTTGGCGACTCGACCTCGAGCTCGTCCTCAACCCGCAGGCGTATGTTGGCAGAGAACTGGAGATCAATTGCAATGTCAGGTACCAAAGCTGAACGCAGAGCTAAGTTTGACGCCGAATCGATCAAAATTATTCAGCGTATATGGAACACGGAAATCACGGATGCGAAAGACCCGGCTAGGACCGCGAAAGGAAGAAAGGTTCGGGCGTCTGGCCGTAGCTGGTATGCGGCATCATCAGAAGTTGCGCAGACTTTGATTAACACTGATTTCAACGCTTACGTCGGAGCGAAAGACACAGCACGTGCTTTATCATTTATCAACGTCTGGGGTAAGACTTGGGGCGTTCCACCGGCTACTATTAGTGATCAACCAACTCCGGCACTTGCATGCAATTCTGTCGAGACGGAGTTCTTAGCCATGAAAAATCAACTCATTCAAGAGTACTCACCGTTGGATCTCGCATCTTCTGTAGACGATGACTATCTCGAGAAGTATATTTGCTCCATGAATACTATATTATGGAAGCCAGGTGAGATTTCGAACGAAGCGTTTGACGTGTTGTTTAGCTCGGGGGCGACGTCTAAGATAAAGGGTGCGGTGTTTCAACATAGACTCTATGTGGACGGTGCGCTGAATGTGGACTTGCAGTTAACAGATGCTGCAAAGGTTTGCGCGGCTGAGTTTTTGAGTAATATGTTAGTGCAGGCGTACGTAGGGTGCCACAACAGTCCAATTATCAGAGACCAAGACAAAATGAACGATGTTATTACCGCAACTACGTGGCTTGGACAGGCAATTGCGGATACCTTGGTTCCCGGAGAAGACCCGGAATCTGTTGAAGCGTTCTATTTCACGGTGACTGGCTTCGCCGGTCAAAGACGTTCCCCAACTCAGATTCTTAGAAACGAACGTTCGACTGATTTGATGTTGACAGTACCGCAAATAACTAGCGACGTTACTGATGTGTCGGGTCCGCTATTATCCATGAATATTGACATTGATGACGATGGACCATGCTTTTCCGAGCTCGCTGGATTTACGTGCGGTAAGAATGTTACGTCTGATGACATCATTCGCGTCTCGTCGACTGTCTTCACAAAGACAACTTATTCATTGAGTGCTATGGATACGATTAATCCATTCTCTGCGAAAGTATTAATCGACGGTGGTGAGGAGCAATACGGTTACACGGCTATAGTTGTACCGCAGTTTGTGAAATCTGGAAATGGTCATTTTGCGGAGCAAATAAAAGCGTTCAACTCTCCTGATAAAGGTTCCTTGAATCTCGGCGAGGATGCTCTCACAGCAATGATTGCATCCACACCTACTGCGATGTTGGACTACGCAATTGCCACTGATAACTTTGCGTACGCTGCTAGAATCCCCTCCAATGCGTCTTACTTTGACTTTACGATGCATAAGTCATGGGATCAAATTTTTGATGGTCAATCGAAAGATCGAGAAGACTACCAAACCGAAATTCGACAGTGGCCGTTAGGTGATGATGGATTCGGGGACTTTGTGACGGAATGGTCAGACTTGCCGAGGAAATGGAGCCCAGATAACTTCAATGTTACGGACTCTACTTCCATAAGAGGATTCTCTACTTCTTTATATTCCGCGCTCACGTTTGGACCGTATTTCGTGGAGACGGTTTATTACCCGCCGCCACCGACTATTTACTCTCCACCGCCGCCTGCGCCTCCGCTCTCCCCCCCGATGCCAGTCTATGTGGAATATGTCGAGGGTGACTTGGATAGATCGGTTGTGATTGTCCCCTCAATTGCTGTGTTGACCGTCTTTGCGTGGATGCTGTGGATGTTCTTCAAACGCCGACGCAACTTGCAGATGATGCACATTGATTTCATCGATGAGGACTACGATGGAGCCTTGGATGAATTTGATTCGAGCTCGAGCGAGGACGATTCAGATAACGAAGGATCTGCCAACACTGGAAGCGGCGGTGGTCTCTTTGGATTTGGTCGTCAAAGACCAGAAGTGCAAGAGAGGTACAACCGCTCTCAACGCATCAGGGCGCTGGAAGAACGCTTGCAACAAACGCATTCTCAATAAGAGTTGATTTTTCACATGCGATGATGATGAATATGATGAGATTTTCAGATAGCATCTTGATAACTTAGTACTCTTTTCTTTTTGTAATGATGGAATACTCGTTTGATGTACTCGTTGTTATTAGAATGAACCCAGCCGCAGAAGACGAACTTTTATTTACCCCTCTTTTATCGATCCCTCTCTGTCTCGTTTTCTCATCTCCCCATTTTCACTCCTTCAAAAACTTGTCTCTCCTTTCAAAAGAGCAAAATCTCTTCATTTTTGTGCCTCTCCAATCCACAAAGAAAGTATAAATTTCCTCTTCAAACAAAACATGTCGGACGACGATACGAACAAAGAAATGCCCCCCCAGTCGACGCGTTTTCTAGACTCTGATGACGACGACGACGACGACGAGAAGCGGCGGATGGGAGGGAACGGGAGAGAAGAAAATGATGACGAAGCTTTTCTCGCGAAGTATGATTCCGACGGCTACGGAGACGAGGCCGATCGGCAAGAATTGATGCAAATGAATGAATTGGATCGCGAAGAAGAGTTGGCGAAGCGGAGCGCAAAGTTGAAAATCTTAAAAGATCGCAAGCGGATTTTAGAGAAAGCGAAGGAGAGAGAAGAGAAGGAAAGGAATAAAGGGAGAGAAAGATTGCGACAAGGCGAAGACGAGAAATCGAAGAAGGCTCTGGAAGAGATTGGAAAGAAAGTGAAAAAGAAAATCGACGAAGCCGGGTCCTCTTCCGACGATTTGTCCTCTTCTTCGGGTTTATCCTACGATGACGAGGACAGGTTAGATTCAGAAGATGAGGAAGAAATGTTAGCGAGGAAGAAGAGAAGACGAACGTCGATGACGACGACAAAAGGGCGAAGATCGAAACAGAAGAAACCTTCCTCGACTCGAGGGAGAAGAAAAAGAGGAGGCGACTATTCAGACGACGAATCGAGCAGCAGCGGTGGATTTGGATACGACGATGATATGGATGTTTTTGAAGAAGCTACGGCAAAAGATGTGAGAGCGATCACACTTCCAAGATCAAAGTTAGAGAAGTGGATATCGGAACCTTTTTACGAGAGCGCCGTGGAAGGCGCGTTTGTTCGAGTGAACATCGGCTTGGATAAAAACAAAGAAAGTCGCTATCGATTGTGTCAAATCGCCGGAATCGCGGACGGATCATATCAAGGAACAACGCAAACGTATAGCTTAAAAGCGTACGAGTATAACGACGGCACGAACGCAAAAAAAGCCACGAAAAAGTGGTTGATTTTGCGTTGGGGTAGTCACGAGAAGACGTTTCGAATTTCAGAAACATCAAATCGCGTAGACGATGCGTTTGCTCGGGCCAACGATGAGAGCAACGCAACTGTGGGTGTCGGTAGTCTCATTCTCGATCACGACGATGAACGGTTCAAAAATTCAGAGTTCGGGAAATGGTACGAACACGTTAAGAAAACCGCGAAAAAATATCTTCCCTCGGTGGACGACTGCGACATCATCTCAAAAAAATTAACCGGCGCAGACGAATATCGATACACTGCTGAGGATGTTCAAAAAATGCTGGAGCTGAACAAGCAAAAACGAGGTGGGGTATCGACGAATTTCATCTTTGAAAAAGAGCAGATGAAGATGCAATTGGCGAAAGCCCGCGAGGAAGGAGACGTCGAACAACAAGAAAAGTTGGAGGAAGCCATCAAAGAATTGAACGAGAAAATCGAGAACAAAATAAACAAACGAGGCGGTAATCAAAAAGTCATGGCGGATATCAACAAGAAAAATGAGTTTTCAAACGCAATTAAATTGTCTCAAGCGGCGGTGAAACACATCAAGAAGGTGAAAGAGGGTAAAGATATTTCTGAAGACGATCCTTTTTCGAGACGTCCGACGCGAGTGACGACGTATTGGTCCATGAAAACAGATGGCGAGAACAACGCAAAAGCTGCAGCAGAGAAAGCTGCGAAAATGGCCGAAATGAATGCAGAGACAGCTGCGGCAGGAAACGAACGCAAAGAAGAAGAGGATGAAGAAGACGCGTTCGCGAACTACAAAACGATGAAGGAGAAACTTCGCGAGTCTTTGCATCACATCTCAAAATCGCACCAACTCGCGCAAAATAAACTCCTCAACATGAATAGCAACGGGATGAAACCTTCTTTAACGCACGCGAAAAGAGCCACGGAGCGCGATCCAGTTCTCGTCAGGCAAAGATTTGCCGCCGGGAGAATGAACGCCTCCTCGAATGGAGGATCGAAAGCGTTGGCTGGAAACTCTTTATCCGTTAAGGAGTACCTCGCTAGACAAGAGGCAAAAGGTGAAGCGTAAATAGTACACACACGTACCGTAACTATAGGTACACGGTTTTGTTCGTTGAGATCATATTAATACTGTAAAAATCCTCTTTTTTTCTCTATCATCAATTACACGCTACATAGCTCTCTTCTATAATTTTCTCTTCTTTTTCTTTTTCTTTGCAAAAGCATGGAATGTTTTTTACGAACGAATTTCGTGCGGCGATATCAGTGTCACCGCGTCACCTCTCACGAACAAATACGGCACACTTCTCTTGTTACTCTTGATAATCTCTTCGTACGTCTCCTCGTCAACCTCTCGAATCGTCGTGATTTCTTCGACTTCTCCCAACAACATGTTCAAGTGTTGATCGTAGGAGTGTAATTTCCCTCTCAACTCTCGATCGTTTCTTAGTTTCACGTACACTCTTTCGTCTAAGGATAATCGAACTAAGTCTAAAGGTTCTTTCACCGTCGATTCGTCTATGTTCGTTTGCTGATTGGCTAATGTCGCTTGATCTTCGCCACCGTCGGACGCTGATGCCATTTTTTCTTCTTCTCCAAAAGTTTTTGTGTGTGTGCTTTGTAAAATGAAGGAAAATGAGAAGAGAAAAAAAGCTTCTTTTTACCTTTCTGAACAACGTTTCTGAAATCGCAACGTTTTAAAGCTATTTAATATTATACATCAAGAATTAATTTACTACAAGCATTACACGCGCGTGTATCTGTTTCCGACCAAGGACGAAGCAAACAGGTTGTCGCTTATGAAGTTTTTTGAAAACCACTCTCTCGAGGCGCGGTCATTGATGTCAGACATGATTCGACATTGACCGCCGAGTTCAGGAGTGTGACACATGCGATCTTCATCTTCGTCTTGACCAACCTGCAGTTCCCACCTCATCATCGAAGATGACGAGGATGAGAAACTTTCCTTCGACAACGCTTCTGGAAAGTATGGAGATAATCGAACGGCGTCGCCGATGAACAACAACGTCGGCGACTGTAACTGCGCATCAACGACAGCTACATCAATAAACTCCAACGTAGAGAACACGCGGCGTTCTTTCAAAGTCGTTCCATTTTCGACGGCTAGACACGGTGTTCGTTTGTCTAGCGCGCCATCTTGTAATAACTTCTTCTTCGTTTTCGGTAACGTACCTAAGCCCATATAAATGATAAGCGTCGTGTCCGAATCCGCCGCCGTGACGGCAAAATCAACAGCACCGTCTTCTTCGTCATCTTCGTCTCCTAACGCTTCTGCTTCTACTTTTGATTTAAACGATGATTTAGACGAGGATGATAGCGCTAAATTCTTTCCTGGGTCCATTTTCTTCTTCTCTTTCTTCATGAGATGGCCAGTTAACAGTCTCGCCGAAGTCGCCACGCCTCTGTGCGTCAGCGGTACTCCGGCTCTCGATCCTACTCCACTCGCCGCCGTAATCCCTGGAATAACTTTAACGTCGAATCCTTTCTCGCGCAAGAACTCGCATTCTTCGCCACCTCGACCGAACACTAACGGATCTCCGCCTTTCAATCTCACAACCGTCGCTCCGGCGTTGGCAAATTCCAGTATCAAGTCGTGAATCTCGTCTTGCGTTCGCGTGTGAAAACCGGACCTCTTACCGACAAAAAGCATCAAACCTTTTTCTTCGTTGTTGTTCTTCGTATCATTATTATTTGTTCTTGCACTAGCAGCGTACTCTAAAATCTCCGGAGAAACCAGTCTATCATACAGAATAACATCCGCGGTGACTATCAAGTGGTACGCTTTCAGCGTGAGTAACCCGGGGTCTCCCGGACCACACCCGACCAAATACACTTTCGTTTCTTCATTCTTACCCGATTCCTCGCGATGAAGACTATCGCCGTTATAATTACTACTGTTACTTTCTCTCCGACGGATTTTCTCCAGCATGATATCCACCAAAGCATCATTTCTCGCTATGATTTCGTCGTAAAAGTCCACAGGCTTGCCTTTTTCTTCTTCTGTGTTGTCTTCTTCTTTGTAAAGAAGATGTTGTTGTCGATGAGATGAATTCTTCACCAAACGACGCCGGCGCTCTTCTTTCTTCCTCCTCGGACAAGACGACGGCGAGACCCCGAACAACTTCGATCGAGAGGATGAAGAACGAGCATATATAGTGTTTATACTATTATTGGTCGTGAAAATCGAGAAGCAGAGAGATGATGATGATGACATGCTCTTGTTTCCTTCCTTCGTTTCGTTTCGTTGCGCGTCCTTTGTCGTGTGAAAAAAAGTGTCAACTTACTCGAGTCAAAATGGGATTTGTGAACAAATTTCAGTGTGATGACAAATTAAAACAATTATCTATTTTATTTCTTCTTGTCAATCAAGGCGAATCAATCAATCAATCAATCAATCAATCAATCAATTAATCGTCGTCCTCGTGAATGGAAACAGTCGGGACTAATTCGGCGTTACCGCTCGAGAAGACCGAATAGAAAGCACTCTCGGTAAGACCGGGTAACGCCGTCGCGTTGTTGTTGTTGTTGCTACTGCTACTGTTATTCTTTCTGTTGTTGCTATCGCTATTACTAGTGTTGTTTTCGAGCTCTAATACTTCATTCATCGCTTTCTGTACCAACGCGTCGATTTTCTCTTCGCTCAGGGTCGATCCAACTAACTGTCTCAGTATGATTTCCAAGTCGTTTCTCGATACGATCCCGTCGGCGTCGACGTCGTACACGCGAAACATGAATGAAATTTTAGACTTCTCGTTGGCATTCTTCGAGAGCAGAGAAAGCAAGCGACAAAACTCTTTAAAGTTGACGTTTACGAACAGCTGGACTATTCTCGGCGCTAAAGGGTTAATTGCCAACTCTGGAATGTTCAACAGTTCGTCTTCGCTGATGTATCCTTTGTGTTTTTTATCGAGTTGTTGGAACCTTTTGTATAACGTCTGAATCTCAGCGGACGTGAAGACGTTGTAACAATACGAAGATATCTCTGTTTGTTCATAAGAAGAAGAAAACAAAAGGGAAATGTGAGTCGTTTGTTCTCGTCGCGTGTCGTTGCTTTTTGAAGGACACCAGACGACGACGAGAGAGAGTACTACTGTGAGTAAAATTGGATAAAAAAAAGAGACTCTCGTCGTCGCACAGAAGAAGAGAAAAGAAAGTTCTCTGAATGGAAAATAGAGAAAGAACGACAACAACAACAACAACAACACTCACGTTCGATGTCAAAATCGGTGAGATTCAGGGAGGACGCCGTGATTCCCATCGTTGTGATGATCTACTTTTTAGGAGGATTCGTTCGTTTGTTTCTGTGAAGGAAAAACTTTATTAAAGAGAGGGGGGAGACGCGTAATTTATTTGTTTGGTGACGAATGTTCTTCTTCGCTTATTTTGACTCTGTTATATGTTTGTTATAAACTACTATTTACTTGCCGACGATGGACTCGACAAAAATTTGCAAACTCTCCACGTCGCGCCTTTCACCGCCAAGTTTTACGTACCCTTCGCGTCCTTTCGGGAAAAGCAAGATCGTCGGGAAAGATGCCAAGCTTAAATTTTCTTTCGACCACTCTTTCTCGTCTTGATCGGCGCGGAACTTCGAGTATCGCACGTTCTTAGCTTTGCCGTACGTTTGCGCCGACTCCGTAAAGCTACCCTCCATGGCTTGGCAAAACGGACACCAAGGCGCGTACAAAACAATCATCTCGTTTTCTTCGTTCTTTAAACCTCGAGAGATTCGTTTCTCCATCGACTCTCGCGTCTCAACCGAAATAGCCGAAGCATCGGTGAAGATATCCGCGGCGTCTTCTTCTCGCTTATCCTGCTTTTCTTTTTCCTCTTTGCTCAAATTTCCCGAGTGCAAGCCACACTCTTTATCGCTCGCATTCTCCCACCACCATCGACCTTCTCGCTCTTGTTGCCCAGGAGTTACCGGTCTGGTACAAGGCGCGCAACCGATTGAAACGTATCCTTGCGTGTGCAACGCGTTCACAGGCGTCGACATGACTCTCAAAAAGTCCCAAACTTCTTGCGAGGTGGCGTTTGTCAGCGGATTGTATTTCACGAGTTCACTTCCGTTTAAAATACCTTGAAACGCCGGGTCTAACTGTATCGCCGGGACTTGCATTCTCGTACCAGGTGATTGATCTTTTCTTTGACCAGTAATCCATGCTTTTAACGTGGACAACTTTTTCCTCAACGGTTGCACCTTACGAATGCCGCAGCACTCCTTGTGCCCGTCTTCGTAAAACGAAAACAACCCTTTCTCGTTGACAAACGCTTCCAATTTTTCTTCGTTCGGGACGCAATATTCAATCTTAATGTTGAAATGCTTCTCAACCTGGTCAAATAATTCGTACGTTTCCGGGTTTAATCTCCCGGTGTCTAAGGAAAACACTCTATATGGTCTGTTCGTCAAGTGCGCGTATTGAATTAAAGCCACATCCTCGGCACCAGAAAACGCAATCGCGATATCGTCTCCGTACGTTTTCAAAGCGTCGTCCATAATCTCCAAAGGCGTCATCGTTTTCTCCAATATTTCGTTCTTACTCTCCGTTTCCTGTTTCGTGTTGCTGCTGAACACTTTCAATGCGTTTCCTCTTCGATTGTTGTTGTTCTTCTTCTTCATATTTTGGTTCACAACTCTTCTCTTTACACCACTGACTGCTCCGCTCTTCTTCATCATCTTC
>Ga0115566_10002048_pt1 | contig 16873 bp, 17 predicted proteins | sample COGITO_mtgs_1204_3_FD_87173 | JGI IMG/M metagenome (GOLD analysis project Ga0115566, IMG submission 87173) | Pelagic marine microbial communities from North Sea - COGITO_mtgs_120405 | ecosystem: Environmental > Aquatic > Marine > Epipelagic | place: Germany:Helgoland, sampling site Kabeltonne...
ACGCTAACACCACTTAGCGCTTTAGTTTAAGTAACAGCTGATCAATTCGGTCGATCGAAAAAGGCTTGGAAAAGCTTCCGACTACATTAAGGTTAATTTCCTTGCCAATATTCTTGGTTAGCCTTATTTTTTCATTGTCCATTCCGCTGATGAGAACGATCATCGATCTGCTTTCTACTTCTACCAAAAAATTAAATACCGCTAAACCATCGTAGCCCTTCTCCGACATATCCATGTCACTATCTAAGCCTAGATCCAGATCCAGAAAGATTAAGTCTGGCAAAAAGTTTCGGTAAGTCGCTTTGAGCTCTCTAAAATCGTTAACGGAAGCCACGTCATAACCCGCCACCCTTGCGACTTCTTCAATCAGGTCCGTAATATCTTTATTGTCATCAACGATCAACAGTTTCCGAAATTGATGACTTACCGCTTCACTCGTCATGACGCTATCCGTTTGAAAATAATATTTAGCCGGTAAGGCCCAGTCTCAGTACAGATTATATCGTCTGATTAGACTGTAGCATCAATTTTCATTTACCCTACACGTGAAATACGCCCCTGCGTAACAATCTTAGAATAAAATCGTAGGAATAGTCTTATAAATACCCGATACTCTGAGCGATATGACGAGAGCGTTTCTAAGTTAGTTAATCTATTTATTCAGATACCTCTAGAACCCCAATGACAGCAATTCAAGACATGGATATTCGCGCGTTGAACGACGCCGAAACTTCTGAGAACAGAATCCACAGCGATGAGATCGCACTCAAATATGGCTTCACTGGAGCACTGGTAAGTGGCGTGAACGTTTTCGGCTATCTTAGCCAGCCTCTAACCCAGCACCTGGGTGGAACATTTCTAGATAGAGCCGCCCTAAGTGTGAAGTTTTTCAAGCCGGCGTACCACGATGAAGTATTGCACATTAAGACCGAGAAACTACACAGCGCTGAAGACAGCTCCATCTTCACGAGCAGCGCTTACAATCAACAGGGAATTCTATTGGCACAGCTAGAGACAGCGCTCGGCACTAGCATTCCCGAAATTCGAGAGCCTCAGACAATCTCGCAAGACAAAGAGCTAGCAGTCAGGCCTGAGATATCTTGGGACGGTATCCATCTCGACCTAGCAGCTCCGGACTTCCTATGGACACCCCAGGACGAGGACAATAGACAGCGAGTGGACGCGCAGCGCGATAACGCCCCTATGTATCGGGGGCCTGATGCCTACATACACCCTTACTATCTGCTGGATGCTTGCAACAAGGCGCTGATGCGAATGTTTATCTTACCCGCCTGGATTCATACCGGCAGTGATGTGATCATCAGGCGGCCTATTCGAGTTGGGCAAGGTATTCTGATTCGCACTGTACCCACCGAGAAGTGGGAACGAAAGGGTCATCAATTTATACGCTTGTCTATTACGATGAGCGTAGACGACGAGCCCGCTATTCAAGTGCAGCATACAGCCATATTTCGAATCGCCGTTTGAATGCTCACTGTTTTTCAGACTATTTTTTACTAAGCCTTTTTGCTCTCTAACGTATAAGCTGCTCCCTATTCTAATTCGCACGGCGCAACAGGCATGACCATAAGTCATCCCGACGTTGGCTGGAAACGGTTATCCAATGCAGTAAATAGTGGTAGGCTCTTACGCAGCCATAATCGAAAGTAGATCTATCATGAAATATTCAAAAAACATCGCCGCACTATGTACTCTAGCCGCGTGGTCACTGAGCATGACCTCTACCCCCCTTATTGCCGACGAATTACGTGAGAATATTCTTACCTTACGAGAGCGGGCCACCATAGAGAATCAGATTCTAACGGAGCGTTTAGATACCCTCGTACCCGAACTCATGCGCCGGGAAAACATCGATGCCTGGGTCATTATTGCCCGCGAGTACAACGAAGACCCCGTACTAAAGACAATGCTGCCCGCAACATGGCTGAATGCACGCAGGCGCACGGTATTGCTGTTTATGGATCACGGGGATGAACGTGGCGTGGAGCGACTTGCCGTTGCTCGCTATGCGGTGGGTGGCATATTCCCCGCCGCCTGGAATCCCGAGGAGCAACCGAATCAATATCAACGCATCGCCCAGCTATTAACGGAATTTAATCCCGGCAGCATAGCCCTCAATTATTCCGACAGCTACGCCTTGGCTGACGGTTTGAGCTACTCCGAATACAGAGACTTTAGCTCAGCACTACCTACCGATTTGAAGAATAAGATTGTTTCAGCTGAGAACCTGGCGGTAGGTTGGCTGGAAACTCGCACAGCCTCTGAGATGGAACTTTACAAGGATGTGATGACCATCGCACATGGCATTATCGCCGAAGGCTTTTCCGCCGAAGTGGTTAAGCCTGGGGTCACAAGTATCGAAGATCTTACCTGGTGGTACCGCCAACGCGTAAACGATCTTGGCCTAGACACATGGTTCCATACAGGGATCGAGCTAATGCGCTCAGAAGCCCTGCAAGCTGCTATTGGTGACGACCCCGAGCAGCAGAATATATTCCATAAAGGCGACATGATTCATATCGATTTCGGGATCAGTTATCTAGACTTACAGACCGACACTCAGCAGAATGCTTATATTCTAAAGGATGACGAAACAACTGTTCCCGACTATTTGGTCGCAGCCCTGCATAAAGGCAATGAGCTACAGGACATACTGACCAGCAACTTTCAAGTCGGTCGCACCGGAAATGAAATACTGCGCCGCACTAGAGAACAGGCGGTGAGCGCGGGCATTGGTCCTATCATCTATACCCATCCGATTGGCTTACATGCCCATGCGGCTGGGACGACAATTGGCATGTGGGACAAACAAGATGGCGTACCTGGCTCAGGTGACTACAAGATGAACCCCAACACAGCCTATTCCATAGAATTGACGGCGCTTGTTAGTGTTCCCGAATGGAGTAGTGAGCAGCTCTCTATAAAACTCGAAGAAGACGGGTTTTATGATGGAACGAAATTCGAGTATATTCGACCTAGACAAACTGAATACCATGTAATTCAGGCAGACTGAACAATAACAATAGGACAACATCATGCCCCTCGATATCACATTTACTCTGAGCGATAGGGATCTGGAAAGATTCAAGACAATCGTAATGAAGGCCAGGTCCACTGCTTCCAATCCGCAGGGAAAAGCAGAGATCGAGAAGGCTGCCTATAAGATTGTCGAAGTGGCAATGAATACTGACCTTCCAGACTTCATCGCACAGAGACTTCTGCAACTCAAGACTCTGCTCGAAATGATGAAAGATACCGAGTGGGACCTTAGCGAGATAGATCGCGAAAGGGTTATTAGTGCCATGGCCTATTTTGCCGACCCTATCGACCTCATCCCGGACCATATTCCAGGCATTGGCTTCCTGGATGACGCGATGTTCGTAGAGATTATTATCCGAGAACTACGCTCTGAAATTTCAGCCTACGGTGAATTCTGTCGATTCCGAGATGCAGAAGATGAACGCCTCGTCGCCGAGGGCAAAGATCCCTCCGAGAACAGAGATCAATGGTTAGGTGCTAAACGAGATGAGCAGCATTCGAAAATTGCCGAGACAAGAAGTTCAGTCAATGAAGAGTTCTTGTTTCACATCTTGTAGCCTCAAATCCTCAAAATAGCATGATAATACGGCCATGCTATTTTGAACGCAGTGACTCTAGTCTGTAAAACCTTCAGCGAGACTCTCTCTATCCAAGGCCCTGCCATTCAAATAGACAGACTCGATCGACCGGGTATTGCGAATATCATCCAAAGGATTGTTTTCCAATACCATGAAATCTGCGCTATACCCTGGCCGCAATAGACCCAGATCATTCAATCCCAGCCTCTGTGCTGGCTTGCTGGTTGCCGCGACAATAGCCTGCATGGGTGTCATTCCCAGGCGCACAAAGATTTCCAGCTCACGGTGCCCGGTATAGCCAAAAAAATGATCGGGGACCGCACCGGCATCTGTGCCTAACAAGATGTCTACATCGGCATCGAGCAAGGCGGCAAAGCTTGTCTGCAGCTCAGATTCCAAACTTTCTGATCGCAGCGGGGTCAGCGAACGCCTGTCACTCTCCAGCAGTCGAGCTGCAACAGATTCCGGCAGCGATTGCTGCAGAAAGGGATCGAGTCCTATCGCTTCCCTGCGCAATTCACCCAAACCCATATTTGGCACTACGAATGCTTCCGCCTGCGCCAATTGCCTAGCTATATCCATACCTAGATCGGCACCGATTCTTCCGTGTAAAAAACCTGTGACGCCAGCGTCTATTAGACCAGGCATATCGCTGGCATACTGTTGATGCGCATAGACATCGATGCCATTTTCGGTAGCTGCCGCTACGATTTCCCTATACAGATCCTGAGAAAGCTTTTGCTGACTTCCTCCGCGATCATCTACCCAAATTTTGATGACCGATAGTTTCTTTGCCGCTATCTGCTGGACTGCCTCCGTAGCCTGCTCAGCACTCGCCACACCGTAAAGGATTTTCTGTCCTGTCTGTTGTTCCAAGGCCAAGGCATGAACCAGGAACTGATCATTCGGACCCTGCCCTGGAGGAGCCATGCCAGCCGCGAACAGAAAACGCGCAGCATCAAAATCGCCTCGCAGTTGTGCCTGCTGCACTTCTAGAGCCAAGACATCTGGATCACTCCCTGCAGAAAATACTGCGGAAAACCCGTAGTAGGCATAACGTTGCAAATGATCGATGAGATTGTCACGACTGTAGTTACTCCCCCCCCAACTCCTGTGACCCTCGTACCCTAAATGAGCATGGCTGTCGATGAAGGCAGGAACTAAGGTTTTGCCATTCAAGTCGATTACCTCGACACTCTCATCAATCTCCATGTTTGAGCGCAGACCTACACTCACAATGCGACCATCCGCAATAAGCATCGCCGCGCCCTGCTGCACCGATCCATCACCAATGATTACCCTCGCATTTTCCAGTAACAAAGGAGCCTGCCTTGCTTCCTGAGCCTGACTTGCGGCAAGGGGCAACAGCAGCAAAACCAGCAGCTGCACAGGCACCCCAATTGCAGCCAGAAATGGCCTCAAGACAGGGTGACGGGTAGGAAAACCTTCAAACAAGCTAACGATGTCAAATGACTGCCGTATATGCATTTTCTAACTCTCTTTTTGTCTCTGAGACTGTTAATCTAGCATCTTTATATAGCTATCCCATATAGGCTTCTGCTTTGATACAGGACACATCTCACAAAAAGCTCAGCGAGACCGATGCGCTTGCGCTCGCGTCAAGAACCGATACAGCAGCGCTTGCCGCTGAGGCCCGAGCGCTTTGTGACAACGCCCATGGCAGTATCATCACCTATTCCAAGAAGGTCTTCATACCCTTAACACACCTGTGTAGGGATGTTTGCCACTACTGCACATTCGCGCGCACACCAAAACGTATCGATCAGCCCTATATGCCAGTCGAGCAGGTCCTCGAACTCTGCCAGCAAGGCGCTGCCGAAGGTTGCCAGGAGGCACTGTTCACCCTTGGTGAAAAGCCCGAACTTAGGTACAAGGCAGCCCGTGACGCACTCGCCGAATTAGGCTTCGAATCGACTATAGACTATGTAATCGAGGTAGCCGGCAGAGTTCTCAAGGAAACCGGCCTCATACCTCATATCAACGCTGGCAATATGACCGCGGAGGAAATCGACAGGCTGCGCCAAGTCAGCGCCTCGATGGGCATCATGCTGGAATCTGCCTCGTCTCGTCTCTGCGAGAAAGGCATGCCTCATTATGGCTCGCCGGATAAAGACCCTAAGACACGACTCGAAACTATAGAACTCGCAGGCAGAGCCCAAGTGCCCTTTACCTCAGGAATCCTTATTGGCATCGGTGAAACAAGGCTGGAGAGAATTGAATCATTTCTGGCACTGCGTCGCGCACATGAAAAACACGGACACCTGCAGGAAATCATTGTGCAGAACTTTCGTGCGAAGCCTAATACCAAGATGGCACAGGCCCCGGAGCCTGACTTGCATGAACTAGTTTGGACTCTGGCGGTGGCAAGATTAGTCTTCGGTGCACAGATGAATATTCAGGCCCCGCCAAACCTTAGCCCAGGTGTTCTTCCCCAGCTAGTCGATGCCGGAATAAACGATTGGGGAGGCGTTTCGCCCCTGACGCCCGACCATGTAAATCCAGAAGCACCCTGGCCACATCTTGAAAACCTGGCAAGAGAAACGGCCGCTGCCGGAAAGTTTCTGGAGCAGCGCCTAACCATCTATCCCAAATACGCGACAGACCCTCAGAGATGGCTAGACGACAAGTTAAAATTTTCAATCATGAAACAAAGCGACAGTAGCGGCTTCGCCAAGAGGGACCAGTGGACACCGGGTGCGAGCGAAGCTATTCCAGACCTGGATAGAAACCTACTGCATGACGCCGTTCCCATTGAAAAAGTCTCTGCCGAAGTGCAACGAATCGTAAAGGCCTGCGAAGATCAGCAGGAACTCACTATCTCCGATGTCAGTCGCTTATTCGAAAGCCGCGGAGCCGACTTCGCCTATGTCGCTCAGTCTGCCAACAAATTAAGACAGCAGTGCAACGGCGATACTGTCAGCTATGTCGTAAACAGAAACATTAATTACACCAATGTTTGCTATTTTAAATGTCAGTTCTGTGCGTTCTCGAAAGGAAAGCTCAGCGAAGACCTGCGCGGTCGCCCCTATGATATAAGCGCCGAAGAAATTGCCAGACGAACCATCGAAGCCTGGGATCGAGGAGCCACCGAAGTCTGCATGCAGGGTGGAATTCATCCAGACTACACCGGTCAGACCTATCTCGATATTATCGAAACCGTGAGAAATGCAGTGCCAGACATGCATATTCATGCCTTCTCCCCACTAGAAGTATGGCAGGGAGCTGCCACGCTAGACATTTCACTGGAAGAGTTCCTCGAGAAGCTTAAAGCGGCCGGCTTGAATACCTTACCTGGCACTGCTGCGGAAGTCTTAGATGATGAAGTCAGAGAAGTGCTATGCGCGGATAAGCTAAATTCCCAGCAGTGGCTTGAAGTAATGGAAACTGCGCACAAGGTCGGCTTTAAAACTACCGCGACTATCATGTACGGTCATATCGACAGACCCAGACACTGGGCCAACCACCTGCTCAGAATTCGTGCTCTACAAAAACGCACTGGCGGCTTTACCGAGTTCGTTCCCCTGCCCTATGTGCATATGGAAGCCCCCATGTACCTCAAGGGGCGCTCTCGCCGCGGCCCAAGTTTCCGTGAGGCGGTGCTAATGCACGCAGTAGCCAGATTGGTATTTCATGGCCAGATTCAAAACATTCAGGCATCTTGGGTCAAAATGGGCCTCGATGGAGTGGCTGCCTGCCTAAACGCTGGAGCCAATGATCTAGGCGGCACATTGATGAATGAGAGCATTACCAGAGCAGCAGGAGCGAGTTACGGGCAGGAATGGACAGCTCAAGCCATAGAAGACACAATTAGTAACATGGCCCGGCTGCCTCGTATGCGCAATACACTGTATGCTTGCGCACCATCGGAACGGCATCAAACCGCTATAAACGCTCAGGAATTGCGCGAGATCGAGAATAACTCTGCAGACAAGAAACAGCGCAGCAAGAAACTGGAAAACCTGGCCCAAGCTATCTAGCAGACCGACATAAATTTATGAAGCCGCAAGACATGAAAACCAAACCTTCTCCCTCTACGTACCTACTACCAAACTGCCTTCTATAAATAAGGTCTACCAACCAGGAATAGTTAAACTCAGAATGAAAATCGCAATCACCGGGGCAAACAGCAGTGTTGGCCTAAATCTATTGAAGCATATAGTCTCCGCAACAGATATTAATGTAATCGCTGGCGTTCGTTCCGAACGTGCAATGAAATCCCTGCCGAGTTCCCCTCAGGTAGACCCGCGCATTATTTCCTATCAGGATCCGGCCCAACTAGCGGCCGCCCTTGAAGGAGCAGACTGTATCGTGCACCTCGCAGGCATACTGATAGAAGACAAAAATACCAGCTATAAAAGTGCGAATGTCGACGCTACCGAAGCCGTAGTGAAAGCTGCGCAACAACTGAATACAAAACATTTGGTATTCATAAGTGTAGTTGGCGCAAGCGCAGATTCTGCTAACGCCTATTTTCGATCGAAAGGTCTAGCCGAGGAAATCGTTAATAGATCGGGCCTCCCTGCTAGCATAATTCGCACACCCATATTACTGGGTCCGAACACCGCCGGCGCAAGCTCTATCATAGGCGCAGCCACACAGAGTAAAACCAAAATTCTTGGCGGCGGCAAATATTTCATGCGCCCACTAGACATCGACGACCTCAATCAGGCCATCTTGAATTGCTGCAATAGCGAGTCAACGAAGGCTGCGCTGTATGAACTGGTTGGACCCGAGCCAATTAGCTACCGCGATCTTATTCAGAAGACTGGGTCGATGATGAACAACAACGTTGAAATTGGTTCTGTTCCAATATTTCTCGCCAAGTTGGTTGCATCTATTAGCTCGCGCATCAAAGGAGGCGGCATAACTCCTACGGTGATCGACGTGATAACTATGGACGAAGTGGTCGCCGACAACGCCGATGACGCATTGAATATTTCACTAACGCCTCTACAGAACACTCTTGAAAAAATCCTGGAGCACAAGAAAAACAAATGAGCGAAGAAACCCAAAATACTGCTGAAGAAACAGCCCCCTCCGATGAAAATATGGCTCCTGGCAAGAAGAAGCCCAACCCAATCGGCCGCGTATTATTCCTAATACTTACCGCCGCCTGTTTTGCCTATCTCTATTACAGGCTAAACGGCGCTGCAGCACGTGAAGGACTCGGGCTTGTCGAATATATGAGCCAGGTATTCTCCACAGTGAATTGGGTTCCATGGCTACTGCTAATGATCGGCTACTCGTTATTCTACTTCGCCATAGACACTCTGGTAGTGACCAAGGCGCTAAACTGGTTTATTGCCGACATCAAATACAAAGACATCATGCCTATACGCGCCAGCGCCTATATCATCTCTATCTTCAACGAGCAGATAGGCAAAGGTGCGATGGCTTATTACCTGAATAAGCGCGATCAAATACCTGGCTGGGAAGTTGGCTCGGTCATGTTGTTCGTAATGTTTTGTGAAATATACTATCTGCTAGTCTGGGCTACTATTGGCTTCGCGGTTGCCGGCAGCTCCTTACCAGAAGTTTTCGGCCTTGTGCCCTATCTAGCTGGCGCGGCGGCTGTACTCTTGGTCCTGTGGATAGCCTATTTCCAAGGGGCTATCCTCCCAAATAATAAATTTCGCGACCGCCGTGTCTTGCACGCCTTTCGTCTGGCGAAGCCCTGGCACTACGGTGCCTTCTTCTTGCTTCGCTCTCCGGCACTGCTCGCCGCGGTTGTCGTCTATACCGTTGCTCTCAACCTATTCGGTGTCGAAGCCTCGCTAATGACACTGCTGCCATTCTTGCCGGTAATCTTTTTTGCTGCGGCCGTGCCTACGCCCATGCGAGCCGCCGCCATAACATTTTGGGTTATTCTGTTTCCCGAGAACGAAGGGCAGATGGCCGCCTTCGGTTTTGTACAACATAATTTCTTCATCTTGTTTAATGCGGCTATCGGGCTCGTGTTCTGGCGTAAAGCCCAACGCGACCTATTTGGGAAGTAATGGCCAATCTGCTAACTGCTATACGCCTGCTACTGGTTATTCCAGTCGCATTGGCGATAGCCAATGCCCAGCTCATGACGAGCTGGTTACTCCTTGCTCTACTATTAATTGCGATAGCTAGCGACTACTTCGACGGCAAGCTTGCCCGGGCTTTGCATATCGCGTCTGCTCGAGGCATGTTATTCGACCATGGGACGGACTTTGTTTTCGTGACTACCGCCCTATTTGCCCTCTCTACTATAGACCTGGCACCCCTGCTTCTTCCGCTCTTAATCGTTGTCGCCTTTGCCCAATACGTTCTGGATTCCTACTTTCTATTTAAACAAAAACAATTGCGTATGAGCTTCCTCGGACGCTGGAATGGCGTTCTCTACTTTGTGCCTATCGTGTTTCTAGCCGCCTCCAGACTCCCCTTTCTTGAAGGCTCCCAGAATCTACTTAACACGACAATCATTTACTTCAACTACATCTTAGTTGTCTCCACCCTAGCATCGATTTTCGATCGCGCAATCGCCCCGCTGCGCGCCTCAGAAAATTAACCTGATCATGGCCAGCCTCGTCGTCAATCGATGCCTACCGCTTCTGCTACGCCTTAGCGGCGTATTACTTTCTACTTGCGCCAGAGGTGCTGAACCAGATTCTGCTCTAGCCCTATTTCGAGCCATAGACGAACGCCTGAGCTATATGGAAGAGGTCGGTCTGTATAAGACTAAAAACCAAATTCCCATAGAAGATCTAGAGAGGGAGAGGATCGTCCTTCTCGATGCCAAGAATCTTGCTGCGAGTCAGGGACTAGACCCCGAAACTATGGAAACCTTCTTCACTGCTCAGATCAATGCCGCAAAGGCAATACAATACCGTTATCGAGCAAACCTCTTGATCCAGGAAATACCCACGAAAACCGTGGATCTCCAGGCAGACATCAGACCCGCCCTCGACCAACTGGGTAGCGACATTATCAGGCTCTTTGCTGTATTGCTCAGTAACGACCACCTATTGAACGAACGTGATCGGGACTTATTCCTGGCTACAGTCCAGCGCAATCTGCTCACAGACGCTGACAAGCAGGCACTCTATGGAGCGATGCTGGAAGTTAAGCTAGCCCGATAGCCTGATCGTATCTCGTATTGAACAATTTCAGCTGGCAAGGCACACTTAGCTATCTTAACGATTGCAACGAAAGACACCTCTAGAAACAGAACAATAATACAAATCTCTAGATTGGGGACAGATACGATGCCATTCGACATAACAATTACACTCAGTGATGAAGATCTAGAAAAGTTTCAAGAAAGTATAGATAAGGGAAAGCTGGCGATAAGTAACAACGAGAGTGCGCAGAGCATCGAAGAAAAGTCCGCCGAACTGATACAACGAGCTGGCGAGAATGACCTACCCCAGTTCGTTCGCGACACGGTGCTAAAACTACAGATACTGCTCAATATGATTAGAGATGCAGAGTGGGAACTCAGCGAGGCTGAAATAAACAGCATTCGCGGGGCACTCTACTACTTTATCGACCCCGATGACTTAATTCCAGACCATATCCCTGGCATAGGCTTCCTAGATGATGCCATGTATGCGGAAATCATCGTTCAGGAACTTAGGGTCGAAATTAAGATGTATCAGGAGTTCTGTCATTTTCGTATCGCAGAGGAAAATAGACGCAAGAAGCACGGCATCGACCCACACGTTGGCCGCGAAGACTGGATTGCCGACAAGCGCGCAATCCTGCATGCACGCATGCGAGAAAGGCGCGCCCTGCGTAAAGGCGGGCGCGGGCTGCGCATGCGTATATTCTAGATGATTCGTTGGAGTTTTCATTGAACAAAACCACCACCCTAATAGCTTTGAGTTTTGCATCTTTGATTGGCTCAATGCAATCATCAGCTGTCGCGCAGCAATCCGTTGTTGCTATCGATGAGACTGTCCGAAATTCTTTCGATGCGATCATTGCAGATCCTCGGGTTGCCGACGCGCTATCGCGGATAGAAGCACGGGAACCTGAAATGATCAGAGAGCAATTTCGATTGACTGAGATCCCCGCACCTCCATTTAAGGAGCAGGTGCGCGCCGACTACTACCTTTCGCTGATGCAGGATCGCGGATTAGAGGATGCCTATATCGATAGTGAGGGCAACGCAATCGGTATACATCGCGGAAACGGCGACGGCCCCACGTTTTTGATCGCGGCACATCTGGATACAGTATTTCCTGAGGGCGTAGACACTAGCGTCGAGCTTCGCGGAGGTCGTTATTATGCGCCTGGTATCGGCGACGATACACGCGGGCTTGCTGCAATGCTCTCCATCATCGAAACACTCTATGACTCTGGCATTCAAACCCATGGCGATATCATGTTTGCCGCCAATGTAGGCGAGGAAGGTAGGGGTGATTTACGTGGTATCAAGGCGATCTTCAGAGATCACCCCGAGATCGATGGCTTTGTATCCATCGATGGCGTAAACCTGAGACGCATTACCAATGGCGGCACCGGTAGCAGGCGCTTCGAATTTCGCTTTAGTGGGCCCGGCGGACACTCCTTCGGCGCCTTCGGTCTTAGCAGCGCGATACATGCCATGGGCAGGACAATAAACAAGATCGCTGACTTTGAGACACCAAGTTTTCCCAAGACGACATTTACTGTCGGCACTGTCGCCGGCGGCACATCGGTAAACTCGATAGCAGCGGATGCGGTTTTCGCTCTGGACATGAGATCAAACGATCGCGAACAACTCGCACTTCTGGAACAGCGCGCAAAGACTGCGGCGCTCGAGGCGGTCGCTGAAGAAAATGCACGCTGGGACAACGGCGAGATAAGCGTGGAATTTGTGCTGATCGGTGACCGACCGGTTGGACAAACCGCTGCAACAAACAAATTAGTTCAAGCTGCCGCACTGGCCTTCGACCGAGTAGGCATAGAATTACAGAGCCTGGGAATATCGAGCACCGATTCAAATGTTCCTATGTCGCTGGGCATACCGGCCATTACCATTGCCGGTGGCGGTAACGGTGGTGGCGCACACTCCCCTGACGAATGGTTTATGCCTACCAATTCTCACCGGGGTCCCCAAACTTCGTTCCTTATCACCTTAGCCATGGTCGGTATTCAGGGAATTGATCGCGGTCTTCTCGAACAGATGGGCCACTGAACTTCCTCGATGAAGAGCAGCACAGCAGGCCCATGAGCGACAGCGGCGCTCAATAACAGTCAACAGCTAAATCGCTCTATTTGGTATTCGCACCCTTGCGCAGATGCCCGTAAATAAGCTCCTCGGTAAATTCAACGCACTTGTATTCCAGTAATTGCATATTTTCATCCAGCCTCCGGTAGAGTGGGAGTTTAAGCGTCCATGCCGAACTATAGACATTGGGATCTTCAAGCGTCGCCTCATACATAAGCGTATTCGGCCCCAGATGGGTATAGCGCTCTGTTACGCGCAAGGCATCGCTATGATGATTGCCCGCATGATCCAACCATGTATCTGGCACCTGGTCGCTCACATCGATGACCAAACTATCCCCCTCGATTCGGCCGCGCGAATGCCCCATCCAACTAAAAATCGGTGCTTCGAAGTCTGGCCTATCCATATAGACAATACGGCTCGCACTGGCAAACTCATAAGCCATAACCACGTGATCGGGAGACTGTATTATTTGGAAAGGGAACGGCAGATAGGTCGCCCTCGGAATGCCAGGCATATAGCATTTCACGACCGGATCCAAAGCCAGCCAGTCTGCCCTATTTTCCTGCTGCTTAGCCCGGGCTTCGGCCGTATAGGGGATTAATCCACCCTCTACAATGCCCAGGCTCCCTGGAATAGCGCCTATGGCACCTAACTCCACTACAGGACCAAAATCTGCGGCGCGGGGCTCGATATTCCAATGTGCGCTGCCAATAGCCTGCCAGATACCATTGAAGTCTGGCTTTCCGTCTGCCGTTCTTGGCACAGAATCATTTTCGGCCGCGAGACATGCAGTACCTAGCATCAACAGCGCTGACGCCAGGAAAGCGGCCAATCCAGGGTGTTTACGTTCAGGTCTAGCGATGAAAGCACGCATAGTCTTCCTCCATTTTTGTTATTTCGGATAACCATATCACTTTCAGGGCAGCAGCCAAATTCTAAATAGATGAGATTAACGAATACTTGACGGATTTCGTATTGACAGCAAGCCTCTACCCAGCTAAATATCGGGTAGCTGGGTGACTTTACCCTTATTTAATTAGTCTTGGAGCGAAACGATGTCACTAACACGCAGAGAATTGCTCAAGGCCAGCGCAGGTGTGGTGGGCGCAGCAACTGTCATAAATTCTGCTCTGGCCCAGACCCCTCTGAGCACAGTTCTTATCCCCTCTTCCGGGCAGATTGTGCCTAGAGTAGGAATTGGCTGCAGAAACTATCGAGCCCAGGCTGGGGATGCCGAACTCACCGTATTTCGCGACACATTCGCGCAGTACCACCGTCTTGGTGGAAAGATTATAGACACATCACCTAACTACGGAAACTCCGAGGAGGTCATAGGTCGCATCATGGCCGATCTTGGTATTCGCGAAGACTTATGGGTGGCGACCAAAGTAGATCGCGAAGATCGCACCGAGGGTATAAATCGAATGGAAAGATCATTCGAGTTACTCGGTGGTGAGCATTTTGAGCTAATGCAAGTACATAACTTGCGCGGTACCGCGGTCCAGCTTGAAACCATGCAGGCATGGAAGGAACAAGGAAGATTTCGCCACATTGGTGTAACCACCTCCAACGAAAGGCAATATGAGCAACTCATTGAGGTAATGGAAAACAACACATTGGATTTTATTCAAGTCGACTACTCACTTGGCAACCGCAGTGCTGCAGAAAGAATCCTACCCCTGGCGCGGGATCGAGGCATTGCCGTATTAACAAATTTACCCTTTGGCCGTGGCCGCCTATTCAATGCAGTAGGTGACAGGCCCTTGCCGGACTGGGCTGCCGACATAGATGCCACGTCCTGGGCACAGCTGTTTCTGAAATATGTAATGTCACACGCGAGCACGCCAATACCTATTCCAGGCACTACCAAACCCCACCACGCCGAGGACAATATTCAAGCTGCCAGAGGGCGGCTACCCGACGCGAATCTGCGCGCCGAAATGGAACGGTTAATAGACCCACTCTTGGCCTAGCATTCATGCCAGCCTAAATGCCGGGCTCCAAACTAGGATTATTAAAACTGGAAACACTAGCGAGATTAGAAGAAACAGCGCTTAGTACTTGGATGCGCGAATCCGGCTTTGCGTTCTTTAGCGCACTTACTGTGCACTCATTGGCTATGGCATTTGTCGTAGGGATAAACTTCGCAATCGCGCTGCGTCTGGTTGGCTTTGCCCCACGGTTAGAGATAGCAGCACTAAGCCGCTTCTATAGCTTGCACTGGTATGCCGCCGTGTTCATATTTATTTCTGGAATGGCGTTGCTATTAGCTTACCCGGCAAAGGCGCTAACGAATCCGGTCTTCTACCTAAAACTAGCCGCGCTGACTCTAGGCTTATTGATCAGCAGACATTTTCAAGCGACTTTCTTCGACAGGCCCAAAGTCACTAACGATCGCCGAACGATTAATCTGGCCTATGTCTCAGTATTGCTCTGGGTAGTCACACTAACCGCGGGCCGCTTCCTCGCCTATACCCACAACACCCTTCTCGCCTCACGGTATTTTTAAGCGATCATGATAGAGATCCTACTCAGCTTCTCCCAAGCGACTGGCATTTACTCCTTCATGAACTCTCCATGGGGCTGGCCTGTCGCCGAATCCATTCATTTCTTCGGATTGTGTTTACTCGTCGGTACCGTCGGTTTGTTCGACTTGCGCATGATGGGTTTTGCGAAAGAAATTTCCCTCGCCGACCTGCATCGGCTAGTCCCCGCTGGAGTCGCAGGCTACTCGCTGAATGTAGTGACTGGCATCATGTTCCTGAGTACGGCCCCAGATCAATATATCTACAATCCCGCCGTACAAAGTAAATTCTTCTTCATGCTTATCGCTGGCATTAATATGGTGTTTTTCTATGCCACTACGGCGAATGAGGTGAAATCAGGAGATGCTATTTCTAGGGTGTTATTTCGAGCAAAGGCCATCGCAGCTCTCTCTCTTGCCTGCTGGTGCGCGGTGATTATCTGTGGCCGACTTATCACGTACTATCGCCCTCCCTATCATTGGTGTCTCTGGTGTTAAGGCCTAAAGTTTTCAGTACGCGTATTGATTGAATTAAAGCTAGTTCTGCATTAGTCTTCCTGCGCTTGCAGATGCGCCGGCTGGCCAAACACAAGCAGCGCTGCTAGAAACAGTTACCGAAATTAAAGTTCAACCTCTCTTCAAATAGGCTCTTATGCAACTTCGCTCAGAACATTCCATCGGAATTTTTCACATCAAGATAAACTGGCTCTTCGCCGCCTGCGTGTTTATGACTTTTGCCGCCTTTGCCCGACTAGGGCTCTGGCAGCTAGACCGCGCGGCCGAGAAGGTTGCAGCACAGCAAGCCATGGTAATCGAGTCCAGTCAAAATGCAGAGCCCATAGAGAGTATTCCGGCCGGCCACCTGCATCGGGCAAATCCCGATTTGCAGAACCGCCATGTCTCACTGAAAGGGGAGTTCGTAAATGAGCGCTCTATCTTGCTGCTAGCAGAGTTTTTTCAGGGGATGATTGGTTACGGGGTCGTGACGCCATTTCGGCTCGAAAGCAACGGCCAATTGGTTCTGGTGAGCCGCGGCTGGACTACCGGCATATTGCCACCGGATACCCCACCAGATCTGCGCCCGGCATCGGGACCGATTGAGATTACCGCTCAGGTATTCGTTCCCGAGGAAAATGCGCGGGTATTGGCAAGCCAAATCGATGCCTCGCAGTGGCCTCTGCGCATACGCAGTCTCGAAATCGACGTAATTGCCGATATTCTCGGTGAACCGTTGTTTCCCTTCGAGGTTCGGCTCACCGAGGAGCAGGCGGGGGTTCTAGTTCGCCATTGGCCCGCCGTGAACGCCGACGTGAACCAGAACTTATCCTATGCACTTCAATGGTTTAGCTTCGCTTTGTTAGTTCTTTTCATAAGTTTGCTAGCAAGCAGTAATCTCTGGGCCTTGTTGCGCGGACGCTAACTTTAGCCAGATTTTAGGCTAGCAAACCGCCAAAAAAATGACGAATTATCGGGTTTTCGGTGGATTTAGCGAAATTAAGGCTTATA
>Ga0115566_10002051_pt1 | contig 16868 bp, 11 predicted proteins | sample COGITO_mtgs_1204_3_FD_87173 | JGI IMG/M metagenome (GOLD analysis project Ga0115566, IMG submission 87173) | Pelagic marine microbial communities from North Sea - COGITO_mtgs_120405 | ecosystem: Environmental > Aquatic > Marine > Epipelagic | place: Germany:Helgoland, sampling site Kabeltonne...
AATTTTGAACAGCCCCTGTCCGGTCTGTGAGGGTCGCGGTACGCAAAAGTCTCCGGAAACGGTGTGCTATGAAATATTTCGAGAAATCATGCGTATCGCTCGTGCCTATGAGAATAAAGTATTACTGGTCATGGCCTCGGAAGTGGTGGTTGAGCGATTGCTCGATGAGGAGTCAGCAGCACTGGCCGAACTACAAGAATTAGTGGCGAAGACGGTCAAATTTGAGGTTGAACCCATGTATACTCAAGAGCAGTTTGACGTTGTTCTCTCTGGCTGAAATGCTTGAATTTTGCTGGCTTGCCGTTAGCTCACTTTCAGTTACGGTTAAGCAAGCCTGCGTTATACCGTGTTGTAAGCAGAGAAACCTCCAAGTCCACCTAGAGTGATGGCGGCAGAACATCTACCAAGAGCCGTAACAGTAGCCGGGCATGCTAAGTTCAATTCTTAAAAAGGTTCGTCAACAACTCATACTAATGCTGGCAGTTGCATTAGTACTGGTGGCAGCCTATGTCAGCGCGGGGCGTCAGTTCATGCCGGCGGTCTCCGGTTATGTCGGTTTCTTCGAAGAGCAGGTATTTCAGCGTAGTGGCGTCCCGATTCGCGTGGAAGCACTCACTGGTGGCTTCGAGGGTTTCAATCCTATTTTCCATGTTGATGGCTTGTCGCTTCTCGTAGCCGACACTGGCAGGTTGGCAGCGGAAGAAACCGCGCTCTATTTGCAGAGTGCTACAGTAATTGTCGATATCCCTCAGAGTATCTGGCAGCGTACTTGGGTCTTGGAAGATTTTATTGTCGAATCATTGGAGCTAAATCTCAATCAATCTGAATCGGGTGCCTGGCAATTGCGCGGCCTGTCTGGCAACAATTCTGAGGCCGTAGATTTTGATAGCCTCTACCGCTCGCTACAGCAAGTTTCTCAGCTTAGTCTGCGCAATGTCGTCATCAATCTTCATACCTTCGAAGGCGATACCCTGAGTTTTAGCAACGGCCAGGCTACCATCACAAACAGAGATGACACACACTATCTTCACGCCAATCTGACCCTGGCAGGTTCTGTAGAACAGATGGCGCTCTCGCTGGAGGTGACCGGTAACGAGTTCGCCGATATGGATGGGCAGCTTCATCTTGAGCTTCCCGATGCGAATTACGGCGACCTTTTCAGTCGACAGAGTGTCGCGGACATGAGTGTTGAAGAATTATTTGGCGGCGGTAATTTTTGGCTCACGTTTTCCCGCGGCGAGTTGAGCGAATTTGTCTCTGAGCTTGAGCTAGAGACATTGGCGCTACAGAATAGCGACTCAGACACTCTGTCGCTGCAAGATGTTGTGGGCAAGGCGAGTCTAAGCAGGCAGTCGGACACAGAGACCTGGCAGCTGGCTCTGTCTGACATGGGGCTCTCATGGCAGCAGTTACAGTGGGCGCCATTCAATGTGCTGGCCTCCCTAAACCCCCAGACTAGTGCAGAAATCTGGGCCGACAATATTGATGTCTCGTTAATCGCCCAATTTATCGAGGATAGCGGACTGTTGAGTGTAAGTGCGCAGCAGCAACTTGCCGAGTACGCACCTAGAGGTAAGCTTGAAAACTTCAGTATTTCAGTGCCGTTAGAAGAGCAGACTCAAGAGCATATGCTTATCAAAACGAATCTGAATGGCGTAGATGTAGGCTCGGTTCGTGGCTCACCTAATATCTGGGGCATTGATGGCTATGTCGAGATCGACTACGACTTAGCGGGTCGCAGTGCCTCTGGATTTGCGGATGTTGAATCCGATCGATTCCGCATAAAAATACCGACCGTGTTTACCAGCATTTGGGATCATAATTACGTCAATGGCAGCGTCGGGTTTAGCTTGGATCTCAATGAGGGAATGCACCTCAGACTGAAGAGTAACGCTGTCGTCGCTGAGACGGACATTGTCGATGGGCGGGTGCAGTTTACATCGATAATAAATAGACCGAATGAGGGTGAGCCTAAAGCCGAGTTGGAATTGCTTGTTGGCGCTCTGCGCTTCGATGCGGCGGGCAGGGCTGCCTATCTTCCCGATGCACCGCAGGTCGAAGCGGGTCTGGCGAGTACCATGCAGTGGCTGAATGGCGCGATACTCGATGGTGAGCTAGTCAATAGCGGCGCACTCTTTCGAGGTTCTACTCTGCCGAATTCCCCGGCGCAGACGAAGACTTTTCAGAGCTTCTATCTGATGAATGACGGCGAGCTCAATTTTAGTGATGAGTGGCCAAATCTGCGGGAAGTGACCGCCTTTGTAATTACCGATGACAGCAATATAGATATCGAAGTGAACAGAGCCACCAGCCTCGATGTCGTCGCTACCTCGGTTCTTGGTACGGTGAGAGTGAATGACCAGGGGGAAAATTGGGTATCCGTTCAGGGCTTGGCGGGTGGTGCCACGACGGATGGTCTTAATTATTTGCAGAACTCTGCGGTAGGCGATGGCCTAAAGAACGCCTTCGCGAACTGGCAGACTGAGGGAGACTTCAATGCGGATATAAGTGTAGACGTGCCGTTGAACAATCCCCAGTTAGAGACAGAGGTTCGCCTAGAGATGCGTGTGCAGGACAATAGCCTGCTAATCCCGGATTATGCCCTGCAGATAGAAAATTTAACTGGGCCGGTAATTTTCGATACCCGCACAGGGGTAGAGGAGAGTGAGCTATCGGGGCGGCTGTTTCAACAGTTGGCGAATATACAGCTTTCTTCCACAAGCACAGAGGGCTCGCTCGAAGAGATTCTGGTTCAAGCCACAGGCTTGGCGACCCCAAAACAATTGATAGACTGGCCTATGCAGAGTCAATTCGTGAAAGACATAATGGCCCGCATGGAGGGGCAGTTGGCCTATCGGGCCAACCTAAGTATTGATCAGAGTGGTGCTGCGGATGCAACGAATCGCCTGCTCATCGATTCCACGCTTCTGGGAGCCTCGCTCGCCTTGCCACACCCTTTTACCAAGCCGGTGGAGGTCGCCTTGCCATTGAATATTGACATGTCGTTTAGCGGGAACAGGCAAATGATAATTGGCACGCTGGGTCCTACATTGAGCTTCGATCTCGACCTGGAGGATGGAGAGATACAAGATGGCTTGGTCTTTGTGGGTGATACTCAGGGCAATTTCGAAAATCTGCGTGACAACGAATCGGAAGGCTTGGCTGTGCTAGGCAATATGGATCGGTTTGAGTTAGAGCTGTGGAGTGAATTTCTGGCAGAGTTTAATAGCGATGAATCGGTCTCCGAAGGCCTGGGTTCTACCATCGGCTTCGTCGATTTGCAGATAGAAAATTTTCGCTTCTACGGCGAGGAATTGAGTGATGTAAATATGCGTATCACTCCGGCTCTCCTGGAGCAGCATTGGGAGATTGGCCTGCAGAGTAATTCGATAGCAGGGCAGGTGAGGCTTCCTTTCGATAGTGACGACTACCTGAGTCTGGACTTGCAGTATCTGTATCTGCCTGGTGAGGAGAGTGATCGTATCGGTCCTCCTATGCGGGCCGATGTGGAGTTAGCGTTGCTGGAAGAGGAAGATCCAGTCGATGTGCTGGCAGACATCGATCCGCGGGAATTACCGCGTATGCATTTCTCAACTAACGAATTCCGTATCGGAGATGTTCCTTACGGAAGCTGGAGCTTTACTCTTAACCCCAATAGGGAGGGTGCGGAGATAGACGATCTCGCCTTCGATTTTCGCGGTCTGCGACTCGGCTTGGATACAGCCGTCGCAGAGCCCGATGCTGACAACGAATCGAATCAGGAAGTCGAATCTCTGCTGGTTCCGCACTTTAGCTGGCGCTTCGACGGGGTCGAACATAGCAGCGCCTTAACGGGTGTGCTTACGGCGGATAATATGGCGGAAGTATTGACCGCCAATGGATATGCACCGAGCCTGGAGAGTAGCTTCGCCGAATTTGTCGCCGATATCAGCTGGCCTGGTAGTCCAGCCTTTTTCCTCGCCGCTAATCTCAGTGGTGATATTGCCATTAACATCGAGGATGGAAGATTCTTGCAGCGAGCGGGAGCGGCGGGCGCACTCAAGTTGATCAGTATTCTAAACTTCGATGCGATTATGCGGCGACTGCGTTTCAGTGATGACTTGCTGCGCAGCGGTCTAGCCTACGATGAGATTACGGGTCAGTTGAAGATGGTCAATGGGCAGGTGCACATCGAAGACCGATTGGTAATTTCTGGGCCATCGAGCCTCTATCAGATTACTGGCGACCTTAACCTTAAAGACGAAACAATTCTGGGTGAGATGTATCTGACCCTGCCGGTTAGTAATAATATTCCCTGGCTTGGACTGCTAACGGCGAATATACCGCTCGCGGTTGGCGCCTATTTGGTTGATCGTATTTTCGGTAATCAGGTGAATAGTTTAACCAGTGCTGTTTATACCCTCGATGGGCGCTGGGAAGATTTGGAGCCTCAATTCAAACAGGCATTCGGCTCGCCGGACAGCCCAGAGCGAACTGAAAATGCTGTCCAATAAGCACCTCGAATGAAACACATTAGAGATGTTATGAAAAACAAGTCAGCAAAAGTCCTAGTCATCACCCTGTTGTGCTATCCGTTGTTAGTGCTGCTATTCGAATCTTCTCTAGGCTATTTCCAGCCGGAGCCTGTGAGTACCTTGCAAATAACGACGGTGGGCAGTGATGGCAGCCTCAATGGTCGTGTACTCGCCAGGCTCGAAAGCGACGCACAGCTGTATGTGGCTGCCAATCACTGGCCCCGCGCCTGGTACCGAGAGGCGCTGGCAAATCCAGCGGTTCAGGTGGTTTCGAGCATTGAGCAGGGTAACTATGTTGCGGTTACGGTGGGTGCTGCCGAGCACGAGCGTGTGGCGGCGGATAATCCTGTCGGGCTCATGTTTAGAATTCTTACCGGATTTCCGCCACGCTATTTCTTGCGTCTGGATCCAGTAGACTAGATTCCTTCCGCACGCGCTCCGCGCAGTATATTCCGAAGCGCATAGTTGCCAGCATGACAGGCGTATTCGAAAAGCCTTTCGTCAACACGCGTCATAGGCATAAGGATCACAATTCGATCTTGAAATGTGTCGGGGTCATCGATGGTGATTTCATAGTCCAGAACGCCCTCAGCAGTCGGAGTGAACCGCTCAATGAGCAATCGATTCTTAGCGCTACCGTAGGCAACCTCCCGTATGCCGATACTGGCGATGGCATCGCTAAAGTTTCGAGTCTCAACGACTAAGCTGGAGCCTTCGAAATATCCTCGAGAGTCCCCAGACCATGAAGTAATGGCCGCATCGACATGATCGGTTTTCTCCAGTGGCACGATGCGGGCATCGAAACCCATCTCAGTCAGGATCACGACATGGTCCCGGTTCTGGAATATCTGCATATTATTGTTGTAGGGGCCGCTGAACATCGGCGGGCCAGAATTAAAAACGATGCAGCGTTCGGACAGGCCTCTGTCCTCCGGGCCGTCGCGACCAATGCCACCGTGGGTATAACGAACAGGTCGCTCTCCTGGTATCTCTGTAACTCCATTGGCGTCGCTACGCTGGACACGGGTTCCGGGGACAACCTCTGGAATGCGGCCATTGGCGGGATAGACGACCAGAGAGGTTCTGCCATTTTCGCCCAGGGCATCGGATTCGAACCAAAAATTATTCACGGCACCCACCGAGCGTGCATTCTCTGTACTTAGAATGCGCTGCGAAGCGATGGCCTCGCTGCGCTGTGTTGCCGCTGCTCTGTCTGCTCGATTTTGTAGCAGGGTTTCCATCTCTTCATCGTTCAGGAACTCCTGGCCTGCGAAGCGTTCAGGTCTCTCCAGCGGGGTCTTATTGGAGAAATTCCAGACGCCGCGGAAGTCAGGATGGCCAAATTCGGTGAGATCCGGGCTGAATTCCTGCGCATGGCTGCTAGCAGAAAATGTATATAGAGTGCTGATAAGCGCGAGGGTTGAGATTTTTACTACTATTTTCATATGGTTGCGGAGGCTTCAGGGAACATCGGCCCATCATAATATAAATCGATCTCGGTCGGTAGCCTCACTCCTGTGCATCTATTCACAGCTCTGTGTGCATCTCATAGTTGTGAAAGGCTGTAACCTTTCTACGGCAAGTAAGTCTTATATAGGTAAGTGCGCAACTTATCATTGGGGAATGGAGACAATCAGATGATTCGACTGAAAGACCTGAGCAAGGTGTACCGAACGGCCTATATGGAAACGGTGGCACTCGATAAGATCAATATTCATATTCGCAAAGGCGAGTTCGTGGCGGTGATGGGCCCGTCGGGATGTGGCAAATCTACCCTATTGAATATTGTTGGTATGATCGATACGGCCGCCAGCGGCGAATATTTCTTCGATGGAGAGGAAATTGCCAGTCGCTCCGAGAATGAGTTAGTCGATCTGCGCAAACAAAATATTGGCTTTATCTTTCAGAACTTCAATCTGATCGACGACCTCAGCGTGCAAGAAAATGTAGATCTTCCTCTTCTCTATCTTGGTTTGTCGAAAAAAGAACGTCGCGAGAAAGTTGCACAGGCGCTTGAATTGGTGGGTCTGGCGGGGCGTGCCAAGCACAAGCCACAGGAGCTCTCCGGCGGACAGCAGCAGCGTGTCGCCGTTGCGCGTTCAGTAGTGGGCGACCCAAAACTGATTCTTGCCGATGAGCCTACGGGAAATCTGGACACCAAGAATGGGGATGATGTGATGAACATGCTGGCGCTCTTGAAAGAGAAGGGCGCCACCATTTTGATGGTAACCCACTCGCCGGAACACGGTGCTAAGGCGGATCGGATTATCTCCATGCTCGATGGCAAGGTTGTTAGTGGCGCGGAAGAACAGCTTATCGATCCTGTATCGAATGTTACGGCGCTGAAGCAGGCTAACTAAGAGCGGGGAGTATCCTTATGATCGCGCATTTTTCCAAGATGGCCCTGAAGGCCCTGCTAAGATTTAAATTGCATTCGGTGATCAGTTTGCTGAGCCTTGTGTTCGGCTTCCTCTGTTTTATTTCGGCCGTGCTCTTGTCTAACTACACGCAAAGTTTCGACCAGCACTTTCCTAATGCCGGCAAGATCTATAACGTCATCCTGCGTAACACCGGCCCGCTGGGAGGCCCCGATAAGTTTCCCATAATTAACGAGCCCGCCGCTCGCTATCTGCGCACCTATTTTCCGGAAATACCCAATATTGCCAGAGCCGGCGCCGGTGGTGGAAGTGGCGATGTGATAGTGGATGGCCAGGCACTTAGTTTGTTCGTGCGCTATGTGGAGCCTCGCTTCTTCGATATTTTCCCAGTACCTACGCAGCACGGTCTGGCAGCCGGTGAGGAACTGCCGCCAAATTCGGCGCTGATTACCGAAGAGGCGGCGATTCGCGTCTTCGGTCGCACCGACGTGGTTGGCGAGCGCATGCTATTAAATAATCGTTCGGATATAGTTATCGCGGGTGTCGCCGCGAAGCAGGAGTACCCCTCCCATCTACAGTCTTCTATACCCCTGTTTCAAACAGACATCTTCGTTCCCATCGAAGTCTCTGACAGCATTCGACGAGAGCGGCGCGCAGCTGCGGGCGCCGACCCCAACGCCGATCAATGGGGCAATCAATCTGACTATGTCTACATAGAATTTCCGGAAGATATGGAGCTTAACGTAGCTGACTTTAACCAGCGCCTGGATGAATTCGTTAAGGCGACTCTGCCGGAAGAGCGTTCCGAGTTTATGAGCTATGAGTTACAGCCCATCAACCAATTAGTTACCTCCCAGATCGCCTTCGTTACTGGCGGGTTTGATATAACCGATATCTTAGTGGTTGCCGGCGCTCTGGTTCTGTTGATCGGCTGTCTAAATTACTCCAACCTGGTAATCGCTCAACTCTCGCTACGTAGCCAGGAGATCGGTGTGCAGAAGATTCTCGGTGCCAAGCGAAGTCTGCTGATAGTGCAGTATTGCTTCGAGAGCCTTCTATTTGTGACGGTTGCTCTCTCACTCACCCTGATTCTCTTTGCGCTCGTTCTGCTGCGCATGCAGGGAACAGGCGCCGTGGGCGTATCGGCTGCCATGCTGTTCGATCCAGGCCTGTGGTTGGCATTACTGGCTGTAATCCTAGTGATTATTGCAATCGCCGGTGCCTATCCCGCACTGCGTACGGCAATGGTTCCACTGGTGTCATTAATGCGGCCTAAAGGCTCCAGCGGCTATTCGGGCCGGCTGCGCTCGCTAATGGTAGGTGTCCAATTCTTCATCTCCGGCACCCTGATGATTCTCGCGGTTATTATGTTCTCCCAGAACTCGGCGATGACGGAGCAGTTGGACGGGCAGGTTGCAGATCCGAAGATTATCGTTTCCACGCCGGTCGACACCTATACCGTCGATTCGGAACTGCTGATAACCGAGCTTAAGCAGCATCCCGGTGTGCTCTCGATAACTCAGGTTGATATTCCACCCTGGGAGATAAGCATGTCGACGGTTAGCATGGCCAGAACTGCGGATCTGAATGCGGTGACGGTGGAGCTGAGCAATCAGAACGTGGGTTATGAATTTACCGAGTCTATGGATATGCCCCTGCTATCCGGCCGCGACTTCTCCCGTGATCGTCGCAGTGATCAGTTTCCATCGAATTCTGAGCTGACGACTAGCAGTGGCCCCTATGGCTTGCTAATCAACGACGAGGCTGCGCAGTCCCTGGGTTGGGAGAGTGCAGCCGAGGCAATAGGCCAGTCTGTATTCCGGCACTTAGAGCCGCCATCTGTGCAGACCCCGATCGCGGTGGAGATGACAATAATTGGTAATGTGGGGGATCAGAAATACAGGTTTATCAATTTTGAAAGCTTTGGGGTAAGCGGCAGTACCTATACTCTAAGGCCGGCCACTGCGAATTATCTGGTCATCAAGGTGGCCAAAGATAATGTGAATGAATCCTTGCGCCATATCGATGATACCTGGAACAGGCTGATGCCTACCATTGCCTTGAAGAGGGAATTTGCAGATAACCTCTTCTACGAAGCCTATAATTTATTTCTGGGCATAAGTGCATCGATCGGCGCACTATCGATGTTTGGGTTCTTTATTGCCAGCATAGGATTGTTAGGTAATGCGACCTTTATTACCAATATTCGACGAAAGGAGGTTGGTATTCGTAAGGTGATGGGGGCGAGCAGCGGAACATTGCTGCGCATGTTGCTGTTAGATTTTGCAAAACCGGTCATGATCGCGAATGCCTTCGCCTGGCCTCTGGGTTATGTTATCGGCAACGTGTACACGAGTTTGTTCGCGGCCCAATCCGATCTTACCCTGTTACCTTTCCTGGTCAGCTTCTTCCTCTCGGTGTTCATCGCCGTTGTGGCGGTAATCTCGCAATCATGGAAAAGTGCCCATGTGCGACCGGCTATGGTGCTACGCTATGTATAGAGTGATGCCCTGGTTGCTTTCAGGAGGTTGTTAGGCGATATGAGGTTATAATTTCAAGCTATGTCCATGGACCGAGTCATAGAGCGCAAGAAGATGCCCACCTGGCAGTGGGGGTTGATCGCTGTCGCCTTATTGGCGGCGTCTTGGTTTGCCTACACCCTGCTGGCCGATGCGTCCATTCGAACCTACAGGGTTTCTGCCGATCAGCTCATCGTTTCTAGCGTTGAGTATGGCGCCTTCGAAGATGAGATTCCCATACGCGGCACGATACAACCTTTTAATAGCGTTTTTCTTGATGCGGTTAATGGTGGGGCCGTGGAGGAAGTGTTTGTAGAGGAGGGTAGCTTCGTCGAGGCAGGACAGCCCCTGCTCCAGCTAAGCAATACCAATCTGCGCCTTAGCGCCGCACAGAACGACACCAATATTACAGAGCAGTTGAATCTGCTGAATAATATCACCGACGGATTCGAAACTACCAAGCTGAGTACCGAGCGGCAGATCATCGACACCGAATACCGAATTATTGTCCTCGAGCGGCAGCGGGCGCGCCATGAGCAATTAGTCGAAGATGGTCTGGTTTCGATCGAGCAGTACGATGCGATCGTTGACGAGTTAAGCTATCAGGCCAAGGTGCTGGCCAATCATCAGGCGAGGCAGGAGCTGGAAAACAGAATTCGTGAAACCCGTCTGATTCAGATCGCGACTCAGGTTGATAAGCTGGAAGAAAACCTGGAGGTTTCCAAGAGTAGCTTCGAGAGTCTGCTAGTGAGAGCGCCCATTGCCGGCCAGCTAACATCGTTGCCGGTAGAAATAGGGGAGAGTAAACAGTCGGGTCAGCGGCTAGGGCAGATCGATGTGATCGATCAATTCAAGATAGTAGCGCAGATCGATGAGTTCTATGTCTCCCGAGTCGCTGCAGATCAGACTGCCAGCTTCACCTTGTCGGGCCGGGAATATACGGCGCGCCTGCTAAAAGTCTATCCCGAGGTTACCGACGGTACCTTCGAGGTGGATCTGGTGTTCGATGGACTTACCCCAAGCGATGTCAGGCGGGGGCAAAGCTTGCAGATGGACCTAACCCTGGGTAGTCCCGTTGAGTCTCTATTGCTGCCCATAGGCGGCTTCGTTCAAGATACCGGAGGCAATTGGGTGTTTGTTGTCGATTCTGAGGGCAGCTATGCCAATCGGCGCGATATTCGCGTAGGAAGGCGGAACAACCGCTACGTTGAGGTGATCGATGGTCTCCAGCAAGGCGACAGAGTCATTACCTCCAGCTATAGACAGATGGCCGATATGCAGCGCGTGCAGCTCGGTCAGTAGCTGTCAGACCAGGCTTATCCTCACTTGCCCCAGCCCGTGCTGATCTATTAACATGCGCCGGTGATTTCAATTTCAATCTTAATCCTGTCACGATCATGAACTTCCACGAGGCCTGTCATCAATAAGAGTGTACTGAGTAATTTTATCGCTGCCTGCCTGATAGCAGCGGGCTTGCTGGTGGATGGTCCCTATCAGATATATGTGCTCAACACGGGCCTGTTCGCTCTCTCTGGCGGCATCACCAACTGGCTGGCTGTGCATATGTTATTCGAGCGTGTGCCCGGTATCTATGGCTCGGGTGTCATTCCGCTTCGATTCGAAGAGTTTAAACACGGAATTCGAGAGCTAATCATGGAGCAGTTCTTCGACAAGGCCGACCTGGAAGAATTTTTTCATGGCGCTGGGGATATCTCTCAGAAGATGGCTGGGCAGCTTAAGAAAGTCATCGATGAGTTAGATCTGGACTCGGCCTTCGAGTCACTTTTAGATGTAATCATGAACTCCTCATTCAGAGGCATGGTGGGCATGTTAGGGGGCAGAGATGCTCTTGCCGCATTGAAGGACCCCTTCGTAGAGCAAATGCGTGACTTTTTTACAGGGCAGCTGAGGGATGAGAGTTTTCAAGAGCATATCCAGGCGGCCTTAAGCTCGGCGATGGACGATGAGGCGATTCGAAACAAGCTGGAATTCATGATCGATGATCGGCTGAATCAGATGACACCGAAGATGGTCAAGGAAATAATTCAACAGATGATCCGTAAGCACCTGGGCTGGTTAGTTGTCTGGGGTTGTGTGTTTGGTGGATTGATCGGTCTAATTGTAACGGCATTCAGCGCCATATAGCACTGCTAGTCTCTCACTCCGGGCTTTCTCTTACTTGAATCTCCATTCAAGCCTTCACTTTTTGCTCAGAAAAGCCCGTGCGGCTATGTGCTGCCTTCTACATAAGCTCAGCGTTACGCGAATAGAGCGTGATGCAGATCACATTCGTGGACTATTAAGAGGCTATTTATCAGCGTGTTTTTAAAGCTTTATTAATTTTGGGTCAAAAATGGGAAATTTTCTTCTGCATTTTGTGTAAAAAGGGAATCGCTGTACTACAATGGCGCCCCTCCTAGGTTGGAGGAAAGCCGCGCAAAAGAATAGCTAGGGCTAAGCGTTGGATACAGACTAATCTTTTACTTGTAGAACACAGACAGAGAAGCAGAATATGGCACGACCAGTTGAGTTTGATGAAAACAAAGTATTAACCAATGCAATGGAGCAGTTCTGGCGGGAAGGCTATGAAGCAAGCTCAGTGCAGAAATTATTGGATTGCACAGGTATTAATCGAGGAACTCTCTATAATTCTTTCGGTGATAAGGATACCTTCTTTAAATCTTGTGTTGACCACTACAATAAAGTTGTTGAGAAGCAGATAGCAGCCTCTCTTAAGAACTCAAAATTGGGTCCCTGGGAGGCTATCGAAGCCTATTTCGATGAGACGGTTCTCAATGTAACCAATAAGCACCGCAGCATGGGCTGTCTGCTGGTCAATTCGGTCTGTGAGAGCATCAATTACGACAAGGAAATGCGCAAGGTCGTTCGTGGCTCCCTCGCCACCATCCGCAAGGCCCTTCTGGCGCGCTTGAAGGAGGCCCACAAGAATCGCAAGGTTAAGAAGGGTGTGAGCGCCGAATTTGCAGCGGAAGTGCTGATGAATAGCCTGCACGGCATGCGCGTAAACAGCCGCGACGGCAAGACGCCGAAGCAGTTGAAAGAGCTGGTTAAGTTCACCGTATCTTCTCTGAAGAAGTAATAAGGGGAACTCCGGTTCAGGCTTCTTAATAAAAGCCATTTAAATCAGTTGGTTATGATTTCTTCGCCCTGAGAGTAAATTTCTCTCAATAGGCGTGATGGCCAGGTAATAGTAAAAAAGGAAGGCCTTAGCCTCCCTCTTTTATGGCTTGGATTAGGCGAGTGAAATCTGGCTTTTAATTCTGCTGATATGGTTGCTATACTCAGGGACTGGATTCCTTCGATGTAGGAATCATCCCAGAATTTATGCGGTGTTCCGAGTGGTTGGGACACGGGTAGTTAAGACACTAGTAGTTAGGACAGTCAGGACATAATAATGAAAAAAATAGCCGGAAAGCGTAAGAACGACGATACCAAGATCGACCTTACCCCTATGTTGGATGTAGTTTTTATCCTGTTGATCTTCTTTGTGGTAACAGCGACATTTCTATCCGAAACGTCTGTAAGTGCTGCAAGTAGCGACAATAACAATGCCGATCAACCGCCACCGGATGATGAGAAGAAGAATATTCTGTTTGAAATCGGTTCTAACAACGAGATTATCCTCAACGGCAATCCACGTCCTATTCTTCCGAATTTCATTCGATCCAATATCGATCAGCTGAAGGCCGAAAATCCGGCAGCCTCTGTCATTATCCAGCCTAATAACGATTCCGACGTATCTACCCTGGTAATGATCATGGATGCGGCACGGCAGGCTGGTATGGCGAATATATCTATAGTCGAGCCCTAGCGACTAAAACGCCCTGTGTTGCAGCTGTTTGCTGCAATCGCACAGACGAGAGAACTATCAAACGCACTATCGATTCCGATGGTGCGTTTTTCGTTTGAGGCCGGACTCTTGCCCCGGCCTGAATTTTATAAGCCTAAACTGAGTTGTTATTTATCATGAAGAATCGCTGGATAGAATCCGAGGCCGCCGCGCACGCCGAGCAAGATAGCAACCTGGGTCTGCGCGTCTATACCTCACAGCTCTTGGGGCAGGATGCCGATCTAGTGCTGCATGGCGGCGGCAATACTTCGGTGAAGGGAGAGCTAGAGAATGTCTTTGGCGAGGTCGAACCGGTTCTTTTCGTTAAAGGCTCCGGTTGGGATCTGCGCACCATTCAGGGCCCAGGATTTCCTGCGGTAAAGATGGAGCACCTCCTGCGGCTTGGAGAACTGACGGCACTGGGCGATAGCGAGATGATGCGTCAGCTGCGGCTCGCGCTGTTGGACCCCACCGCACCTACGCCCTCGGTCGAAGCCATACTGCATGCGCTAATTCCCCACAGATATGTAGATCACAGTCATGCCGATGCCGTCGTTGCCATCAGCAACAGCCCCGATGGAGAGTCGATGCTGCGGGAGATCTATGGCGATGAGGTGCTGATTCTTCCGTATAGGATGCCCGGCTTTATCCTGGCGCAGCAGGTCGCTGAGGCCACTGCAAAGGTTCAGTGGTCATCCCTGCGCGGTATCGTCTTGTTACACCATGGTATTTTCACCTTCGATGAAGATGCGAAGACCAGCTATAGCACTATGATCGAGCTGGTTAGCAAGGCAGAACAGTTTCTACAGCAGAAAACTGGAGCCGATGGATTGGCCAGCGCCAGCTATGAGGCGACCGGGCAAGACTGTCTTCAGCTTAGCCGCCTGCGCAAGGCAGCCGCGCAGATGATGGGTAGACCTGTACTGCTTCGGTTCGAGACAACGCAGAAGGCAGCCGGGTTCGCCAATCTGGAGAATTGTCAGGACCTGGCGACTCGCGGTCCCTTGACACCCGATCATACGATTCATGCCAAAGCCTTCGCTGCAGTCTTCGAGGAAGATCCTCTTCCCGGTCTGCAACAGTTTGAGGCCGATTACCTAGAGTATTTCGAGACGCATAGTGACTCATCCCATCAGTGTCTGGACACTATGCCGCGCTATGGCGTCTGGCGTAACAAGGGCATGGTCTATCTGGCGCCTAATCAGAAGCGCTTACAGATCGTGCAGGACATCAGTGCGCATACGGTCAAGTCGATTCAGCAAGCTGAATTTCTGAGTGGCTGGCAGGCGCTGCCAAGGCAGGATCTGTTCGATGTGGAGTACTGGGAACTGGAGCAGGCGAAGCTGAAAACCTCGGCGCACACACCCGAGTTCGAGGGCAAGGTAGTGGTGGTGACTGGAGCCGCGTCTGGGATAGGCAGGGCCTGTGTAGAGGAATTTACGAACCGCGGTGCCGTCGTGTTGGCGCTAGATATCGCCGAGGGTTTCGCCGAACAGTTTACTGGCGGTGCAGTAGTGGCTGTGCACTGTGATGTCACCGATTCGCAGGCGATAGATTCTGCTTTGCAGCAGATGGTGGTCGAGTTTGGTGGTATCGATATCGTAGTTAGCAATGCGGGAAATTTCCCTGCAAGCCAGTCCCTGGAAGAAATGGATGATGACAACTGGAATTCTTCGCAGCAGTTAAACCAAACCTCCCACATGAAACTACTGCGCGCCACCGCGCCATTTCTACGTAATGGCCTAGACCCTGCGGTTGTCATAGTTGCCTCTAAAAACGTACCGGCACCCGGGCCTGGTGCTGCGGCCTACTCGGTAGCCAAGGCTGGCCTGACCCAGATGGCGCGCATCGCCGCTCTGGAGTTGGGGGAGGCGGGTATTCGGGTTAACGTGCTACACCCCAATGCGGTGTATGATACGGCGATATGGAGCGAGGATGTATTGGCGAGCCGGGCCGCACATTATGGCCTTAGCGTTGAAGAATATAAGACCTCAAATGTGCTAAAAACCGAGGTCGCCGCAATGGACGTGGCGAAGGCGGTCACTGTGTTTGCCGGGCAATCACTCGCCAAGACCACCGGGGCACAGCTGCCTGTCGATGGCGGCAATGATCGCGTAATCTAATTTCTACACCCCATCGAGGCGATAGTGAAAGTTAACGGGCAGCAATACCAAAGCATCTGGTTCGAAGAGAGTGATAATAGCGTTAATATTATCGATCAGACTCGCCTGCCCCATCGCTTTGAAATTATTAGCCTGAATACACTACAAGATGCCTGCCATGCCATCGAGTCGATGCAGGTGCGCGGCGCTCCCTTGATCGGTGTAGCCGCTGCCTATGGCGTCTACCTGGCGCTGCTTGAAGATCCACAGCAACTGGCGGTCGCCTTGGACAAGCTGGCCGCAACGCGACCGACTGCGGTGAATCTGCGCTGGGGTCTGGATAGAGTCAATGCGGCGCTGCGTCACACCGTCGTCGAGAAACGAGTCGAAGTAGCCTTGCAAGAGGCACAGGCAATGGAGCGCGAAGATAGTGCGATCTGCGCCCAAATCGGGGAGCATGGCGCAGCCCTGTTGCAGGAAATCTGGAATGGAAAACGCGATAAGAGTAAGCCGCTACAGGTGCTCACGCACTGCAACGCCGGCGCATTGGCGACGGTAGATTGGGGGACGGCGCTGTCGGTTATCTATAAGACGGCGGAGGCTGGAGTGCCATTGCATGTTTGGGTCGATGAGACCCGGCCCCGTAACCAGGGTGCATCGCTTAACTGTTGGGAGCTCGCTCAACACGGTATAGCACATACGCTGATCGTCGATAATGCGGGCGGACATCTGATGCAACATGGACAGGTGGACTGCTGTGTTGTTGGCAGCGATCGAACCACGATTAACGGCGATGTGTGCAATAAGATCGGAACCTACCTGAAAGCCCTGGCGGCGTTCGACAACGACGTGCCTTTCTTTGTGGCGTTGCCGGTATCGAGCATAGACTTTACTCTCTCAGATGGTCTCAAAGAAATTCCTATAGAGCAGCGGGATGCGGAAGAAGTCAGTCATCTCATCGGCGTCGATGAAAAAGGCGAGCTTAGTAAGATCAGGCTCTGCCCCGAAGGCACGGCGATAAGCAACTTCGGTTTCGATGTAACACCGGCACGTCTGATTAGTAAGATTATTACGGAGAAGGGTGTGTGTGATGCGCAGCAGGCACAACTGCAGCGGCTGCGCAGTTAGTTAGAGTCTGACGGGGCTATTGTTGCTCTAACCTGGCGGCCAGTTCAGCGCGCGGCCACCAAGAATGTGTAGATGTAGGTGGTAGACGGTCTGTCCACCGTCGCTTCCCGTATTGATCACATAGCGAAAGCCTTCTTCGCTGAGTCCTTGTTCGGCGGCAATTTCATTCGCTTTTAACAGCAGTTTTCCCAGCAATGCCTGGTCGCTGGCATCGCTTGCAGACACATCAGTCAGGTGTTTCTTGGGAATAATGAGGATGTGCGTAGGGGCCGCTGGGTTTATGTCGTGGAAGGCATACACATCATCGTCGGAATAAACCTTGTTAGAGGGTATTTCCCCTGCGATAATTTTGCAAAACAGACAGTCATCCGCCATAC
>Ga0115566_10002054_pt1 | contig 16830 bp, 13 predicted proteins | sample COGITO_mtgs_1204_3_FD_87173 | JGI IMG/M metagenome (GOLD analysis project Ga0115566, IMG submission 87173) | Pelagic marine microbial communities from North Sea - COGITO_mtgs_120405 | ecosystem: Environmental > Aquatic > Marine > Epipelagic | place: Germany:Helgoland, sampling site Kabeltonne...
CCGATTCCGATCGAGCGGATCGAGCCGCGCTCTTTGAATACCTGAATGGGCGAGATAGTGCGATTAAGCCCTTCAATGGGACGATAGAAGTGGTGGAAGGTGTGCTTCAACCTGGTCCTTACACGTTACTTCACAATCGCTCTGTTGCAGAAGCGGTTTTGGTTGGGTCGGTTGATCGGCGGTTCACTGGCACGCTGACGGTAAACCGCGGCAACATTGAAAATGATGTTGTGCTAACTGGAAAGTCACTGATTCATTCTGCCGCGCTGACCTCTGAAGCCTTTACACGGAGTGCTTTCGGTAATTACGGTCGCTATGTCGTTGCCCTGGTGCTGCTCTTGTTTGCGTTTTCGACCGCGGTGGCCTGGAGCTATTATGGTGATCGAGCGGTGGTTTATCTGGTGGGTACGGCGTGGCTTACCCCTTACCGGCTGACTTATGTTCTTGGCTTTTTCTTTGCAGCGATCGCTGACACATCTTTAATCTGGTTAATTGCCGCGATTACGGTGGCGTTCATGACCATTCCGAACCTGATCGCAATTTTGCTGTTGCGAAAAGAGATGAAACAAACCGTAGCGGATTATTGGCGAGACTTTGAGTCTGAGCGCTAAGGTAATGCAAAAGGTTAAATCGACGCCTGCCGGGTTTGCGCGAATTCGGAGCCATCGAATCGAAACCCTCGACTTAGAGGTCATCGAGTACGAGCACAGAGGAACAGGCGCAAAACACTTTCATCTGGCGAGTGATCATGAAGAGCGGGTGTTCATGGTAGCGCTTCGAACCGTGCCAGAAGATTCAACTGGTGTTGCGCATATTCTCGAGCACACCGCTTTGTGCGGCAGCGCCCGCTACCCAGTGCGGGATCCGTTTTTCTCAATGCTTCGTCGATCTCTGAATACTTTTATGAATGCCTTTACGGCCAGTGATTACACGGCGTATCCGTTTGCGAGTGTCAACCAAAAAGACTTTTACAATCTTTTGGATGTGTATCTTGATGCGGTTTTTTTTGCGCGCTTAGATCCTTTGGACTTTGCCCAGGAGGGACACCGGGTCGAGTTTTCAGAACAGGACAACCCAGACTCTGCCTTGCTCTATAAGGGCGTTGTCTTGAACGAGATGAAGGGAGACATGAGTTCTTCCAGGGCCGTGCTTTGGGAGGCGCTGAATCAAAAGCTGTTTCCAACCACGACCTATCATCATAACGCTGGTGGGGATCCGGCGGCGATTCCTGAGTTGACCTATGAAGCCTTTAAGCGCTTTTACAAAACGCACTATCACCCAAGCAATGCCGTGTTTATGACCTTTGGCGCAATTGATGTGGTTGAGCTGCACAAGGTTTTGGAGGATCGGGCTTTAGGTCAGTTTGAACGGTCAGTTGAGCAGGTTGAAGTGGGCTTGGAGCATAGGCTGTTGGCGCCGGTGCGACACGAAGTAAGCTATGCCGCGAGCGAGAGGGCTGATGAGCCGGCAACGTCCCAGCTGGTAATGGCATGGCTGCTCGGCGAGTCAACCGACCTTGCCGGCCTGCTGCAAGCGAATTTGTTGTCGGATGCATTACTGGATCACAGCGGCTCGCCTTTGCGGCGCGCACTAGAGGCTTTCCCGATGGCAGCGTCGGTTTCGCCCTTAACGGGCCTTGAGGAAAGCCATCGTGAAATGAGCTTCCTCTGTGGCATTGAAGGCGTTTCCGGTGAGGCGGTAGAAGCCTTCGAAACAGCCGTGCTTGAGGTCATTACAGACGTCGCAGAGCAAGGGATCCCCCTTGCGCAATTGCAGGCCGTTTTGCATCAAATCGAGTTGTCGCAGCGAGAGGTGGGGGGCGATGGCATGCCCTATGGTTTGCAGCTGATCTTTTCCTGTCTTTCTGCCGCCATTCATCGGGGTGATCCGGTCGAATTATTGGATCTTGATGCGGCCATTGAAACACTCCGAAAAGAGATCGAAGATCCTGAATTTATAAAAGGTTTGGCGAGGTCTTTACTGCTCGAAAATCCGCATCGCGTCACATTGACATTGCAGCCGGACACGAACCTTGCTCAGGAAAAAGCGGACGCAGAGCGGGCGAGGTTGCGAGCCCTAGTTGAAGCAATGAGTGAATCTGAGCGGCGTCACGTGATTGACCAGACTGCAGCGCTGGCGCTGAGGCAAACCGAAGATGAAGATTTGGAAATTTTGCCCAAGGTAACCTTGAATGACATCCCAAGGGATCACGCTTACCCCGAACCCATTGTGACGGGGTCTGTTACGGCCTACGCTGCTGGCTGTAACGGCATTGTTTACCACCAGCTGATTCGTGAGCTGCCGGTGTTGAGTGACGCGGACTGGCGATTACTGCCAGTACTGAATCAGGTGGCGGGTGAGTTGGGTTTCGGGCATCGGGACTATGTTGAAGCACAAAACTTGCAACAATCGCTGACCGGCGGCATCAGCGCTTTTGCCAGTGTGCGCGCAAGCCTTGGCAATGTTGATCAAGCAGGGGCCTTCTTTGTTTTGAGCAGCCGCTCGCTTGTCCGCAATGCCAGCAAAATGATGGCGTTATTAAATGAAACCTCACAAGGCTTGCGGTTTGATGAAACGGCGCGCATTGCAGAACTGGTCCGGCAATCCAATACTAGGAAACAAATGGGGGTGGTTAATCAGGGGCACAGTCTGGCTATGCTCGCTGCGTCTGCCGCATTTTCTAAAATTGCTGCCTTGAATCACCAATTATCGGGATTGGGTTCGTTGGCTTATTTCAAAGGGCTTGTTGCAGGGATTGCAGAAGGCGATGTGGGATCGCTTGCGGCTGATTTGGCGAGCCTTTACCAGCGACTCCAGCAGGCGCCGCAGAGCGCAATGCTCATTGCCGATGAAGCTGAATTGCAGGGATTGATACAGGCTTTGCTGGAGCGCGGCGCTTTGACGCAAGCAGGCCCTGCTCGGCAATTGATCCATGCTGAACAAACAGCGCTTGAAACAGCTTACGTCACCGAAACAGAGGTTAATTTTTGCGCGGCAGCCTATCGATGTCCCAGTGAGTCGAGTGCCACTGTTGCGGCAGTTCAGGTGCTCGCGGCAATCCTACGAAACCAGTATCTGCATGCCGAGATTCGTGAAAAAGGCGGCGCTTACGGCGGCGGGGCCAGTTATGATGCTGCCAACGGACTGTTTCGCTTTTACTCCTATCGAGACCCCGAATTGCTTAAGACCTTTGCCGTCTTTGACGGCGCGCTGGATGCTATTCGTTCGATAAAATGGACATCGAACTTGATCGAGGCGGCTGTCCTAGAGCTTGTCAGCGGTCAGGATGCGCCGGGTTCGCCGGCAGGAGAGGCGCGCGGAGATTTTTATCAGCAGTTGCAGGGCCGTTCACATGCGCATCGGCGGGCGCATCGGGTCGCCTTGTTTTCAGTCACGCCCGATGCGGTAATCGGCGCAGCGGAACAGATTTTCGCAGGCGACAAGAGCCTTTCCGTCGTCACACATTCAGAAGGCGCGCGGGCGTTGCCCGATTCTTTTCTGGTGACGCAGCTTTAGTCGCGTCGTGATATATTGGCTTGGGTTACGTAAGAAGCGCTGTGAAGAATTTCTTGAGCGCATGCTCGCTTTTACCATCAGGATCGCTTTTTCTCGACTCAGTGATGACGTCGACTGAATTATTTTGCGGTTGCCAAGCCAGCGTCCAACCTAAACATCGATCGCGCGGCCCTTATGCGGCCCTTATAATGGAACGCAATGGCCGGACCCGCTCGCTCAATCACCCAAGGCAGGCCGCGGCGCATTGTTTGCAAAAAGTATGGTTTGAAGTCAGCCGAGCTTTGTATTTGAATCTAGTTGGGTTGCCGCACCCATTTACGGTAAGTAACCCGCTACCTAGAAAACCACGTTACCTGATGTTAAATCGATAAGGAGTTTGAGGGCTATGAGTGAAGTGATTGTTTTGAAAAGTCCAGATGGTCATGAATTTGATGTCTTTGAAGCCCGTCCAGTTGGCGTGGCAAAGGGCACCATCGTCGTGATCCAAGAGATTTTTGGTGTGAATGCCCACATTCGTGAAGTGGCGCAAGGGTTTGCGGAGCAAGGTTACCGGGCGCTTGCGCCGGCACTCTTCGATCGGGTTGAACGGCAGGTTGCGCTCGGCTACAGCGGGGCAGATATGATGCAAGGTGTTGAACTCGCCCGTGGCAAGCTGCGGCGTGAAGACGCCTTAGTGGATTTGCAGACAACCATTGACGCAGCGGCGGTTTCCGGGCCGGTGGGTGTGGTGGGATACTGTTTTGGTGGCCTGCTGGCTTGGCTCACAGCCTGTCAACTGCAAAAGGTATCGTGTGCAGTAAGTTACTATGGCGGCGGCGTAGCCTCGGAAATGAGTCAGTCTCCTAGGGCGCCGATCATGTTTCACTTCGCGGCAGAAGATGCGCATATTTCAATGGATGATGTGGCGGTTGTTGAAAAGGCGCAACCCGATGCGCCGTTATTTATTTATGAAGCCGATCATGGTTTCAATTGCAATCACCGTGCAAGCTACGACGAGGCAGCAGCGGTGCTCGCTTTGTCTCGTACGCATGAGTTTTTTAACGCCCATCTGGGATGAAGCACAGGACTGAGCGCATTATTTCTGGCCAACGCTCAATGGTTATAAAGCGACCCTATTGTTGGAAGCGTTGGGCCTGACCTATCAACTCTTGCCAGTTAACATCACGCAAGGCGATCACCATGCCGACGCGACAGATGATTACGTGATTGATCGGTATGAGCGCGAGTGTCGACGTCGTACGCGGTGTAAGAAAGCCAGCTTCTAGCAAATCCCTTTTTGGCCGGCGTATACAGCATTGTAGATATCGCTGTATTGCCCTGGGTATACCGTCATGAGCGTTATGGCATCGACTTAACGGAATACCCATCGGCTTTAAACCGGGTACACCGAGTTGATGGCTCGGCCTGCGGTTAAACGAGGTTTGTCGGTAGGCTAGAAATTAATGTCCAAGCGCGATTTTCGCAGCGAATTGGCGAGACAAAGCCTCTTTTAACTTTTTTTGCGGTTACTCCGGGCGGTGTGTGCGAAGCACATCGACTTGAAGCAGTTAATAGGACGGGTTGAGGCGGTTCGCGAGCGCTTGTTCAATCTAGTAGGGATCAAGCTAGTAGGGATTAAGCAGTAGGTATCAAGTAGTAGGGATCAAAGCAGGGTTTTTTCCCAGGAGCTCTCCAAGGTCGCCGTGAGCGGTACAGTCTATCGTCGCGCGCAGAACAACAATTACAGGACGCGAGATAAGCCCAACGCGAATTAAGGCGCTGATCGCCGACTGAAGCCTTGTTTGTCAATGGCGCAACGCACGGCTACAGATTCGAGCCACATTCTTTTTGTGCCGCCGTCAATAACGAATTTCAGCCTGATTGTGGTTCGCTTTGCTTGACAAAGGCAAGCTCCTTCTACATCCTTCGGGAGTAGTCAATGTTGGTGCCAGAGCAAAAAGGGTGGTCTGGTTGTTTCTGCATAGACTCTTTTATAAATAGAGCAATAATCCGAAATAGGTATGATCATGAAACAAATCCAAACCAGGTCAGGGCTGTTCGCAGCACTGATGTTCTTGGCGTCAGCCTCGCAGGTAGCCAGCGTGACCGCGCAATCTTTAGATGAAGTGTTAGGCGTTCGCGCTGCAACGACTCAGGATGGTAAGAAGTCGCAAATTAAAATCGATGAAGTCAAGGATCAGACGCGTGACTTGCTGACGCAATATAAGCAAGTGATGAAAGTTGTTGACGGTCTGAAAGTCTACAACTTGCAACAGGAACGGCTCATTCGAAACCAGAACGAAGAGCTGGCTGAGCTTGAAGCCTCGATCGATAGTGTGACCGTTATCGAGCGTCAAATAGGGCCGTTGATTGAGCGAATGATCTCCAACTTGGAGACGTTTGTCAGTCTCGATATCCCGTTTCTGATGTCCGAACGAGAGGATCGCATTGCGTTTTTAAAAGACACGTTAGATCGGGCGGATGTCAGTGTCGCTGAAAAGTTCAGCCAAGTGTTGCAGGCCTACCAGGTTGAAAATGCTTACGGGTCAACCATTGAAGCGTATACCGATATGATCGAGTTGGATGGCAAATCGCGTCAAGTCGATGTCTTAAAATGGGGTCGAGTTTCGCTGGTATTCCAATCACCAGATGGTGAAACCACGGGCGTTTGGGATAACGATGCGCGCGACTGGGTAATTCTAGGCGATGAATACAGGACTGGCGTAAGAGACGCGCTGCGAATCGCACGGAAAACGCAGACAGCGGATTTAGTGAAATTACCAGTTAAAGCGGCGGGAGAGTAACCATGAAAAATTTATGGATGAGTGTTGTCCTCGTTGTGGGACTGGTTGGATTGCAAGCACAGGCTGCTGAGAACGATGTCGAGGCGAAGTCGTTGAGCGAGCTGCTGCAGTTGGTAAAAGACGGCAAGGTCGTCAATGCTCGGCTGAATGAGCGTCGCGAAAAAGAATTCAATGCCGATCGGTCGCGGCAACAGAATGAAGTCAAGAAAGCCAAACAAGAACAGGCAAACGAAGAAGCGCGTTCTGAGCGCTTAGAAGCGCAATTTGAAAAGAATGAGCAGGACATTGCGGCCCGGCAAGAAATCTTAGCGAAGCGGTTGGGCTCCCTGCGCGAACTCTTCGGAGTCTTGCAACAAGTTGCGGGTGATACCCAAGGCGTGTTTGAAGGGTCTATTATTAGCGCTGAATTCCCAGGTCGTGGCCAATGGCTGTCAGATTTCGCGAAGTCTATGGGTAAGAGCTCAAAGCTTGCAACGATTGAGGAAATTGAGCGACTTTGGTTCGAGTTGCAGCGTGAAATGACCGAGTCAGCCAAGGTGAGCCGGTTCACTGCTGAGATGATTAAATTAGATGGTGAGCGCGTCACACAGGAAGTGATTCGAGTCGGATCGTACAACCTCATCAGCGATGGCGGATATGTAACCTACGATATTGATAACCAGCTGATTAAAGAGCTTCCGAAGCAGCCTGAAACTCGGTTTGTTGACTCGACCGAAGCACTACTTGCCGCTGGCTCAGGATTTGTACCGTTTGGACTCGATCCAACCCGCGGACAGTTGCTGGCACTTCAGATCCAAGTGCCAACACTTGAGGAGCGCGTACACCAAGGTGGTTTGCCGGGCTATGTTATCATTGGACTGGGCATCATTGCGCTGATCATAGCTGTTACGAAGTTTGTGTCGCTCACGATGTTGGGCATGACCGTCAATGGACAGGCCAAGGACGCAGGCAATCCCTCTATGAAGAACCCACTGGGTCGAATTATTTCGGTCTATCAGGATAACAGCGATGTGGATTCTGAGACCCTGCAGCTTAAAATCGATGAAGCGATTATGAAAGAACAACCAGCGATCAACCGGTTTGTTGGTTTTATTAAGATCATTTCAATGGTTGCGCCGCTTCTGGGTCTGTTAGGTACCGTAATCGGGATGATTGTGACCTTCCAAGCGATTACCCTGTTCGGCACAGGTGATCCGAAAACGATGGCCGGTGGTATCTCGCAGGCTTTGATCACGACGGTTCTAGGCTTAACGGTCGCGATTCCGACCGTGCTGCTACACTATTTTGTTCACAGCCGTGCAACCAGCATCATGCAAGTGTTAAACGAGCAGAGTGGCGGTCTAATTGCTGAGCACGCTGAGAAAGCGAGCAAATAACAGTGGAAACTATTATTGTAGCCATTAGGACGTTCATGGAGGCTGGCGGCGATGTGCTGTATCTCATCGCCGGTGCAACCTTCCTGATGTGGGCCATCGTCTGTGAACGGTATATTTTCATTACGACCGAGCATAAGAAGGATGTGAGCGCCGCATTGACGTTCTGGGAGACGCGTGCTGAGCGGACGTCTTGGAATTCTCGGATGATTCGAGAACGTTTAATTTCCGAAGTCAACGAGCGCCTCAAAGCCAACATGGGACTCATCAAAACGCTGATTGCCCTACTACCGTTGTTAGGCTTGCTGGGTACGGTGACGGGTATGGTTCAGGTGTTCGAAGCGATGACCTACTCTGGCGGTAATGCACGTTCGATGGCTGCAGGCGTCTCTGCTGCTACGATTCCCACGATGTCCGGAATGGTCGCGACCCTATCAGGGGTTCTTGCGAACTCATTTCTTACCAGTAAAGTCGACACAGAATCAATTTTTCTGGAAGACACTCTGACCATGGATCATTAAAGCGGCGCTTTGACGAACGAATATAGAGAGCATCATGCGAAGAAGAACAATTCAAGAGGAAGAGAAAGTTGCAGATTTAACACCGATGTTAGACGTGGTGTTTATCATGCTGATTTTCTTTATCGTGACGGCCACCTTTATTAAAGAGACAGGTGTCGAAGTCAATCGTCCGGACACCAAAACAGCAGAAATGAAAAAGACGGTTTCACTGTTAGTCGGTGTTGGTGCAGACAGCGGTATTTGGATCGATAAAAAGAAGGTTGATATCAGAAATGTTCGACCCACGATGGAACGATTGCACGCAGAGAATCCAAAAGGCGGGTTAGTGATCCAGGCGGACTCGATCTCAAAGGTTGAGAAGGTCTTAGCGATTATGGATGCCGCTCGTCAAATCGGGATTACCCAAGTCGCGATTGCGTCGGAAGAGAATTAAGAGGGAAACCAGATGGTGATGTTCATAAGGCTTGGTCTCTCGACGCTCGTCGGTGCTGTAGTGACGCTAGGACTGTTTTATCTAATGCAATACCTGATTCAGGGTGCCGATAGCGCTTTGACGGACGATAAGATTGGCAACCTGGTGGATTTTGTCCGAGTCAAACAAGATCAGCAGTTAGAAACGAAACAGCGCAAACCGAAGAAACCACCACCACCCGATGAGCCGCCACCTGACGTGCCGCCGCAAAACTTCAATGTTGCAGTGGACAGTGCCGGGTTTAATATGTCGAATGTTGACTTATCAGTCAGCGTTGACGTGGGCGGGGGCGGTTTTGGTATCAGTGACGGAGAATATCTCCCGATTGTGAAGGTGCAACCGCAGTATCCAAGACGGGCGTTGTCTCGCGGTTTGGCAGGCTACGTTATCGTTGAATTTACCGTGACCGCTCAGGGCACCGTCAAAGACCCTTTCGTGGTTGAGAATTGTGGTCATATTCCGAATGCCCGGTCACCTGAAGAATGCGTTGACAAGCCAAATAGCGTCTTCGATTCATCGGCTGTCAAGGCGGCGCTGAAATTTAAGTATAAGCCCAAGGTCATTGACGGGAACCCGGTTGAGACCACAGGGGTTCAAAACAAGATCACGTTTGAACTGGCTGAAAGTTGATGGAGAGTTTAGGCATGAAGGTAGAACGTAGCGCAAGGGGCATGTTTAAGAGTCTTGTTGGCATCGCTTTAATTGTTAGTTTTGGATTTGTCTCGATTGATGAAGTCGTGGCCGAAGAAGATCAGAAAAAAACACGTCGGGTCCCCGCAATCAGTCAAAGCTTGTATAAGCAAATGTCCGAAGCTCAGATTATGATTGACCCGGATTCAATCCCGCGCGAAGAGGGTGAGCCGGCGCCGGAGCCGAAGGGTACGCCTCGAGACGGCATTCAAATGCTCCTGGATATGACAAAAAAGAAAAGGCTCAATTCTAATGAGTTGTCTCAGCTTTGGAATCTCCTTGCATTTGGTTACTACACGTTAGAAGACGTGCCGAATACAATCTTTGCCTATGAGCAGGTCTTAGCTGCGGGTAAGGTCGGCTTGATTACCGAGGCGCTTGAAAAGAACTCCCTTCGGGCGTTGTTTCAGTTGAATTATTCGATTGAAAAGTATGAGCTGGCACTGAAGTATATTAATTTGTGGGAAGCCGTTAACGGTGCGCCGGATGCTGCGGTAAGTTATCTCAAAGCAACGGCAAATTATCAATTAGAACGGTTTCAAGAGGCGTTGAAGTGGGCGCTGCAGGTTGAGGAGATCACCGTCGCTGAAGGGCGGGAGATGAAGGAGAATTGGGTTTATCTGCAAGTCGTGCTCTACAGTGAACTCAAAGATGACGACAATGTGATTCGAGTCTTGGAACGAATGGTTGTCGACTATCCGAAGAAGCAATACTGGATGCACCTTGCTGGGATGTACACCGAGAAGGAGTGGGATGATCGCGCTTTGTCAGCGTACTACGCCATCTATACCCAGGGTATGTTCGAAAAAGATTCTGAGATCGTAATGCTCGCGCAACGACTTCTAAATGCCGAAGTACCTTACGAAGCGGCGCTGGTACTTGAGAAGGGAATCGAAGAAAAATTGGTCGAAACCAGTGAGAAGAATCTAAGACTCCTTGCGACCTGCTACACGGTTGCCCAAGAGATGAGCAAAGCCATTAATGCTTGGGAGCGCGCAACGAAGGCTTCCGAAGATGGTGAAATACACTATCGGCTAGCACAGGCGCTGGCGCAGCAAGATCGGCACAAGGAAGCGGTTGGCGCCTATCGTCGAGCTTTAGAAGATGATGACTTGAAGTCGGCGCCGGATGCGCAGTTTTGGATGGCCATCTCGCACATGTCGTTAGAAAATTGGGATCAGGCTTCAACCGCGTTTAGGGCCGCATCCAAGTTGGACAAGAAAATTGAGAAGCAGGCGCGTCAATACATTCGATATATTGCGGGCGAAAAACGTCGACAGGCCGCACTCAAAGAAATGCTCGAGGGATAAGTTAGGTTGCCTTAACGCGAGCATGAAGCGGTAAAGGATTTCGAGCGGATTCATTACATCCGCGGTGGGGCGGCAGAAACGCGGATCTCATACAAGCGCCTGAGCAGGCCCCTTTTTTTCGAAGTATTTTAGCGCCTCGGCGCGACACCCAAGAGCATCTGGCTCGAAACCCCCTAATCTAAACTGCGTGCCCATTGTCTTTGAGCGCTTGGTCGTGATAGCCGCTTTAAGACGGTTTGTCCCGATCGATGAGCCAACGATTGCGATGGATGAAATTGTTGGGAATCACCGCAGTCTACTCGGTAACCGCCATCGCTTGTAACAAGCGGTATTGATGCCACAAGTCAGCGGTTTTCGGAGACTTTAGAGCGGCTTCACGAACGGCGCAGTTTGGGTCCTCGTTGTGGCGACAATCAGAGAACCGGCAATACTGTGCTGGCGCAAGTAAGGCCTTATAGCGTTCCGCGAATTGCGCGGGTTCAAACCAAATCTGAGCTTCGCGCATGCCGGGTGTATCGATCATCAAGCCCCTGTCGTTGGGGAGAATGCACAGCTCGCGATGGGTTGTTGTATGCCGACCTTTGTCATCAAAGGCTCTTACCGCTTGGGTCGGCATGTGATTTAGGCCGAGAATTTGATTGATCATGCTGGACTTTCCAACGCCAGAGGAGCCAATCAAGGCCGCACATTGACCTGGATTCAAGTTGGTAAGCGGGGCGGCTAATGTCTCCGCATCGTGCATGTTGACAGGATAAACCTGAGTACCGTGTAAGATTGGTTCTAAAGCGTTCATTTTTGCAGCCGCATCCTCTGCGATATCGGCTTTGCTGAGCAGTAAGATCGCCGGTAGGCCGCAACTCCAGGCCATGGTCAGAAAGCGTTGAATCCGATTCAGATTGAAGTTTTGGTCAAGTCCAGACACGACGAAAATAAGGTCCAAGTTAGATACTAAAATCTGTTCAAGATAATTGTCCCCGGATGCGCGCCGCGACAGCTTGGAGCGTCTGGGAATTCTGCCTGTAATCGGGATGGTGGCATTGTTTGTCTCTGAAGAACCCAAAGTAACCCAGTCGCCAACAACCGGTAGCGCGGTTTTATCTCTTGGATCAAAGCGTTGCCCGGTTGTTAGGGCTGCTCGAACGACACCGTTCTCGGTGATGACAGAATAACGTTGGCGATCTTGACGCATGACCCTACCCAATCGGTCGAGATCAGTATCGCTGTCGAAACAGCCGCTCATTTCGTGATAGCCCAGCTGGGCTAGCATTGGGTGGGTTTCTTTAGACGCTTGCATTAAGAGGACCTCTACGGCGTTTTCGTGCTAATGGTGTGATGAGTGCAAGGACAATGAGCGCGGCTAAGAGCATGCTGATCGGACGATCGAGTAGATAACTGAGATTGCCATCGCTAATGATGAGGCTTCGCCGGAGGTTATCCTCGAGTAGGCCGCCCAAGATAAAACCCAGTAGTAACGGTGCCATCGGAAAGGCGCGGCGTCTTAGCCATACGGCAACAAGGGCGAAGGCAATCATCAAGTACAAGTCGAAGAGATTAAAGGAAACCAAGTACACGCCGGTCAAGGAAAAGAAAATGATCATGGGCGCAAGAATTGCCCGCGGAATGGTCAACAACTTTGCGAAGATCGGTATCATCGGGAGGTTCAAGAACAACAAGATCAGGTTGCCGATATACATGGAGACAATAATCGACCAAAAGACGGTCGGCTCGTCTATGTAGAGTCTGGGTCCGGGTTGGATGCCATAGGCCAGCAGTGCCCCGAGGAGGATGGCGGTCGTGCCAGAGCCAGGGATCCCCAAGGTAAGCAGCGGTACGAAGGAGCCGGTGCAGGCGGCGTTATTGGCGGATTCTGGCGCTGCAAGGCCTTTCAAATTGCCCTGTCCGAAGGGGGGTAATGGTACCTTTGCGACGATTTTTTCGAAACCATAAGCAATGAACGAGGCAATGGTGGCGCCAGCGCCCGGGAGCACGCCGATTAAAAAACCTAAAACGGCGCTGCGGGAGATTACAGGCGCAATACTTCGTATTTCCTGGGACTCTAGTTTCAGTGCGTGACTTGCAATAATCGGAATTGCCGTTTGAATCGGCTGCTGCGTCCTCAGCATCATCAGGGCTTCTGTTAAGGCAAAGGTAGCCATTGCAAGCATCAAAAAGCTGATGCCGTCGATTAAGTCCATCCGACCAAAGGTAAACCTTGGGATACCGGAGGCGAGATCAGTGCCGACGGTTGACAGGCACAGTCCAATCGCAACCATGATGATCGCCTTCAGATATTGTCCAGGCTCTGAAAATGATGCAACCAGGGACAGGCCCAGGAGCATCATTAAGGTGTACTCTGGTGACTGAAAGGCAAGGGATAAATTGGCGAGTGTAGGTGCTGAGATCATCAGTAAGACGACTGCGATGGTTCCTCCAAAAAAGGAAGCATAGGCGGCGACAGCAAGTGCTTTTCCGGCTTGTCCGGCTCGAGCTAAGGGGTACCCGTCAAAGGCCGTTGCCACTGTGCCAGCAACACCTGGCGCATTGATGAGAATGGCACTGGTTGAACCTCCAAATATGGCACCATAATAGACGCCCGCAAGTAGTATCATCCCGGTAGCCGGCTCTAGGTTGTAGCTAATCGGAATCATAAGCGCGATGGCGGAAATGGGCCCCAGCCCGGGCAGCATGCCAATCAACATACCAATGAGACAGCCTGCTGCGACAAATAACAGATTGGAAACGCTAAGCGCGGTGGATAATCCAAGGAGCAAGCCCTCTATCATGAGTTGTCCAACCAAGTGGAGATGAGCCGTCCAGGGCTGATGTAGATGCTCATTAAATCGAGCAAGCCCCAAAGCAATAAGGGTACCCCCGCGGCGAAGGGCAACAAGTGTCGCCAGGGGATCGGGCCGGTTATTCGGGCGGCGACGATTAAGAAGACGATGCTCGCTAGCACAAAGCCAAGAACCTCGATCAGGCTGATGTAAAGAACAAGGATCACGACCATACTGCGCATTGGATCAAGATAGACACGCGGCTTAGCAGCGCGCTGTAAGCGTTGCGCGGTTGGCTGTATGGCCTCAATGAGTAGCATTAGCAGTGCCGCAATAAACCCCAACCCGCCAGCAAGGTAAGGAAATGCGCTGGCGGTAAAATCCCCTGGGAGCGACCAAGGGTCGATGGGAATCTGTTTGGCGATGTATAAGTAGCCAGTAAAAAATAACAAAAGGGCTAGCCCGGTAAAGTTGATTCGACTCACTGGCGGCACCGGCTGCGCATTTACCGTAAGTAGCCGATACTTTGCATCAGGGTTCGAATTTGCGCCTCTTGCTGTGTCAAAAAGGCATAAAAAGCGTCGCCCTCAAGATAGTTTTCTGTCCAGCCGTTACGAAGTCGAATGGCCTTAAATTCAGCAGTCTCTGAAACCGCCCGAAGCGTGTGCCGCATTCGGGCATATTGGTCCTCTCCGAGTCCTTTCGCTGCGAAAAATCCGCGCCAATTAGCAAACACCAAATCGATTCCCTGAGCCTTTAACAACGGTAAATCAGGAAGGTGCGACATTGGTGATGGTGCTGTGACTGCGATAATCCTAAGCAGTCCGGCTTGGTGCATCTGTAGCGCTTCACTGAGCCCAGTTGATAAAACCTGGGTTTCCCCGGACAGTAGGCCTGCCGCCGCCTTGCCACCGCCGTCATAAGCGAGATAGATCAGTTGTTTGGGGTTGGCACCAGAAAGTTGCAGCGCTTTTGCGAGGACGAAATGATCTGTATTACCGCGCACGGACCCGCCTGCAACGACGATGGATCTTGCATCGGTCTTATAACGATTAGCAAGGTCTGAAAAGTTTTGGATCTCGGAATCTGCGCGTACGGCAAAGCAACTATAATCTGCGATCATTGCTGCAATCGGCACAAGATCTCGAAACGACTGCGGGAAAACGCCCTGCAGGGCGCGTACAATGATTGGCGTTGAACTGATGAGTAAGGTGTTTTGCTGTCGATCGGCGGTTTCAATGAGTTTTGCAATGGCACGGCCGCCGCCGCCGCCAGCTGCATTTTCATAGGTGATATTCGAAACCAGTTGCGTCTGACTAAGCGCAAGTCCCACGCCTCGAGCGGTGCCATCCCAGCCGCCGCCGGGACCCGCTGGAATTAAGAAATGAACACGATCAAGGCCTTCATCGGCGGTGGCGTAGGCTCCAAGGGCGATCAAAAGGCTCAATGCGAGCGCATGAGTAGCAAGTTTTAACACGATCAAACCGTCATGAGGGTTTCTGCGAAAGCCCAGTCAAGCCAAGGGGTGAGCTTTTCTAAATCCGATGACTCAACGGTTGCGCCGCCCCACACACGTAGACCAGGCGGTGCATCGCGATAGGCCGCAATATCGAAGGCAACACTTTGTTGTTCGAGTAATGTGGTCATCGATTTAATAAAAACTCTTTGGGCTGAATCGGGGAGCCCGGCGAAAATTGGATCGATGATTTTTAAGCAAATTGAGGTGCTGGATTGTTGGTTGATATCGGGGGTTAAAAAAGCCGCCCAGCTGCTTTGGTTGACCCAATTTCTAACCACCGTTAGGTTGGCTTGGCTACGCGTGATGAGGGCGGGCAGGCCACCGATTTGTGTCGCCCAAGCAAGGGCGTCAAGCTGATCTTCGACAGCAAGCATTGACGGGGTGTTAATCGTTGCGCCTTCGAATAGATCTCGAATCAGGGCGCCACCTTTAGTCAACCGAAAAAGTTTTGGTATTGGCCAGACTGGATCATAGGACTCCAGGCGCGCGACTGCTCTGGGGGACAAAGCGATCATGCCATGGGCCGCTTCGCCGCCCATCACTTTCTGCCAGGACCAGGTGACGACATCGAGCTTCGTCCAAGGCAGTGCCATCGCAAAGGTCGCAGAGGTCGCATCGCAAAAGGTTAAGCCATCTCGGTTATCGGCAATCCAATCGCCATTAGGGACACAGGCGCCGGAGGTTGTGCCATTCCAGGTGAAGACAATATCGCGATCATGGCTCGAGACTGCGGTCAGATCTGGCAAGCTGCCGTAGGGCGCATCGAAAACGCGAACGTCTGTGAGTGCCAACTGTTTTTGAATGTCCGTTTTCCAGCCAGCGCCAAAGCTCTCCCAAGAAAGCACGTCGACACCTCGGGCGCCAAGCATGGTCCACATGGCCATCTCGAAGGCGCCTGTATCAGAGCCGGGGACGATGCCCAGCAGATAATCATCCGGCATACCAAGCAGCGCCTTGCTTTGATCGATAACGGCTTTAATACGGGATTTAGGCACACTGGCTCGATGAGACCGGCCGAGCGCATCGATCGGCAGATTGCAAAGATCCCAACCAGGGCGTTTAGCCGTTGGTCCGGAGGAGAAACAGGGGTTATTGGGTTTTGTTTCGGGTGGGTTCATCACATTTATCGGTTGGCTAGTGTTCAGATTCGAGAGTATAAGGCATCATGGGGCGGTCTGTCGTTGCTGTAAGCTATAACGTCGTCAAGTGGGCTTATTCTGAGTCGGATCTTAAAACGCATACGGTTATCGGAAGATTGAGCATGAAATCGAATTTGGTACTCGTAGCTTTAATGGCCGGGGCGGCTTTTTTTACACTCTCGGGTTATGAGTTGATTCGATCGTCGGCGACGGTATTGTTTAAAGCCGCTTATGGCGCGGAAAACTTGCCGCTGGTTATGGCGCTCATGCCCGTCGTCATGTTTGCCGGGGTTTGGGGCTATGGTGCGCTGTTAACGCGTTTTGGTCCTCGCCTTACATTGAGAATCACAACCATCGCTGCGGCCTGTTTGATGCTGCTGTGCTACGGCGGGCTGCAACTTGAGCTGTTGTGGATCACGGTGGCGCTATTTTTGCTGAAAGAGTTCTATGTGGTGCTCTTGATCGAACAGTATTGGAGTTATATCAATTCCAGACTCGATCAAGATGCGGCGAAACGGTTTAATGGGCCGATTACCGGTCTGGCAGGCCTCGGCAGCGTTGTTGGTGGCGTAATGGTCGCGCAATTGGCGATTCCTTTTGGGACTGAAAATCTTGTTTTGCTCGCCGCGATCGCATTGATCCCGGGGGCGCTGCTTTCCGATACGGCCTATCGATGGTTCGGCGAACCCGCTGACCATCAGGACCAGCCGCCCGCTGAAACCTTCAGCGAAGG
>Ga0115566_10002058_pt1 | contig 16799 bp, 23 predicted proteins | sample COGITO_mtgs_1204_3_FD_87173 | JGI IMG/M metagenome (GOLD analysis project Ga0115566, IMG submission 87173) | Pelagic marine microbial communities from North Sea - COGITO_mtgs_120405 | ecosystem: Environmental > Aquatic > Marine > Epipelagic | place: Germany:Helgoland, sampling site Kabeltonne...
TTGGAGTTATGATAAAGGAATTCAACCAACGACCATAAGAAAGAGAGTTAAAACTTTAGTGAGTTTTAGTAATTGGTTAAAAGAGAAACACCACATAGAAACTTATATAAAAACCCCAAAGAATTTCAAATACATAAATGAAGATAGGGAGGTTTTCTTTCTTACAAGGGATGAGGTTCAAAAGATTAAAGAGTTTGATGAGTTTGAAATATCCAACGAGAAACATTTAGAGTATCTACCTAAAAACACACCATTACAATCTTGGTATTTGGAAGATAAGGTTGATACAAAAAACGGAATTAAACGATATACCTCGTATGAAGTTTATAAGGATATGTTGTTATTTTTATGTGGGATAGGGTGTAGGTTTGGAGATTTGGTTAAGTTGAAAGTATCCAATTTTGAGTTTGATAATTCCACCCCTAAACCAAAGAAAGGAGAATCTTTTGAAGGAGGAAGAAAAGGTATTTTCGTTTTCAATATGGAAAAAAGTAAAACGAACAAACAAATTAGAGTTCCGATAAACCAATTAACTTATGATATTTTTAAAAAATACTCAAGTGGAAAACACATAAGTAAAGAGTATCAAAAGTATAATGAATACAATGAGTATCTTTTTCCAAGAACAAAGTTTGGGAATCCAATTTCTAATCAGAAATTCAATAAACACTCCCAAGAGATTTGTAGAATAATTGGTATAAACGAAAGTGTTAGAACCTATAAGGTGGATTTAAAAAATAAGATTATTGAGGATTCTGATGTTATGATTCCTAAATGGAATAAGTGTTCATCACATATTGGAAGAAGAACTTTTATTAGAGAACATATAGAATTGGGAACACCCATAAGAACAATAATGAGTTTAAGTGGTCATTCCTCTCAAAAAGTATTTGATGGGTATTACAAAGTATTGAATAAAGATTTGTTGAAGAACAATAATGAAATGTTCTCAATGGATATAAATTCATCATCAAAATCTAAAACACCCCAACCTTCGTTTGATTTAACTGATGAACAAATCAATCAGTTAAAAAGATGGAAGGATATGTTTGATATGGAGTTGATAGATGAAGAGGAATACAAAAACAAGAAGAAACTTATTTTAGGATAAACACAACTCGGAGGGGATGTTGAGAAAATTTTATATCATAATTGAAATGAAAAAATATCCCCTCTTCGTTGTTTAGTATTCATTACCACACGATGAATATTATTTCCATTTAGAGTTCATTGAATTGATTTAATTCAATTTCACGAACCATTTCTTTATTCTTGAGGTTATTTACCTCTATCACTTTTTTATTCAGTAGAAACCCTACAACAGATACTGAATCAATCAATCTTTTATTTTTCCATTTGATTCCTTTAATCTTCCCATCTTGGAGATACTGAAAGATGGTTCTTCTACTTACTCCGAGTTCTTGGGAACAATCATCTACCGATATCCATTTATAAGTTTCAAAACCTTCTAATTTTTGTTCAAATAGATTCTCCATTATAGTAATATCCCACTTATGTGTTTCACCTCATCAATAACATACTTTTGTTGAGGTGTAGTAAGTTTTACATAATCGTTCCAAAGGATACCACCATTCTTATCAATGGTTCCAACTAACATTAAATTCTTCCCCGTTGAATCATAGATTTTCATTCCGTTTGATTCCTTAACTACCCCAATAAGTTTTCGGTTAGAACCATTACCAATCCATCTGAACGGAACAACCGAATTCATTTCTTTGTTGATTGTATCCAACTTTTGATTTAATCCTAAAGAATAAGATGGGAGGTATTGTTTCCACTCACTATATCTTTCTAATAGTTGGGTAATATCACCATAACTCATTTCGGTTTCTTCCTTGAGAGTTTTAATCATCTTATCTCGTTCAGAGGAAATCCACCCCCTTTCACACATATGATTTAACACCAATACATCGGTATATTTCATCAATCCTTTGATACCCGTTTCTTTTAGGGTTTGAACTAACCCATCAATTTCAAAATCGTTTATTTCTTCCATAATACTTTCACAGATAGTGTTGTTGTTTCACACTATTACTTATAAGTATAACAGAGTTTAATTTTTAGTAATTTTACTTATATGAGGAAACCAAGTGGTTATTGGAAAAATATTGAAAATGTAAAAAGGGAACTTAAACCCTTGATTGATAAGTTAGGTAGATTTCCTTCTAATAATGAAATGATTAAAGAAATAGGAAATTCCCTTCCAAGATATATAATGAAATATCACGGAGGTATTCTTCATTTATCCCAAGAAATGGGATTGAAAAATTATGATGAAAGTATTGGGAGAAGAACACAAGGAACTTGGAAAAAAGAAGATGTTGTAGATAAATTTTTAAAGATTCTAAAAAAACACAAACTAAATCACTTTCCATCAAGATATGATTTGAAGGATATGGGTGAAGATGTTTATGTTGGAATATCACAAACATTTAAAACTTATAAAAACTTCAAAAAACACATTAGAGATTTGGGTTATGATTTTTCTAATAAATCCAAAGAAGTGTATTGGAACCCTCAAAGGATTAATCAAGAATTAACTAAAATCATAAATGAACTTGGATACTTTCCTTCACATACAGAATTGGATGAAAGGGGTTTATCTACGATACGAAGATTACTTTCAGAAAACCCAAGTTTAAAAGAACCTTTTTTGAAAAAGTATTCTACAAAACCAAGAAAATATACCACACCAAAAGAGAGTGGTTATTGGTTAAGTAAAGAAAATATTAAAAAAGAAACACTTAAAGTTTATTCAAGATTCGGAAGAATACCTCCTTCAAAAGAATTGATAGAACTCGGGTATGGTTCTCTACATCAACACATTTCAAAACTTGATAATGAATTCCTTGAAAAAGTAGATTACTTTAATGATTCAAACTTATTGATTACCAAAGATGGTGATAGAGTTAGAAGTAATTACGAATTATTATTTGATAATTTCCTATCATATAACAATATAAAACACGAAACAGAGGGTTTAATATCGGAAGATATCAATGTGGGGTATTTATATGATTTTAAACTTTTTCTTGATAATACTATTGTATATGTTGAAGTTTGGGGATACACAAGAGGTAGAACAGATTTTGAAAAAAATTATGAGAGTAAGAGAATAAAAAAAGAAAAAGAATATCAAAAATTAGGTTTAAAATTAATTGGAATTGATGGGGAGAAAGTATTCTCAAAAAGTTTTGATGAGATTTACTCTGAACTTGAAAGTTTAATACAAATATTCAACCCAAGTTTCACCTCTAAACCATTAGATATAAACTATTTTTTAGGTGGTTCTAACTACTCAATTAATTCAATTATTGAGGAACTTAAACAGATAATAAAAAATAATGATGGTTATTTTCCAACAACCTCTCAATTAAGAGAACTGAAAGGTGGAGATGGTTTAATATCTATGATTCAAAAATATGGAGGTGTAGATACATTCAAAAAATTACTCAATACAGATATAAAACCAAGAGAATTAAAGTGGGATATTGATTTATTAAAAAAAGAGATTTATAACCTCAACAAACTAAAATATATCCCTTCTCATTCAGATTTAGAAACGATGAATAGATTGGACATTCTTGGAGGAATTCACAGAAACGGAGGATTTAAAAAAGTATCAGAAAAATTAAAAGTTCCATCTAAATCAGAATATTTAAAAATCAATCCAAAAGAATACCAAGGAAAGTGGAGTAAAGAAATAATAGAGAGAGAAGTTAAATTAATTATAGAAAAAATTGGAAGGTTCCCCCAAGAAAAGGATTTAAAAGAATTAGGAAGAAATGATTTATATGGGGGAATTAAAAACAGAATATCAGGAGGATTATTAGGATTGAAATACCAATTAGGGTTTTCACAAAAAAAGATTCAAATAAACCAAGGTGAAAAATACGGAAGGTTATATGTGGAAGAAATAATAAGAAGTAATAAAAAATCAATTGTTATTTCAGTATGTGATTGTGGTAAATCATACGAAACAAGGTTAGATAATTTTAAAGATAGATACAGAAAAAATCAAGATTCTATGGATTGTTTAAAGTGTTATAAATAACTTGTAGTTCTTTTAAGTTCCCATTACTTCACACTTATAGTTCAAAACATAACAACGATAAGGGAGTATATCCGATAGGAGGTTATGAAGGAGAAATAAGTGTATTTACAAGAAACCTATTGGGGGTTTATGGAGGATTCTATTTCTTTAATTACATCCTCTAAATTATAATTTGGACGAACTTCAATTAGAGTAGAATGATTCTCTTTAAACAATCGTTTCTTTCTTTCGTCTCTTTCCAAATTCTTCTTATAACCCTCTTCTCCACCAAAGAATTCAATTGGTTTATCGTGTTGTATTCCTTGATATTCAACACCAATGTTGAGTTTTGGAAACCAAATATCTATGTGTTGTAATCCCAACCAAGAGGGTTGTCCGTGATGTTGAACTTCGTATTCTTTGAAATAGTTTTTAAGTTCATAATAGAGGGTAGTTTCTGAAATCCACCCTTCACCAATTTTTGGTAATCCTTTTGATTCTCTTACAATATCCTCTAACTCCTTTACACTTTTTTTCAAGAAATTGAATGGGGTAAATGTATATTGTTCATCACCAACCTTACGAGGATAGAAACAAGGTAATCCTTTGTTGTATCTGATTTGAACATTATCATATTCTTGTTCAAAGATGTATTTTGGATTAGGAAGAGATTTATCTTCAAAACGATTAAAATCACCATTATCGTGGAATACTTTATATGTGTGGGGGAACAACTCTAATAAATAATTCAATAATTCTTCACCGATAAATTCATCAAAACTGAAGTTTTCAATCTTTGGGAAAAATCCATAAAAGTATTCATAGAACACAGAAAACCCATTGAATTTAGATGAATTAAGGTTATGAATAACCATATCTCTTAACTCTGATTCAATTCTTTTATTTCTTGAACGAACAGATGGAACAATGGTGTTTTCTTTAATAGGGTTTATTAAAATTGAGTTTTCAAAATCTTCAAGAACATTGATTTTATATTTCCTTTCATACCAATGGTAGAATAAAAGGTAGTTTTCGTGTTTGGTGTAAATGTTTTTAGAAAGTATCTCTAAAATCTTATGTTCATTCAATCCATCAAAATTCTTTTTAAAATTAGAAACAACCTTTCTCTCACCATTTCTTTTATAAAATAATTTTTTAATCAAAAGGGGTTCATCTTCCCTTGATTTATATTTCATTTCTCTTTTTGGGATATGGTAATTCAATTTGTAAAGGATTTAATATAACTTTCAATTTCTTTAATCACCTCATCAAAATTGTAGTTAGGGAAAACCTCAACAAGAGATGAGTTGTTTTCTTTAAACAATCGTTTCTTTCTTTCGTCTCGTTCCTTGTTTTTTATATAACCTTCTTCTCCACCAAAGAATTCAATTGGTTTTTGATGTTGTTCCCCTTGATATTCAATTCCTATTCTGTATTTAGGAATCCATATATCAATATGTTGTTTTCCTAACCATTTAGTTCTTCCGTGTTGTTTAACCTCAATCTCTGAAAAGTATTCTTTGATTTTATAAAACAATTCGGTTTCAGATACCCACCCTTCACCTATTTTTGGTATTCCATTTGAAACTCTAAATTTATTTTGAAGAGAATCTACAAATACCGAAAAGGTTTCTAATAAAATGTTTTCAACGAAATAGATAAAAGAATCTTCATTATCTCCACTTGAATTTCCAAACCCCAACTTATGTTCATTATAACTCAACCAATAAGATGAAATACCCTTATTCCAATTTTCATCGTTTTTAAAGGTCTTTAATTTATCTGTATATAATGAAAAGGGAAAGTTATTCCGTTCTTTAGAAATAATTTCATTAGAGAGTTTTCTTATTTTTTTATTGTAGATATCATAATCAATTCTTTTATCAACTTTTACTTTTGGAAACTCATTATTTATCTCCTTTGTTGATTTTATCTCTCCATACAATGATTTGTAAAACGAATAATTCCCTTCATATAAATTATCTATTTCTAAATCAACAAAGGAGATAAACTCTTTATAATTATCAATTATATAACCATTGTATTCAGATAATTTAAAACATTTATTAGTTAGAAACTCTCCACTTAAAACTCTTTTCTTTTGTATCAACTCATTCTTATGAATATCAGAAAAATAAGGTTGAAAATCTGTTTGGAGTTCTTTGTTTAGGATTTCAATTTTTGATGTTTTTTTATCGTTCCAATAACGAATTTTCCCTTTTATCTCAATTCCTTCTAAATCTAATTCTTCTAACCTCTTTGGTAAATACAAATCACCACCGATATACTTTAGGTTATTTAATCCTATAACATTTGTATCTCGGAGATTTACTTTTCCATTTACTTTTTTGAGATTTCCTAAATCAGATATGTTAGAACTATTTATCAGTAAATCACCACCAACTTGTTCTAATTTATTTAAAGATTTTAATTTAGATTCTTCACTATGTATCCACACATCAGATTGAACATATATTAACTCCCCTAAATCAGTTAGTTCATTGTTATCAAGATTAAGATGTCCATAAATCTTTTTCACCTCACCCAATGATGTAAAATCACCCATTAACCTTATATCTTGTTCAAGGTATCCTTTGGAATCTAATCTTGATTTTAGATTTTCATATGTGTTGATACAATAACCTTCGTAATAACTCAATCTAATTATCTTTTCTTAAACTTTCTAACCTCTTCATCTACCTCTCTGAAAAGGGTATAAAAAACATTACAAAGTTCTTCTGTATATACATCGGGTTTCATAAACGAGAAGTGGATAAACCTATTTCGGATATCAATACTTCTATCTAATGATTTCTTAACTCCATCATCAAAGAGATTGTGTATTGAGTATAATTCTTTTACTATTTTCTTTAAATCAATATGTTTATGGTAGTGTTCAAGTGATAGGTTATCATCACTCTTACTCTCTGTAAGATATTTGTATAATACATACAATCTATCTTCATAGAGGTTTTGAATAAGGATAAAGGATTGGAGGTAGTTCTTTTCCTCCATTGATTTGTTATAGAGTTCTATCACATTAGTATAAACTTCACCTAACTCTTGATTATCTACTATACTTCTCTCTTTTCTTAAATCTTCGTATAAACGATTAAGAACCATATTGTATCTATTCATAATCTATCTATTTTTCTTTTCTATTATATTAATATTTCCATCAATAGTTGATTCATAAATAATATGTCTTTCAAGATTAATAAAATAGGTAGAAACATCCCCATTACTTTTATTTAAAATTAAATATTTAATAAACCCATCAGAACTCCCTTTATGTAATTCATATTTAGTTTGTTCAGTATATATGAATATACCAATGATAAAAGATATTCCAAGTATTAATGATTTGTATAATTCTTTGTTCATATTATTAAAGATTTGAGTTATAAACTTAAAGATACATAAATCACTTATGATTTCGTTGTAAAACAAATTACAATAAAAAGGAACACACCATATACCCCCATAAGTTTGTGTATATCAGGTAATTGTTGTATATTTAGATTGAAATAAAAAGGGAAACACTATGAAGGTTAAATACAACAGAACTTCAACGATTCAACAAGAGGGTGAAAGATTCAAATTAGATAAAGATAATTACGATTTAACAATCTTTGATAAAGGTGTGAGTGGTAAGATTCCCTTTTCTGAAAGAGAAGGAGGTATCAAACTAACTAATTTGGTTAATGAGGGTGTGGTTAAAGAAGTTGTAGTAGAAGAACTCTCAAGATTGGGTAGAAATACCATTGATACATTAACTACTCTTAAATCTTTTGAGGAAAAGGGAATCAATGTTGTGGTCAGAGGTATGGGAAATCTTCAATCTATGATTGATGGTAAGAAGAACCCTATTTGGAACTTGATTACTTCTGTGATGAGTTCTCTATATGAATTAGAAAGGGAAAACATTTTAGAAAGAACTGAAATGGGTAGAAAGATGTATGTGATGAATGGTGGTAAGTTGGGAAGAAAGGTAGGTTCTGTTGAAAATAGAAAAGAATTTCTTCAAAAAGATAAAACCAAGAAAATCGTTTCGTTATTAGAGAAAGGAAAATCCGTTCGTGATATTAGTAGTAGGTTGGGAGTATCTACTAAAACGATTGTTAAGGTTAGAAAATATGTTTAATAAAGATTTCATATAAAAGTCATATAAGATTCGTAAGAATTTACATTTATAAGTTTCAACTTTGTATAATGGATATTGGAAAAGAAATAAAACGATTAAGAATTGAAAGAGGTTATACTCAACAAGAGTTATCGGACTTATCAAACCTTTCAATTAGAACAATTCAGAGAATTGAAAATAATGAAGGTGATTCATCATCTCATACAATTAAATCAATTTGTGAAGTATTAAATGTTGATTTTAAGAACCTTAAAAATGAAAAAATGAAAAATGGTATTGAACAATCAAACCTTTGGATAGTATTATTACATTTAAGTGGAATACTATTTGTTTTGTTTCCTCCTATCATTATTTACTATCTATTTAAAGATAAAAATGAATTGATTGAACAACACGGGAAAGATGTAATAAATTTCCAAATTAGTATGTTTTTAATTTTCACAATATGTGGTTTATTATCAATTTTAATATTACCAATTTTAATTTTAATAGTATTAAGTATTTACTCTTATATCAGAATCATAATTAATACTATTCTTGTTATGAATCACAAACCTTATAAGTATCCAAAAATATTCCAAATCATAAAATAGATTTCTTAATAAGAATTAGGTTAGAAAATATGTTGAGGTATGAAATTAACTAAAGAAAGAAAAAAGGAACTCCGAAGAATATATGAAGAGAAAATCGGTAAGGAGTATGTGGAAGGGTTGAAGAAACAACCCCTCCTTTCTCCTATGGAATTTGTTGATTTGATGAGGGATTAACCTATCAAAATACTTCTGAAAATATTTGGTATCACCAAAGAAATAGATAAACCACCTCAACACTTATTTACAGAGTGTTTGAGAGTGGTTTTCTTGTATAGTATGGTAATCCATCTCATTGATTCTTTTGGATTCTTATAAGTTATCTATCTTAACTACCACAATAACCTTTAACCTTACCATCAATAAACTCAAAACCTTCAATGAATATGTGTCGGTTGTTAGATGAGTAATCTTTTGGTATCTGATTAGATAGGTGTGGAATATCTATTTTACCATACTTTATTTTCATTGTTCCCTCAATCGGAACATCTCCCCAACTACCCTCATTGATTACCAAAGAATACATTCCATCAGTAGGAATTTGATTTCCAAAACAATCTTCTACAAGATTTGAGTTGGTATAATAATCACCATCTTCTATATATTCACCTATACTCCAATTTATATTTTTGATTGGTTCTGAACCATCCTCAAAGTATCCATCTAACGAGAGGGTTTTATCATCTTTAATCATAATCTTTAAATTTTATCTAATTCTATTATCTCATCCAATAACTTATCTAACTCATTCTCCAACTCAACCATTCTTATTTTATGTTGAGGTAGATTAACTTTACAATGATTGTATAAAACCTCACTCGGTTCAAGATTATCAATATTCATTACATCATTATACCATATTATATATTCGGTGGTTTCTGTAATTCTATCTTGTTCTTCCTTAATCTGTTTTACCTTTTCTAAAACATCTATCTTATCTATGTAATTCATAATCTTTAGTTTTTATTTATTTTGATTCATCTTAAAATGTATGTGATACAACATTGATTGGTGTTTTAATGTTCTATAATACTCACCTACATTCTTGTAGTTTTCACCAACACTTTTATGAAGTTTCTCATTATCCTCATCTTCTGTGAATTGTTTTACATCAAAACAATTGATGTATGAATTTTCATCTTCACCACCATTAAAATCCCATTTACTCACATCACTCATCTTCTTTTGAAGAATAGGTGTTGGTATTCCATCAATATCTAATGAACTCATACCAACTAATCCTATTATTCTAAATAACTCCCAAGATTTGATATCTTCTTCTAAATCCTTGATTTCTTTATCAGTTAATATTCCCTTCACATATTTTTCCATTAGTGTGAAGTATTCAATATCTCTAATATGTTTTCTTTTAATCTTACTCATAATCTTTAATTTTTAAGTTTATTCAACAATTGTTCTTTCAATTCTTCTCTATCAAAATCAAATGATTCTTTAGATTTCATTAAAATATTCTGAACACTATAATCTACATTTTCACTACTTGTTTGATTCTCCACATTCATCATACCCAACATTGATAAACTCAATTCATTATTGAATAATCTTTCTACCAAATCTTCAAGAGAAAGGTTCAATACATTGTTAAACCCTACTAATTCCATTGAAGAATCTTTTACGGAATTCATCAATCTGTAATCTCTAATGTTATATCCTTTCCCTTTCTTTTGAGGGAAAATATTCATTAACATATCCCACTCCTTTTGATTGGATAAGTAAAGATTACCTTCTGATTTGTTGTAATGAGGATTATTGATTTTCACACATAAAGAGTATGATGTTCCCCAATCGGAAAACCCATCGTAGAGTTTTACTTGTTCAACCCCTTTGAATAGGGATTCTAATTCAAGGGATTTCTGAATTATCTTTTTGGATAATTTTTTCCCATACATATCTCTACCTTCTTTTAGGGAAGAGATTACTGATTCGTTTTGTTTTACTAATTCTAACATAACTTTATAAACTTTAATTTTGATTCCCTTTTATTGAGGGAGGGAATCTCCCCTCATCTTACTCTATAAACCTAACCAAACTATGGTGGTGTTATCAAATGTTTTTTTAGTTATCACCACCACTTTAAGTTTGTTCAAATTTTTTTAATTTATGAATGGATTATGAAGAACCTTATCTCCTAAATCAATCATTTGTTTAATTTGTTCTTTTACTTCTTTTATATGTTGATTTGAATTATCTCCATATTTTGAAATAACATCCTTAATACTTAATTGGTATTGATTAACCCAATTTCTATTTGATGTGATTTTCAACCATTGATTACCATTTTTGATATGTGTTTTAGTTATATCAGAATAACCTTTCTCAATCAACCCATCCATATAGGTGAAACCATTATTTAGTTCATCGTGTGTAATTGGTAAATAATCAACCACTCCTTCACCTAAATCATTCTTCACATCCTCAATATCATATTCATTATATTTCTGAATGAATGTAGGTATAGAACCTTTTTTGATTACTACCTCATTCTCACCACTCATTACGAAATCAATAATACAATCACTTAATTTGAACTTAACCATTACGAAAATGGATTTTTTATTGATATCCATATAGGTGTTATTTCCCCTCATAAACTGAAGGTAAAACGGATTCTTTGTAAATGAAGGAGATATAACATCACCCCCATTCAATAGGTGGTTATATTCTTCTTCATCCATTACTCTAAAAAGAGAAACTTCATCGTTGTAGTTGGAGTTTGGATATAAATTCCCCAAACTAAATTCAGAGATAAAATCATAAAACTGATTGAATTTTTGGTAATGTTTATTACCAACTACATTGTATGGTAGATAAATGTATTGTTGAAAGATTTTATTGTAATTATCCGAATCATAATTCATTAGAAATAACATCAACCTTTTAACCATTGTTTTATTTTTGAGAATATCTCCAATGATTTCGTCACTTAACTCGTTTCTTTTTTTGAATACCTCTAATTTTTCTTCTGAACTTAAACCAACATCATTTTCGTTCATACATTCAATAAGTTTTTGATTTTTTTCGTGTTTAAAAACCTTATTGAAGTTCTTATTGAACCAATCTATTGTATTCACTTTTAAATGGTTTTTCATTGTTTGATTCTTACGATTTAATTTTTTTCTGAATTTCTTTGAATCTCTTTTTTTACTCATAACTTTTATAGTTTAAATTTGATTCCCTTTTATTGAGGGAGGGAACCTCCCCTCATCTTACTTTATAAACCTACATCGGTTATAGTGGTGTTATCAAGTTTAATATTATTTATCACCACCACTTAATAATTCATTTAAGGTAGAGTTAAGTTGGTTTTTCACTTTTCTTAAATCATCAACTAAATAACCTTCAACTTTTAATTCTCGGTCAGAGAGTTCATATTCAAGTTTTGAAATCTGATTGATAATCCATTTAACCGAAGAATTCAGAATCGGTTCTTTTTTTGTTGTGTAAAATCTGTAATCCATATATTGTTTATTTTAAATTTTGGTTTCATTGATGAGGTTGAAACCTTCCCTCTTTACTTTATAAACCTACATCGGTTATAGTGGTGTTATCAAATGTTTTTTTAGTTATCACCACCACTTTAAGTTTGTTCAAATTTTTTACTCTTATTATTGTGAGAATCTTAATCCCCATCTTTCTATAACATAGATACTTCAACTAGGGTGGTGTTATCAAATCTTTTTTTAGTTATCACCACCACAATATTTTTTCATTCACTAATTGAGATTAGTAGTTTGTATATCTATATATATAGAGAAGTGTTCCAAAACGATAAAAAATGTTTAAAAGTGATTCAGATTTGATGTGTTTGTAGTGAATAAAACTCAATAAAAACAAGGGTTTAGAGGAATTTATCTATCAATTTGATTTTATTTCTGAATTATTTTTAAATTAGTGGTGTAAATATTGAGAATCAAATAAAAATTCACCACTATGGAAAAAAAGAAAAGAAATCTTGATTGGGTAGGTAAAAAAAGAGATTTTCAATACTCGGGGAAACCATTCTACATAAACTTCATTCCGAGAGAAAAATTAGAAAGTTTATCTGATGAAGAGTATTCAAAACATAGTAGTTATCGTAGAAACTACTTTGAATACTATAAATCATTTGATGATATAGAGAGAAAGAAAAGAGAAATCAAACAAATTCAAGAGAAACAGAAAACTTGGAAAACTAAAATGATGGAGGGGTATTCAGTAGTTGGATATCTTGGTGAGGATTATGATTTCAATTGTTCGGTAAATCTTCGTGAGATAAAACCCAAGAAAAATAAAGGAGAGAGAAAAGATTACGATTCATCTGTTCCCTTTAAGGATGGGAAAAAAATGGGAAGAAAAACTAATAATCCATCTAAAGATTGGGAGGTTTGGGAAGAAAAATATAAAGAATTAGAAGGGAAAGAACTCTTTATGGATAAGTTAGAGGATATCCGAAGAGAGAAAAGAAATAGTGTAAATCCAAAGAAATATTATGTTAGGATTGAACCCAAAGGGAGGGATAAATTCAAGAATAACATATACATTAGAAACTTGTATGTTGGTTTAAGAGAAGATGTATTACACCTTCTTAAAGAAAGTAATCTCTTTCAAAATACTGATTGGAATACAATATCAGAAAAGAAATTAAGAGATAGACTTCGTGAGTTATACAAAGGGTATGTTAGGTATCAGATTTATACTAATGGATTAGATTGTATCAAAGTTGGTCATACATCTAAATTAGAGAAAGAACAAAACCCACATCATCAACACCCATCAGATAAAGTTATTGATTGGTTTAAGGAAATGGGAACTGATATAGTAGAGTGGATGGATAAGTAATCAACTCATAAAATACTTTTCTTCCCATTCTAACAAATCACTTTTTCTAACATATCGTTTATACTCTGATATCTTAATCATTGGTAATCCTTGATTCTTAACCCAATCTTCAATAGTGAATCTTGATACATTATACATTTTTTGTAATTGTTGTTTGGTAATTCTTTCTTCCATAATAGTTTAATTTTTTATTTGTATTCTAATTTTATCCATTCATCAAAGGTTATTTCCCTTATCCCATTAGTAAAGATGATATCATCACAAGTGGAACCTTCTTTTTGTTTCCATTTATGAGGTTCTTGGGTTGGATTCTCTTCATAGTTTCGTTTTTTGAACATCTATATATAAATATATATTTATTAGTAATTCATTAAATATTCAATCACTTCATTCAAATCAAATTCATCCTCTAATTCATCCTCAAAATCTTCATTGAAATACTCATCTAATTCTTGTTTTATGAGTTGTTTTAAGGAGTTCTTATCCATTTTAAGAACATCTTCATCTTCTTCCACCTCATCAGAGGAATCTCCTCTTAAATCATCTGAATCTTCATAACCCATTTCTCGTAGAATTTCATCTAAATCTACCATATCTTCCAATTCATCTTCATCGGGTTGAGGTATATAATTTGGAGGAACAACTCCCTTTCTGTTTTTCGGTATTTCTTTCATTGATACCGATTCAGTTCTTGGTTTTAATTTTCTCTTATCATCCTCTGTAATAGGAATACCACTTAATTCCATTAAACGAATTCTTCGTTGGTTAGGTGAGATGTTTTCATTCAGTTTTATTCCGTTTATCATAGTTTCTTTCCCTTTCTATATAAATATTCTAAATACTCTTCTTCCTCTATTTTTGAATCTGAAAAGAAAATACCATCCCTTTCTATGTTGGGGTTATAAGTTCCTCTTTTAGAGTGGAGATAGTTCCCATCTGAATCAAACACCCATCGGTGAGTATTGTTATAATAGTTTTCCATTTTAATTATTTAGTTTCCATTTTCTTTAATTTTTTTTCAATTGAGGATGATAACACTCGTATCTCTGATTGATTCAGATTTGGGATGTTCTCATATACCCACAAAAGGTATTTAATTGGAACATTCATAACCATCTTCCCTTTATGTTTTCCTTTGTTGAAGTATCCTTGATTACAATTGATAAAATTGGATAAGGAGTGTTCGGTAGATTTTAAGTTTCTTGGGGGAAGTATTCCTTTCGTATTTAACTTCATTAGTGTAGTGTTTTAAGTAGTTCGTGTTTATTCATATATGTTTTAAATCCAATCTCATCCCAAATCTGATGGGTATGAACCTCACCCCATTTACCATTGTTGATTTTTACCTCATCTAACCCTCGTTTATCTACTTCCCAAGTGTTTCCACCTATGAATTTATTTAGTTGATTGTAGAGGTTCTCATCATCATTATGTTGAATGATGAGGTGGGTGTGGTAGTTCCCTTTTGTGTAATCTTTTTCGGTAGTGTAGTGAGTGATAATAGTATCGTTCTTTTTAAGTTTAGAGTGAAGGGTGATTATCTCTTTATCTAATAATTTCTTATTAGTTCTGTTCCTTCTTCTTATCATAATACCTACTGATTTCATACAGAATACCCATTACACCAAAAAGGTGTTATACATTATTAAAACTGATTGATTTACCTTCTTCAACTACTCTCGTAGTAATGGGTAGTTGTGGGTTTTCCCTACCATCTGTATATAAGTATAGGGTTTTGTAGAAAACGATAAAAAGTGATGAAAATAAATTCCAAATATTGTAAATTGGTTCAGTTCCAAGTAGAACTTGAACCTTTGGAACACCTATTCTTTTTTTATCCAATTGTTTGGAACACCTATAGAAGTAGTGGAACACCAAATGTTCTAAATTTAAATAGATGGAACACTTGGTGTTCCATTATAAAATTATATATTTGTATAAGTAGTTGAACAACAATTGTTTGAATACCAAAATTTAACTTGGTTAGAGTTCAGGTGGGACCACCAACAGAAAACCTCAACTTGTTGATTTACAACTCGTTGGGGTTTTGTTTTTACATAATAACCCCCTTGGGGTACTATATAGGGTACTAAAATACAGGAATTTTTCGTATATTAGAAAGAGTTAATGGACTGATTAATGGGACTTTATTACAGATTAGATTATAAAAATAATAAGAATTACCTTAATCATAAAGATTCTGTTCCCGTCATTATTGATTACTACTACAAGGGAAAGAGAACAAAGGTTAGTACAGGGGTTGTTTGTCAGATAAAAGATTGGGACGATAATTGGAGAAAGAAAACTTCTAAAGAACCGATAAAGTCTTCCGATAAGGATTACCGTGATAAAAACTTACTGATTAAAAACAAACTGGATGAAATCAACGGAATAGTTCTTACCATTAAAAAACAAGACAAAGAACCCTTAGTAGAACTTGTAAGAAGTTATCTAAGAAAGGATAAAAGAACTAAAGAGGTTGTTAGCAGAAAAGAGATTCATTTTTTACCCATGTTGACGGAATATGAGAAGTGGATTAACTCAACTTCTTATAACAACAGAACCTCAACTAAGAGAAGTACAAATACAAGTATCAAACAAATACGAGAATATACTTCAGAGTATCAAACCAAAAACAATTTATTATTATTTCCAGAGGACTTAGATAGTGATTGGGTATATGGATTTTGTAGATGGAGTTATGATAGGAAAGGGTTAAGACCCTCCACTATTAGAAAGAGAATGAAAGCACTTACAAGATTCTCAAACTGGAGTAACGAAAAGTATGGAACTAATTTTAGTATAAAGAAACCAGATGGAATTGTGCTTAGTGACGGAGGAGGAGAAGTAATCTTTTTCAAAAGAGATGAGGTACTCAAACTATACAATTATGATAAGTACTCTATTCAAAACCCGAATCACACAGAAATACTTCAAAAGCAAAGGAGATTAACCTATATTGATGATTCTTGGGTTGATACTGATAACAAAAGATGGTCTTCTACATATACCTCTTTTGAGGTGTATAAAGACATGTTGATTTTTCTCTGTAACGTGGGGTGTAGGTTTGGAGATATGGTTAAAATGAAGATTGGAGACTTTGATTACGATACAGAAGAAATCAATGGAAAAAGATTAGGGTACTTTTCATTTTTTATGGAAAAGATTAAAA
>Ga0115566_10002060_pt1 | contig 16789 bp, 15 predicted proteins | sample COGITO_mtgs_1204_3_FD_87173 | JGI IMG/M metagenome (GOLD analysis project Ga0115566, IMG submission 87173) | Pelagic marine microbial communities from North Sea - COGITO_mtgs_120405 | ecosystem: Environmental > Aquatic > Marine > Epipelagic | place: Germany:Helgoland, sampling site Kabeltonne...
ATTGATCGATCCCCAGCTGCTCGCACTTTTTTCAAGATACTCCTTCTCGATGACGAGTTGGCCAACCTTGCGCTCAAGGATAGCGCACTTCCTCTCAAGAGAGTCTCGCGCATCGTCAACGGCATTGGTTCTCTCGAACAGCAGTGCCATATTGGCTTCGAATTCCTTCTTACACGCCGAGACTTGGGACACATGGATTTCGTTGTCGCCAGCAATCTCAGCGACAGTCTTGAGCCCTTGAATGGCTTCGCGGGCGATCCGCGCCTTGAAGGCGCTACTGTGATTACGTCGGGGGCGTCTCATGAAAATCTCCTTGAATTGGGCTACTAAAATGCGCCCCGAAATTCACTTGACCACTGGCTCCGTTTGGTGGCACCACTTCTCTTTTTCTTGTTCATCGCTTTGCCTTATTGGGTGAGATATGCGTTGCACCAATTACCATGATCACCGTTGCTGTTATCCCCGGCGTTATCGACAAGCAGCTCCAGTTCAAATGCGCCGCTCACGTCCAAGTCAATAGTTTTGGGGGCTGCGTTCTGTGTCATGAGCCCGCTGTAATAAACCTCCCTTTTGTCCAACCGGACCCGAAGGCGCAAGGACCCGGGCTGATGTTTCTGAATCCCGACCTCTGCATGAAATCTTTTGTAAAGGCCCTTGAGGAAAAATACGCCCCGGCTGGGGGCATGCGTACCGATCCCACGTTCATAGGTCTTGTCGCCCATTGCCAACGGGTGCCCCAAGCATGACGTATTCATCACGACCTTGTAACCGGAAGTAAACAGATCGGCGTACTTGCTGTCGAGGTAGGTTCTGCCGTCGACCGGTTGTGCCTGATCAAGCTTCATGTTCCGGCTCGCCATCAACTCTCTCACCGGAACCTCCTTCCAGTGGAGGTTTCTAAGTTCAGGGCGGGGCTTGGGGCCGGCAAGCTGCAGCTTCTTCATCTCGGGCCAGCCGGTCAGGGGCTTATTCTGCTTGTCCCGGAAGTCAGACGGCAACAGTGAGATCGCCTGCCATTGATCCCCTCCCTTGATAGTACTAGTAGCACTCTTTTTGGTGTGTTCTCCTGCAGCCCAGCCGGAGAAGGCAGAGATGACCAGTCTATTGTCTTTTTCCGAACGTGCCTCAATCACCAGTTTTGCGGCGGCCGGAGGCATGTGCATCGGACGTAACGCTTTAAAGGTATTGACCGCCCAGTAGTCGGGATGTTCTCCTCTCGAGTGGAACCATCTCTTAGCCCAGTCTTCTGAAAAATCTTCGATGATAAGTGAATGCTTTTGTGTGGCTTTCACCCCGGCGGCTGTTTTCTGCTGAGGAGTGACCATGGACATCAGGCTGGACAGGACGTAATCATTGGCGGTATAGCGATCACACCCGTACCCGGCTGCAGAAACAGGTTTTCCGATAGGATATCTCGCATTGGCATAGACCCAGAGGTGTTTATCCGTACTGAACGTCGGAATCTCTGCGACCCAGGTATCGCCATGGCGTTTTGCAGGCGCGTGTTTCCAGTAACGGGTCGGGAAGTCGTGGTATTTCTCCCGACCGCCGGGAATCCCTTCCTCAGTATAGTATACGGTTAACTCCGTCATCTTGTCTGGTTGATCCGGTTTCACCTCAAAACGGGGGATGGCGGATTCGGTTTTCAGAATCAATTCAGCTTGGGGCGTCTTTGCTGATGCAAAGGTATGTTTCAGCGACTGATCAAACCATAGCGGCTGCAGGACGGTATTTTCCTCCAAATCATTGTGGTTGATATGCGCTGCACTGGTAATGCGCCACTCGGTGCTCTTCACATGATTGGCTGCCAGCGTCAGGTCGTCAGCAGCTGCATGAAAGTCATTGGTCGGACTTTGAAACACAATCGGGCAGGTGATGCGTTTGAGATAGACGTCATCATCAATCGTGGTCGTATATCCCGGGATATTTCGTACCTTTCGAATATCGGAAATGCCACCGCAAGAAGGTGCTGCCGCCTTGACGCGGGTATCCGATCCGGCCGTGATCACCGTCAGCTTTCCACCCATGGAGTGTCCGTATACGCCCAGCCTGTTCCCGTCGACTTCCTTTTGACGTTCCAGGAACGTCAGAGCACGCCGACAGCCCATGCCTGCATAGAACCAGAGCGTGTTTCTCGGTGAGTTCACGGGATCGATTGTCTGCTCTGACGGTGTTGGGGCATCAACACCGACCCAGTCTGTTGTCACGATATAGTTGGGATCGCTTGTATTGCCTGACTTGAAAGCCTTCACATTGTCATTGTTAACCGTATATTCTGGCGCGATTATGCGCCCGGCCCAGGCAAGGGAGATCGTCGCGTACCCACGTTTTGCATTCGTTAGAACATGCACTGCGTGTGCCATCTGTCCTCCACCGTGAATGTGAATCAGCCCCGGAAGGTTCTTTGCGCCCTTCGGGTACCCGTAGACCGCCGCCATCATGCCCTTTTTGCCGTTGAAGATCGCCACCCGATACCGAAGCACTTTCATGACGACTCCATCCTCTTCCCACTCCTTAAGGACCTCGACATCCAAGGGCTCTTTTTGTGGATCAAACCCCTGCCATAACGCATCAAAGGTTTTCGGGATTTCACCGTTCTCCAGAGGAGGCAGCGTATCCTGTGGCTTTGCTGTAGGTGAAGGCGCCGCTTGCGCGGCTGGGGTTGCCGCCAGATTGCCCTTCTCAAGGCCGAGTACCTCAATCGCCGCGAACCAGCGATCCGCCATGCGGTCATAGTCTCCATTAAAGGGATGATTGTAGTTGTTGGAGTGTTTTCCCGGAGCGACTGCAGACTCGTAGTCGTGGATGTCTGTGAGAAACAGCGAATACATATCCACCGTACTGACATTGTGCCCCTTGGCGGCAAACTCCGGAACAAGCGTGTCGCGGATGTAAACATTGTAATTGTAGAGAAACTTGTTCTTTGCCGTCTGCGTGCTTACATACGGCGTAATCTGCGCCACGATCAGATGCGCATCGGGTTTATCGGTCACTATGGTTTGCACCAACGAGCGAATGCGGTCGGGGCTTTGCGTGCTGATCCCGTTGATCCCGATCATGAGCAGGACGACGTCGGGATCATCTTTGGACACCCAGCCTTTCAGGGCGGCGATTGGCGAACCACGTCCTCCCTGGTGATAATCCTGCCCGAGATCGCGCAGATCAAACTCCGGCTTGTACGTGCCACCATGCGACGGATCGCCGCTGATCGCATCCCACGGTTGCGGGGAATCTCCGACAAAGTTGAAGGTATATCCAGCCTCCTTCAGCAGCTGATAAAGCCGGCTGCGATAGCCGAACTTGAACGGCACCTTCCAGACCGGATTATCGGTATACCCCACTGTAATTGAGTCGCCCAGACACATGATCCGCAAGGGCTCTTCACTCGCCTTCGTCGCCTCGCTTTTTGACTCAACGTTAAGTTCCAGCACCGGCTCTCCATGGAGATAGTCCAGCGACATCAAAAAATGATCCATGCGGATCAGGGCCTCTGCCATCGCGTCACGGCTGACCCAGAGGTTATACCAGCCATGCTTCTTGCCCTCATAGAGGTGCAGATCGCAGCGGCGACCATTCTCGTTCATCAGCCGCTCAAAGCGTTTGGCGGTTTCAATTGGCACGTGGACATCCTCGGTTCCCAGAACCACAAAGGCAGGCGGTGTTTTGGCGTCGATGTGATCAATGGGAGAGATCCCTTTCCAGTATGCCTTCACCAGGTCATGCGCGAACCCTTCCGGGCCGTTATCGAAGACGGGATTAAACAGCAACAGCGCCTTGGGGATGCAACTGACCGACATATCGTCACCTGCTTCATCAAAGGCACGCACCAAAGCCATCGCGGCGGCGATATGCCCCCCAGCCGATCCGCCACCGGCCACGATCTGTTCAGGATCAATCCCCAGCTCGGCGGCATGCGCCTTCACCCAGCGCATCGCGGACTTACCGTCCTTGACGCATTCCTTCGGTGTGGTGCCGAAACGATTGATGGTCCGGTACTCAACGGAGATGGCCACCATGCCGCGCAGAGCCAGGTAGCGGCTCTGCGGATAATAGTGATCCGGACCGCCGCCATACCACCCGCCGCCGTGAAACAAGACCGCCGCCGGGCGTTTGTCGGACGCCTGCCACCCTTCCGGCAGAAAAATCTGAAGCTTCAGCTTAACCGGCGCGCCGTCTTTTCCGGTGACGGTCTTGTACGCCAGTGTCTTGTCCGGCTTGAGCGGAAAGCTTTGCCATCCGATCTGCTCCGGCGTCCACGTCTTCGGCGCATCCGCAGCTTCGCCGATTGCTTGCAGGGCGATCGCAGTGGCTAGCAGGATCACATTCCTAATCAAATGTACTATTGTATTCATGCTTTTCCTGCTCTGAAGTTGCCCCGAGCCCATGCTCAGGTTGTCATCGCTGGTAGCGTCTCGGCACCAATTCCTGCGACCTTCGTACACTATCCCGGAATTGTCCCAATCGAACATGGATAAACTGTCCTCATTCTTGCACTTTTCGCTGGCGACTTCCAGTCCCGTTGCGTTCCGAATCAAGCAGACTGAGGGCAGGGAGAGAAGATGGATAGGCTGCGAGCCGACCTTAGGGAAGGGGGGCAGCGGAGCTGGCAACGCGCGATGGAACGCGCAGGTAGGGAAGAGGGAGCATGGATTGCCCGTCTCCCTCAGGGAGTAGAGTTGGATAAATTTGAAAACACGATTGAGTACCTCAGAGATTCGCGGCCAAATGATAAATGTAAGAGCATGCCGCGTGGTCGCAGACCGCAACGCTCCAACAGCCCGATCAGGCCAGCGGGATTGACACGTCAATGCCCTGCGGCTATGATCTGCCTAGTAGCATTATGGAGAAATGATGGTGCAAACAGCAACAGCAATCGGTGAACAAGCGCGCAAATTGCCGAGAGCGGAACGTCTCTTACTGTTGGGCACACTTGCGGATGATCTGGGACTGGTAGACCTCAATACCGTGATTGGCGATATCGTAGCGAGCGAGCGTGACCGTGAACTTGAGGAGGGCGTGGTTCAGCCGATGGCGCGCGAGCAGATGTTCGATGCGATCCGCGCTCGGCGTCGATGAAGCTGGACTTTCACCGGTAATTCTACAGAGACGGTCTCAAGGAAGCGCACTACTTGGGTAGCCAGGAATTCGGGTTGGGCGATGAATTCGTGCTTGAAGTCGAGGCCGCAATTGATCGAATCATGGCCAATCCTCGGGCGTATGTACAAGTCCGTGGCGAGGTCAGGCGCCATTACTTGGAACGATTCAAGCGCCATTAGATTCGCTACCGCGTTCGCGAGGCGACTCCGTGCACACTGCGGATTCTGCTGGTGCATCACGATTCAAGAAGTCCTGAATCTGGCTTCGAGCGTGAGTAGAGCGGAAGTTGGTCGCACTAATGCAACCACACGCAAGCAGCAGACAAACTGCTGATGCAGGCGTTGGGGTGGAGTTTTTTGGCAGAAAAATGATGAGGCAGAAAAATGAAACTGTGGGGTAATATGGTAGGATGTTTGACTCTGCGTTCCAACTCCAGTAGGGCCGGCTCTGCCTGTGGCGGTCTGCCAATTATTTTGAGCGCCCGGGCGAGCGCAACTTCGCACAGCAAGATCGTCTCCGCTAGTTTAAAGGCGCCAGGAATGGCGCCCCGGACAGCATACCACCAGTGGCCCCAAACGAATGTTCTGAGTTTTCTGACTTCCGTAAACTACCGCCTACCTAGCTGCTTAGGGCCCGCGAAAATTGTTAATCTAAATCTGCGCGGCCCCTTAATGCGTCGGGTTGCTGGGAGCGTCCTTCGCGCGATGTAACACAATCACGGTGTTCAGAGGATCCCAGTGTACGCCTTCCGGCAGCGACACCACATAGCCTGATGGCGAACAGTTCCATTCGAGTTCCACGCCGCCCACGAGGAGAGAGGCCCGGTCGAAGGTCGTGCGATTGGCCGGAACCCCCACATGCAAGCTGCGTCCCTCAGGTGTATTCAGGACATGGAGATACGTTCGCGATCCATCAGGCGAATCGGTCGCTGCTCCCCAGGGCACCCAGTTCATGTATGCGCCATCACGAGTCGGAAACGCCTCGCTGGCGACCACGCCTCGAACAGCCTTTCCGATGGGCTCCATGAGATCTGCAAGCCTCTGCATCACCTCAGCCACGCCGTTCTCCCAGCCGCCACCATAGTACGGGCCTACGGCCCATTGCGTGCCACCGCCAAGGGTGTTCACACCGGCCTGCAAAACCGTAAAGCGCAGCATGTCCTCTGCCGAGTAGATCACAGCGTCTTCCGGCCGGGGAATGCTTGCCCACCATGTGGGGCCGACACAGGTTCCCACTGGCATACGATTAGCCGGCCATGTTCCTCCGTCTGCATGGGCAAACTCTCCGGAACGACAGTATTCGCGGTCTCCGATGTCGGCAGTATAGACCGAGCCAAAGTAGTTCTGCAGCATCAGGACATCGGGGTGCTGCCCTTTGATCGTTTGCCGCAGCCGATGATAGTCGACGACGCGATGACTATTCCCGAGAGCGCATCCTTCATCCACATAGATCCCCAGCACCCGGTCACCATAGCGCTGCATGACCTCCGCATAAAGGTCGTGAGTGAAATCATTCCATTTCTTGTAGTCGAATTGATCCATGAGGGGGTTAGCGCCGTCGCTGCCGGACCCCCACCCCACGAGGCGCCTGTCATCTTCTTGCAGATCATGGCCATCACGAGGATGGGTATAGAGAATGGTGGCGATCTCGCGGGCTTCCAAGGCCGAGATGACATCGCCAACCAAGTCCCGTCTGCTTGTATGGCTGCTCAAACCCCAGCTGGCCATCGCTTTACTGGGGAACAGTGTGTTTAGGTTCGCATGCCACGCAGTGAAGATGACATACTCCATTCCCCAAGCTGCCATGTCCGCGGCGAACGCGTCCACATCGAAGTCGTCTGCAAGGGCATTCAGAGAAGGAGGCGGGTTGCCGCTTGGGGCGACCGTTATGACTTGGCAGGCACCTCCCCATACATAGTGAATGAAGCATCCCACCTTATAGGAGCGAAACCGTTCTCGTTTATCGCTACTGGTGCTCATCAGTTGGTTCCTTATCGTGTTTGCTCGGAGTGAGAATGCTGCGGTTGCTGCGACTCAAGTTTTTCCGGTTACTCGTGAGACGTTCATGGCCTGGGCGACCTTCTGGCGAGTTGTGACGCTTACAGAGGTAGCCGCTGCCGCCGACGGAGGGTGAGGCGGCCTTGACGCTTGGGGCGATGGCAGCGAGTCCGGTACTGCGCCCACCCATCGAGTGGCCTTCGACGCCGAGTTTAACGCCGTCCACCTCGGGGCGCTGCTCGAGAAAGGTGAGGGCGCGACGGGTGCTCATGACGATCAGATTCTCACTGCTTTTGAGCAGGTTCTTTGCCTTATGAGAGGGGCATAGTGAATGAGTTGGAAGTGTCCTTTGTCGGTCTCCCGCTGCGTCACAACTTCTACATTAAGCGGCGCTTTGTGAGCATCATAGCTGCCCCATGATTCAGCAACCGCGCTGTCCGCCAGAGCGGAGACGGTTGCGCAAAATACCAATAGTCCAATGATGGATGGACTCTTCATGAGCATATCCGTTCAGTTTACAGTTCCGGCGGCGGGCCGACCGGCTTATTGGTCTTCTTAGCAAGCGGGTACTTAGGCTTCCAGGTAGGATGCTGCTGGGTGAGCCACACGCGGATCTTTTTTGACAGCACCGACGCAAGCTCCGGTTTGCTCTGAATCAGGTTCTGTTTCTCGCTGATGTCAGCGGTCAGGTCGTACAATTCCCAGGCATCCGCCTCATAGAAATAGAGGAGCTTGTAGCGCTTGCCTGCAATTTCGTCGATGGCCACGACACAGGGCTGTGCGCGGGTATCCATGTATCCCGGGAAGAGATAGAAGATCGGGCCCCGCTTATCCGCCGTGTCCGGCTTCCGGAGAGTCTCTGCAAACGACTCGCCGTCCAATGGGTGCTCGCTTGCTGGTGGACACCATTTGCCGCCAGACAGCTCAAGAAAGGTCGGATAGAAATCTACCGCGTGGACCATGCGATCGGTCACCGTGCCTGGGGGAATCACGCCTGGCCAGGCGGCAACCATTGGGACGCGGATGCCGCCTTCCGTGAACATGCCTTTCACACCGCGCAGAGGTAGGTTGTCAAAATGGGTGCCACCGTTGTCGGAGGTGAAGATGATAAGGGTGTTCTCGGTCAGGCTATCGCTCGCGTCTCCATCGCCGTTGGGATCATCAAGTGCTGCCATCAACCGGCCAAGTGTGTGATCCATTCCAGCCACAAAGCCTACCAGTTCAGCCTTCTTTTTCTGTTTGGCATCCAGCCGCTTCAGTGCGGTGGCTTTCAGGTCCGGGCGCGATTTGACTGGGCCATGCACGGCATAGGCGTGAAGCTGTAAATAGAACGGCTTGCCGCCGGCGTGAAGCTTGCCGACGGTCTCCTCCATGGCCTCGGCCAGGGCATCGCAGACGTGCTTAGGTTGCCCGATCTGGCCAACCGGGATGCCGTAGGTCTCAACATATGCCGCTGTATACGGTGCGGCAAAGCGATCGAAATCCCCGCCCCCGAGCTTTGGAAAACTCCACGCGTCCATTTTCTTCTTCGCGAAACACACCGGCTGATGTCCTTGCTTAAACCCACCGATATTGATATCGAACCCCTGATTCTCAGGCAGGGTAGCTTCGCCCTTGTGACCGCCGGCGTGGTACTTGCCGATATGCGCCGTGGCATAGCCGTTTTCCTTGAGCGCTTCGGCAACGGTGACCGCTTCTGCTGCCACATCCTGACTCTGCTCTGGCCCTCGAAATGTGGCCTCTTCTTTCGTGATGCCGGGCTTCTTGTTTCGGTTCAGGTTGCCCACGACGTAGACATCATTGTTCACCCTGGCCGGATACTGGCCGGAGAGCAACGCGGCTCGAGTGGGCGCGCAGTTCGGTTGCATATAGGCGTGGGTGAAGCTCATGCCTCGTCCCGCGAGTTTCTCGACATTCGGCGTCTGAAAAACGCCGCTATGCGTGCCCATCGTGCCCTGGTCGGCGCTGATCTGGTTCCAGCCCAAGTCATCGATCATATAAACGACAATGTTCGGGAGTTGCTGTGCGGACGCCCCGGATGCCAGCAGAGTTGCTGCCGCGATCATGACCGCAAGTGTGGTGATTGCTGTGAGTATGCGATTCATATGCTTACTTCGTGATTTCTGGTTCTGAGAACTGGGTCTGGGCCCCTCGGACGCCAAAGCCAATGTAGTTGATGCTCGTCACTGTTTCGGTAAACGAACTGTTGAGCGTGACACCGTTAATGGTCAGGCTGCCAGTTCGCGCATCCATGTCCAACGCAAGCTTGCAGATCATTTCAGCGCCTGGCTGAAATCGCTTCTGGGTGTCCATTTTATGCCGGGTTACGGCTTCGAAGATTGCCATTTTGTTTGCGCCGCTCCAAGCCCCGGCAAAGATGGACGCGAGTGCGTCCTCGTCACTGCTCAAGACCAGGAAGCCATTGCGCGTGGCAGCATGCGAATCCACATCCTTCATCTTCCAGGTGATGGTTGCTCTGCCGCTGCTGATTCCCTGCGGTAGCTTTTTGAGTGCGAAGGACTGTCCATTCGCCCCCTGCGCTGCAGCCACCGTGTAGCCCAACCGGATCTTCTGGATTGTGGCTGTCCCGGAAAAGTCTTTGGACTTGACGATGGCTACGTTGGTTTCGGGGGCCGTGGCAATCTTCACCTTCGGCGTGTAGTTAGCTCCAGCGACTGGGAGCGATTCACCGGCTAGGCGCAGGACCATGCCGGGCACGGAGAGGTCGCCTTCGTTGCCAGCGGACGTTCCGACCCGCTCAATCAGCGCGCCGGGTATGGTCAGGCGATTGCCGTCCACGCTGATTTTGTCGGTGATATCTTCTGAGGCTGCCGAAAGCAGATCCTGGGCCCAGATATGGTCGACGTTCTCAATGGAGCCAGCAAACTCGAGCACCAGTTCCTGATACCGGCCAACGATGCCGATGGGCTGAGCTGCGTCTTTGATTCTCACCGTCACGATCGCACGTGGTTCAAACCAGCGGTTTTCCGGCGACACGCGTCCTTCGGTTGCGATCCCAGTTGGGCCGTTGGGATAGGTCGTGGCACAGACAAACGGGGGCGGCCCGTCGCAGGCCACTTCCGGAAGCGGCATGTTCCGGGCCATGATGGCCGGGGCGCTCTGGCTGACCATCTTGCCATAGGTGCCGCCGTTCCACGTATCCCAGGGCGTATAGGTGCAATGGTCGATCAACTCGTTATCTGCAGCGAGATACGTGCCCTCGCCAGCCGGAAAAGCCGGAGCAACGCGCGCCCAGCGCCCAAAGCGCTCTGCCTCGTTGATCCGCTTCTGCATCAACCGCGGCCCAGAAAGCTGATGGTGCAAATCCTGGCCTTTATAGGTACGCTCGTTCATGTTCGGGTGGCGCTTGCTTGCCACTAGCACGCCCAGCCCGACTGCCACATTGCAATCATCCTGCACGTTCAGCACCGCAGTATACTTGGCCTGCTGCTGCGTCTGCTTGAGGATATCATGGGTTCGGCGCAACGTGGTCGACGTCATCAACAGCGGTGAGGCGTCGTAGGTGCGAAACACATCGACATTTTGCAGCATGTTCAGCATGCCCCGCTGCTGGGGACCACCGAATTCATACGTCGACGGGTAGGAGGGAAGATCCTGATTCCACTTAGGATTGATATTACCGCCCGAACCGGTGATGTACTCCAAGACCAACTCAGGATAGATCTCCTCTTTCACCTTGAAGGAGTAGTAGTTCCCACCGTCATTACCCCCGTCAATTTTCCAGTAGCTGATCCCGGCATACTTCGACCACTCCACAAACGCACGCGCCTGCTTTTCGCTGATATTTCCGCGCGTCCAGAGCCCGAGTGAGTTCCAGCCAAGCGCCTTGATCTCGTCATTGAATTTCTTCAGCAACTCCTTGGGGGGCAGGTCTGCATAGGGCGGGAAATCCCGCGGATCAGCGACCATGTTGAAGAAATCCGGGCCTCCGGCAATGCGCTCGCTCTTTTCTTTGGTTTGCCAGCCATGATCGATCAGGAAGACATAATCGGCGCGTCCACGCGGCAGGTAAGTGCTGGCCCAGCCATCCTTCTTGTTGAACAGCGTCTCGTAGCTCAACTCATCGCGAGCGGCTTCGTTGGTTACGCCTTTTAAGCTCTGCAGATCTATCCCATGGCCGATCCAGTAGTTTTGCGCGTACCAAGTACACCAGTAGTTCGGTGCCGTCGCCGGCTGAGCCGGCACCAGATTCGGTCCCTTGTCAGCTGCTGTTTCGATAGTCAGCACAGCCATACTTATCATGCTCAACATAAGCGATCTCATTGATTTCCTTATGAGTTCCAACAGTCTGTTGCTGGTTGCGTCTGGCTCGGATATTCGCGAGGGCGACTCCGGGCTCTTAGCCGACTTGGAGACGCCACAAATAGTAACCATTTGCGGCCAAGCGATAACGTCGCAGGCTTGTCGAATAGCATGTTTGTGACCTTGGTAAGATCGCAAACATGCCCTACCGTGCTGTACAAACCAAGAGGACCTCCGTAGCAATCTGAGCACTATTGACGCATGACAAGGACCATGATATTGAGGGTGGGGCAAGCCCCGTCGCCGGATGTGGCGCTCGGCGCACATAGTGTCGGACACTACATCCTGCCACTCGGCTTCCGGGAGGAGCCGATGACAAAGCGGTTCGTCGAGGTCTTCTGGAGCGTCAAGGGGCGCTCAAGCCCGGAGAATTGAAACCAAACGCAGCGGCCAAGGTCTTCGATTTGCCCTTGCGTCCGTGGACGGTATCATCCGGGCCCACAAAGGTGCCATCCATCTGAGGACCTAGTTGGGCAAAGGCACGACCTTCACCGTGCCCCTACCTCATGAGGAGGGGCTCTCGGCTGGCAAAGGCGTGGCTTAAAATGTTTCTGTTACCAAGGAAAAATCAGGAGGCGCGTGTTGGTTATAGACCATGAGGATGGGGGGCGTCGCGTTATGACTACGATGCTTGATTTTGGCGGGTACACTGTGGTGTCCGCCTCCGATGGATGCCGGGGAGCGGATATCTACCAACGCGAGGGCGAACAGATCGACTGCGTGTTCCGCAACTTGAGCATACCAAAGCGCAACGCCGAAGAAGCTTTGCAGGAACTGCGAAAGCTCGATCCCAACGTGCGCGTGGTCCTGGCAAGTGGATTCACCGAACGAGAGATGCTCGATCGTTTTCGTGCTGCGGGGCTGTCAGGCGTCTTGCAAAAACCGGTTTTGATGTCGTCGCTGCTGACAAAAGTCCGCGCGGCAATCGAGTCGCCCGACAGAGCAGCTGACTAATTGTGGCCAGATCAAGGGCCTGTGCGGAATTAACGTTACATTTTGGCGGGTGCAGGGGAGGATATTCTGCACAGTTACCCGAAGTTTCCCGCAGTTTGGCGACAGGGAAGGTCAACTCAACCGGACAGGGGATGTCTCGTTTTTAGGCTCGTGGCTTGGGAGTCTCACTTCTCCAGTGCAAACTCGGCCCTAGCATAGAATTCCAAGTACCCGCACTTGCGGCATCGAAAGGCGGCGATAGGCTGGCCAATACCAGCAGGTCGCTTCGCTTGTGTCAGAAACGATTTGTTCGGGTGGCCCCCATACTAAAGCTTAATAAGGACGGCACTGGGGGCCCAACCGGAGGCGAATCCCCGAGTTATTGCCCCGTGGCATTTCAGGCATTCGTGTCTAGGAATGATCAAGCTCGCTTGGCTACTCTACGGGCTCGACATGGTGCCAAGCTATTCCGTCTCGCAGCCGCGTGGTGCCTGGCAGGTGCAGACCTTGGTTGAGATCTACCTGTGGGAGCACCGCGCAGAGGAATTTGCAGCGCTTTGCACTGGGGAGGTGTGAGGCTCATCCGCGAGTTGGCAGGGATGAAATCAGGCGAATCAACAGAGAAAATGATCCGCTTCCGGCTCACGGTGCACTTTGGTGTTAGTTACCTTTACCCATTACACGGGGCCCAGCCGCATTACTAAACAGGGCGCAGTCCGCGTACCTGTGAGCGCTGGCTCACGGTCGATAGGATGATTGGTCGGGGGCCGTGCTGGGCACGGCGGTCAGGAATCGGCATTTTAAGCGGTGCTGAGGCTGTGCTGTTGAAGCACAACTTCAGTCACCGCTTAAATTGCGCGAGAGCGTGCTAGAGAGGCACGACCTTGTTGGCGCATGGCCCTTTTTGACCTTGCCCAACTTCAAACTCAACTTTCTGGCCGTCAGCGAGGCTTGCGTAGCCGCCGCCACTTTGGATCTCGGAATGATGCACGAAGAGATCTTTGTCGCTATCATCTGGTGTGATGAAACCGAAACCCTTGTCTGCATTGAACCACTTAACTGTACCTGTACCCATACCGTGTTCTCCTTTGTGTGTTGCCATTGATTGGCGTTGATTGATTTGCTATACGTCGCCGGTTGTCGTTGCTCTATCGTCACTTTCTGGCGTAGGCTGAACGTCCTGCGACTGACTCTCGTCTGCCCCTGCTTTTTTCAGGCGCTTTTGTTCCTTCTTCTTCTTCTTGGCGATTTCTTTTTGGCGCTTTTCGAACGCGTAATTGGGCTTAGCCATTAGGTCTCTCCTCTACCAAATTCTAGCCTGATTAATTCATGAGATCTCGTTACGAGAGGTGGCTGTGTGCTTCAGATTGGCTGATCCTGAGCATAGGCCAGATGAAAAGGTATCGAGATACCTTGAGTTTGGTGTCGGGAGTGTTGTGATGTTGCGCAGTTCTGCCTCATGGCAGATAACGGATGAATCTGTTCAGGCTAGCTATACATATCCCGGATTTCTAATGAAGCCGCCTTAAATTTATTCCGTAAACCCGTCTTCCGCAATCAGGGCTCCTAGCAGTCCAAGGATCGTGGCCAGCGCAGCCGGTCCATAACCTTGATGAATTCCGTCGGATTCGCCAGAGGCCTTGGACAGGAATTTTGATGCGGCGGAGCCCGCATGAACGGAGGGTATTGTGTTGCCAAATCGCAGGAAGTCAAGCAGTGCGACGTGTTCTCACTGTAGTAAGCGGCCGATTCCCGGCGGTCGCCACTGCTTACAGGCGGGAAATCTGTCGCCGTGATACTTAGAAGCGAGGACGTCTGACCACGGAACGCACGGCAAACCACGGAGGGAGGACCTGTTGCCGGGGGCAGATGCTCCGCGATTGTTAGCGGCAGACGCGGCGCAGGTATTGCCGGAAGGCCCGGTAGCGGAGGCCGTCGCGCGGGTAGGCGAAGTCGTCCTGAAGCTGGGGATTTGCGAAGTCTGCAAAAAAGCGGGCGGTAGAGCCGAGCTTGCGACGCGTGGAGCACGCGGGATCGTGGAGCACGGAAAGCAGATGCTGAAAGTCGAGGGGAAAGGCAACACGGGCGCGAGCTGGTCGGGCCGCGGGGACCGCCGGCGTCTCGCCAAGACGACAGGCACAGAGCAGGGCGGGAAAATCGACGCCAGCCAGCAGGGCAAGATGCATCGAGCCCCAGACCCTACTGTTCAACTCGATGAAATGGAAGGCATCGGTTCCGGGATCCCAGCGGTACTCAAGCATGGCCAGACCGTTCCAATTAAGCGTCTCGAGTCGGGCCTGGGCATCAGCAAGGATGCGAGAATGGTGCCAGACCTCGCGGCAGGATGAGACGCCCCCTTGGTACGGCACTTCGCGAAGGCGCCGGTGCATCATCGTGGCGACAATCTGGCCATTCCAACGCAGGAAGCAGGCTCCAATTCCGATGCCAGGGACGGCGTGTTGAGCAAGCACGTGGGTATGCGTGGTCAGCAGCTTTTTGGCAGTAATTGCAGCATCGGTGACGCAGGTGCGATGGACTCGACTGCGGCCGGTGAGTGGTGTGGAGATCTGGTTGACACCGTCGACTTTCAGGAAGCTGGTGGGAACGGCTGCTAACCACGAGCGATCGTCCTCGGTGAGGAGCCCCGTCAAGATGCGCGAGTGAGGCAGCTGTGTCGGGTCAGTCCATTGTTGGTGGACCCAGGCTTTGGATAGGCAGCCGTAGTGAAGTTCTGCGTCTGCTTCGACGGCGAGCAGAGGCAGCAGCCGATCGGCATGCTCGCGAATGGCCAAGGAGAAGGATTCGCTGGCGATGATGGTGTGTATGGCCTCCTCAAGGATGAGGGCATCCAGCCAGCTCAGAAACTCTGGGCTGCCATAGGCGGGGGCCTGGTGCGAGCAGGCGACGAAGCGCGAGAAGAAGCCAATGGCGTCACCCCGAGGGGAGATCGCAATGACCCGGTGGCCGGCACTGCCAAGCGAGCGGATGACCGCTAGGGCGCCGATGGTGTGTGCTTCGCTGACTAGGACTGTCATGGCGTGGTGCCTTCCAGACGACGGATGGCCTGTTGGGCTTCGAGGTAGTCAGGACGCAGGCTGCCCGCTTGCTGAAACGCAGTCAGCGCGTCGGGAAAGCGTGACTGGCGCGCGAGCAGCACGCCCAAGTTGTACCAGGCTTCGGCGAATTCTGGACGCAGGCGGATCGCTTCGCGCAGGTGATGATCGGACCGGGTGAGATCGCCAGCGCGGCCAAAGTGCCGGCCCAGTTCATAGTGGGCACCGCTTTCGCCTGCGTCGGCGCCCTGCTGCCAGCAGCGGACGGCCTCGGTCATATTGTCGTTTTCACGGTGAAGGTTGCCAAGGTTGCTCCAGGCTGCACCCAACTCTGGCTCCTCACTGAGCGCGATCTCCAAGGCACGAATGGCCCCGGCTGGGTCGTCCTGGTGACGCAGTTGCAGCGCCAGTGAGTTGAGCACGCGCGGATGATTGCGGTTGATCTTGAGGGCATGCGCGAGAAAGGGATCTGCTTCCTGCCACTGGCCGCGATTCTGATGGTGGATGGCGAGGTTGAGGGCGGCGTCGATGAAACTGCCGTTCTGGTCCAGGGCGGTGCGGAAATGTCGGTAGGCTTCCTCGTGCTGACCTTGATCATTGAGTGCGGAGGCCAGGCTATTGTGGGCGATTGGGTTGTGGTTGTCTTGCTGGAGGCTGGCGCGCCACAGGGCTTCGCTATCGCGCCAGTCGCGGTTTCGTGAAAAGGTGAGGCCGCTCAAGATAGCGAGCACGAGCAGCGTGCTGGTGGCAAGCAACCGCGGGCGAGAGCGCAGCGCCGCTTCGCCAACAAGCACGAGCAGCAGCACAGGGCCGATCATGGCGAGGTACATGTAGCGATCGGCTCGGAAGGTGGATATGGGAATGATGTTTGAGACTGGCAACAGCCACAGGACGAACCAGGCAATGCCCCACGCCGGAAGCCGGTCTGCCTGGTGCCAGCGTCGGATGGCCAGCCAGGCCGCAGCTGTGGCAGCGGCAAGGACTAGGGCAACGGCGACAGTGGGGGCCGCAATGGGGGACCGTGGGTATTTGCAGTTGAAGCCGAGGGGGATCACGATCTGGCGTAGATAGTCGCCGAAGGTGACGGTCATCGAGAGGGCAGTTGTCAGGAGGCCAAGAGGCTCTTCGGTTTTTACGGCGACATTGGCTTCGCCACCACTGAGCAGGGCGAACAAGACGGGCAGGGCTGCAAGGCAGGGCAGGGCGATGGTGGTGGCGCTGGTACGTACAGTCTGGCCGTGGTCCCGGCGGACAAAACTGCTCAGGATCAGGGCGGCGGGGGCCACGACACCAAAGGGACTAGACCAGACCGCTCCCAGCAGCGCGACTCCAGAAAACAGGCAGTATCTGAGCCCACGGTCGCGGTGCTCATAGGCCCAGAAGGCG
>Ga0115566_10002062_pt1 | contig 16779 bp, 10 predicted proteins | sample COGITO_mtgs_1204_3_FD_87173 | JGI IMG/M metagenome (GOLD analysis project Ga0115566, IMG submission 87173) | Pelagic marine microbial communities from North Sea - COGITO_mtgs_120405 | ecosystem: Environmental > Aquatic > Marine > Epipelagic | place: Germany:Helgoland, sampling site Kabeltonne...
ACCGCCTTAGTGTTCTCATCGATAAGTTTTTCGATAGCCTCGGCCGAATCATCCTCGGCGAAGCGTACCTCGATGCCTTGGCTCGGCAGCATATGAGCAAACAGCGTATAAGTGCCGCCGTAGAGCTGCGGTGTCGAGATGATATTGTCGCCAGCCTTGGCCAGCGTGAGTATCGCGTAGTTAATTGCTGCCATGCCGGAGCTCACCGCAAGGCCTGCAATACCGCCTTCCATCGCCGCCATGCGCTGTTCGAGCACGTCGTTGGTTGGGTTCATTATGCGGCTGTAGATATTGCCCGGCACGGCGAGATCGAATAGATCCGCGCCATGCTGTGCATTGTCGAACTCGTAAGCGACGGTCTGATAGATTGGCACGGCTACCGATTTAGTCGTTGGATCGGTCGTATAACCTGCGTGAATAGCGATGGTTTCTTTTTTCATGGGGAGCGGCTCCTGATGAGGCGACAGTAAAAGCAAGGCAAAGTTTATACCTTATGGCGCACGTCGGCAGCAACAAGGATCGGTTATCTGAAAGTGCTCGTTAATCGAGAAAGGCAAGAATTCGCAGGCTAGATAGGATTGATGTCTGCACAAATGGAGGCGTAAAGGTAAGAATTAATTTTCCCAAATGAAAAAGGGGGCCAGATGCTCTGGCCCCCTTTTGAGAAAGTCCTACGTGTTTCTTAGAACTTGTACGTCGCACCCGCGAAGAAGAAGCGGCTCACGTCGAATAGGCCTGGGTAAGTGTTGTTGTTACCCGTACCAGTACCTACGTTAGTTGAAAGAGGCGCATCTTCTGCGAGCAGGTTGTTAGCACCCGCACGGATTGTGATGTTGTCAGTCACTGCGTAGTTAGCAGAAAGGTCGAGATAGTTTCTCTCTTCCATGTAGTCATTCATTTGCTCTTCACGATTGGCAGCTGCTGCAGCATCGAGGCCGAAGAGCGTAGTTTCACCTACGTGACGCCAAGTCATCGCAACGCCCAGACCGGCAACAGGTGTTGACCAGTTGAGCAATGCGCGGTGCGTGTACTCAGGTGTTGGAAGTGCGCACTGGCCCGCGTAGAAGTCCACACATTCGATTGAGTCAGCGCCAGCGAATGGAGTTGAGTTATTGGTGTCGAGCACTGTTGCTGCGAAGTCCACGTTAACAGAACCGAAGCTGCCGAAGTCGTAGCTGTAAGCAACGTTGATGTCTACACCAGTAGTCTCAAGCGACGCAATGTTTGCATTTTGCTGGCTAATACCCGCAATACCACCACCAGGCGCATCATTGCTCAACCATAATGTTCCAGCCGTATCGCGCTGAATCAGACCGCAAAAAGTGTCCGAACCTGCTCCGCCAGAAATACAGCCGTCGAGACTTGCTTGGGCTGGGATGCTACCAATCGCATCAGTCACTTCTATATCAAAGTAATCAATTGAGATTGAGAGATTTTCAACAAAGCTTGGCGTGTATACGACACCTAGGGTAGTCGTGTCACCTGTTTCAGCCACTAGGTTGGGATTACCACCAGTGATAATGTTGTACTGACCCGCCGGGTTATCTTCGATACCACCAGCATACTGCGCAGCTGTCGCGCCGGTGCGAGCACAGGCTTCAGCTGATGCTGCAGGAGAAACACCTGGCGCAGAGGCACATGGATCGAAAAGACCGTTTTCGCCAGTCGAGAGGTCAGTCAAACCTGTATTAATACCAACGTATAGGTCAAAGACGTTAGGTGCACGAATAGCTCGTGCCTGATTCACGCGGAATCGAATATCCTCTGTGGGGGACCAGCTAGCCCCGACGAACCAGGTGTCTGCATCGAAGCTATTGCTCAATCCATTACCCACAGTCGTGTAATCTGAGTAGCGGTAGCCGGCTGAGATACCTAGCTCCTCTGCCCTGTCACAACAGGAATCGACGCCTCCATGAAAAATTCGTCCACTTCGATCTGACCGTCGATCGGCAGTGTTGCACCGCCAGTGCCCGTAAGTCCCTGGCCGCCCGAAATCTTAGAGATGTCGTCGGATAAACGCGAGAGCTTGTCAGTGCGAGTTTCAAAACCGACGAGGCCAGTAACACCTGCATCAGCAAACGGGCTCTGAATGCCGAAGTTTGTAAGGTCGCCTTCGACAGTGCCGCCGAACACTAGCTGCTCTGTTTCACCCGTGACAATACCTATGCCCTGAATGAAGTCAGTTTGCGCCGAAGTGATAGCCGTGCTTCCGTCAGCGTTGCGCTCGAAGATATTCCAAGGCAAACAGCCTCCGCTAGTATCGCGACAGACGGCGTTACCGTTAGCGTCTTCGGTGACAAATAAGGCTTGTTGTACACGCTTAAAGTTGAGATCGCGCTGAGAGATAAGCGTACCCTCTATGCCCGAGAACTGCGCGAATATGTCAAAGTTGAAGTCATCGCCCAAGTCGCCACGCAAACCAGCTACCGCACGCCACGTGCTGTTTTCGTAGGTGCTGATGCGGGGACCGCCCTCTACGTTTCGATGCGAGTTGATGAACTGCACGTCTGCGTCGCCACCGGCCGCGAGAATGTCGTTACAACTAACAAAGTTGCCGTCAGCATCGAAGTTACCCGTGAAGTCTGCGAAAGAGAATGCGCCAGCTCCATTGGGTCCACGGCCCGCTTGCAGAAGCGGGTTGCTACAGTTCGTCTCGAAAGAGCGGTTGAACGACGCAGATTCTGCGATTTGCGCAGTCGTGTTGTTGTTCATGTAGCTTGTGTCGGCGTAGGCTTCGAGGCCGCCGTCGATCTCGTAGTAACCGCTTGCGCCAAGGTTCCAACGCTCAACAGGGCGCTGGTAGTGATTGCGGGCGCCAAAATTATAAGTTTCAGCCGCGCCACCTGCGAAAGGCGTAAGCGTACCGTCTTCCTGCTGGAATACGGTACCGGCTACACCGTTACCGAGCGTGCCGTTAAAGCGGCGGAAATTCGAAGAACCGACGCAGTTGATAGTGGAAGTGCCGCCGAGCGTACAAGCACCTGTGTCGCGGTCGCCACCGAGGAGCTCTTCTTGCTCTTCGTAGCTACCAAAGATAGTAATGTTAACGGTACCCTGAGCGTTGTTTACGCCCATGAGGAATGACATGAGACCGGATTCACCGGCGGTGTTGCTACCTGGATCTGCAATGTCGTTACGCTGAAGCACGTCGGCCATAAAGCCGTTGTCGTTGGGGTTTTCATTCCAGCCGTATTGGTAGTCGAGCTCGAAACCTTCAAAATTGCGCTTAGTCACAAAGTTAACAACGCCAGCAACCGCGTCAGAACCGTAAACGGCTGATGCTCCAGCTGTGACGACATCGACGCGCTCAACTAGGCGAGCAGGGACTAGGTCGACGTTCGCCGCTGATGAGAAGGGGCTACCGAAAGGCAGGCGCTTACCATCTATCAGTACAAGCGTTCGGGTTGCGCCGAGACCACGCAGGTTTAGTGTGGAAGTACCGGTCGCGCCGTTGGCGACTTCTGAAGTCTGTGAGACGAAGACGTTAGGCAGGATGTTCACTACATCTTCTATACGCGTCCCACCGCGGCTATCAATTTCCTGCGCCCCGATCTGCACTAATGGTACTGAGGATGTTACGTTCGACCTTGTTAATCGTGAACCTGTGACTACCAGCTCTTCGATTTCATCGTCCTGAGCGAATGCGCTTGGTGCGAATCCAGCAGATCCTGCGGCAATAGCTGCAAACGCTACGCTGAAGGCTGAAGCCTTTCGGTTTAATTTGAACATAAATTGTTCTCCTAAAATTAGCTACCACAACCTTTTTCGCCTGGGCGAGAGTGCTGTCGGTGTCGATTTAATTTACTCGTAACCCTTGGGGCGAGCACTTTTTGCGCGAAATCAGCAAATACTTCAAGCGTCTTTTTACAGAAATCGGGCCTATTTTAGCCACATTGTGACCGCATTTCCGCCATATTCAAAATATCTATCAGCATGATTCGTTTTTTCTATCGCAAATGACTCCAGAAGAGTCTCTGTATGCACTCGGCTGTCAGAAATTGACGGTGCGATGTTTGGCCTAGCTCTCGTAACGCACGCAGCACGAATCTAGATTAGTCAGCGCATGAAGGCATTCAGCCTTGCGGGCCCCAAGTTTGAATGGTTTTAGGGTGAAGGCAACTCGATCTAACCTAGTCAAAAAGCTCTGGCCGCAATTCGGCAAACGGGGCCGAGCGGCCAACCGATGAAGTGTATAGGGGCTGTCGAACCTGCCAAACGCTCTCCGTCTTAACGGTGTTTTTGAGCGTATTAAACGTCAAGCAATTCTCTTCCCAAGGCTCACCAAGAAAATTCAGCAAACTCGTAAGCGTTTGTCTGGGCGCTGTGACTAGCGACTCGTACTCAACAGTAAAAATGTCTTGGCTGAACAAGCTTTGCCAATGTGTCATCAGATCAGTCTGCAGGTTGATGTAGTGGCGAATTGTCCTGATGTCTGTCGCGTAATGTTGGGCCTGACCAAATCGAGTGGAATAGATTGACCACGCTATATCGCGCCATGCTCGATGGGTAACAATGATTTTGGCCGCGGGGAAAAGCGCCTTGATTAATCCGAGGTAGAGGAAATTGTCAGGCCGCTTGTCGGTTAGACGCGTATTTTGGCCAAAAATGCGGTCAGATTCCTCCTGATAACGCGCTGCCCATGACTGCAATGCACTTTTGGTAATCTGCTCGCTGTCCCGCGGATAGCTTGGAAGCTCAGTCTCGACCAACCTGCTGAAAAACTCTCGCTCGCCAGCAGGAGTAAATGCTGAATGTGCTGCTAAAATCTGCTCCACCAGAGTGGAACCCGAGCGAAACATGCCGCAGATAAACACTGGCGAAGCGCTGTGTGGCAGTCGATTCTGCTTAAACCATTCGTCGTTAAAGGTTTTCTTTATTGCGTCAAATTCTGCTTCTATTGCCGTCGACACATATTTTCTGTAATTCAATCGATCGGCCGAATTTGCCTGATCAAAATGAGCTAGCGAGGCGCGGAATTTTCCGCATTGCTCGAGCGCGCGCCCAAGAGCGAAATGAAGGTCGGGGTCATCACTCTTCGCGGCCTGTAATTTAAGCCTAACAATGAGCGGATCAGTTTCATCCTCAAATTGCCGTGCATCAGCTAATCTTGCCAACGCTGGCAAGTAGCTCGAATCGAGTTCGAGACAATGAGAAAAGTAGGCGCATGCACCATCCCGATCGCCCTGTTGTTCAGCCAAACACCCTAGGTTGAAGAACGCGGGCACGTAGCGAGAATTGAGCGCAATAGCCCTGTGGAGCTGTAAGTCAGCTTCCGCATCATCGCGCAGCTGCTGAGAGTACACCGTTGAAATATTGAGCACTATTTCCTCTGGCCGCTCGGCACCCAGGGCAATCGCTCTCTCATAGGCAACTATCGAAGGCGAAGGCTTACCTGCTCGAGCGAGTAAATAGGCATAGTTATAGTGGCCGTCAGCGGAGTCTGGCCTACGGTGCAAATAGCCGGCATACAAATCTATTGCGAGATCCAACTGCTTCGGCGTTTGGCACCGCGCAGTAAATGCATCAAGCACACTAATATCGTCCGGAAGCAATGTCGCCAGCTTATGAAGGGAGTTAACGCTGCCCTGCTCGTCTTGCAGCGCATCACAGACCTTAATCAGTCCCCATAAACAAGGCTGGCACTGTTCATCTAGCGCAAGACCCGACTCAAGAAGTTGACGAGATTTCTCAAATTGACCAGTGTTATAAGCTTGCAATGCTCCTTGCAAGATATCGTTAAGAGTCAACACTCGCTCCCCACTGGGTCACGCCACTAATGGGCGTCGCACATTGCTATAGTGTTTAAGTATTTTGTGTATCTGCCCGAAGTCTCAAGGGACGCCAGCACTGCATTGAGTAATGCATCATATACATTGGTGCCAGCCAACCGGATTCATGTAATTCAACAATGACTTTTGAATCTAGAGCGTTAAGCTTTTGAAGATTAATCCCAACGTAGGTGGCGAGTACTTTCTGTTCATTGGAACCCTCAATCGTATAATTAGCCTGCATTTGATCGAGTACTTTATGTTTCACAAGCAGCCTCGTGAATTCGCCGGTACGCTTGCGCTCTTCTTCGTACTCCCCGACAAACTGCATGACAGCCCTGACTTCTGCCGAAGGCTCTTCACCAACGAAAAATGGAAAACGCGAATTCTCTTGAATAGTCTCAGCAGCGCGATCAAGCACCAGCGCCCTGCTGCCGTCCTCTTGCGCAGCAAATGCAAAGGGATAACACCGCAAATAAGAAGGCACATAACAATCAGGATCCCATCTGCCATTCTCATCGATAAAAAGATTGCCCCCGCCAGGCAAGCCTAATACCGCCATAGGAACAGGGTTATCTACATTCGAAAAAACGATCGGGTAATGACGCTGAGCACTACTAATTTCAACCATAGTTAGAGGGATTGCTCGCTCATTTTTTACGAAATCGAACGGCTGCTCAGAGGGAGTGATTCCCAATTTCCCATGAGATTCGTACGTCAGAATCTCGGGCTGCTTATAAAGAAATTTCTTGCCCGCCATGGACGCTAAAGGATTACCCTGTTGTTCATCTGCCACGCTCAACTCTCCACTGTTTAAATGCTAAATTTCACTCACTTTTTATCTTTACTTTGCAATTTAGTCTGCTCGCAACCAGCCGGTTAATGCATAACGCGGCTTTGTCGCAAAAGGCGCAACATAGGACACTTGGTGATCGCGCGGCACTTTAAATAAGCTACAGCTGTTAAATGTGGGCACATGCGTTTTAGTCACTTGTTGCCCTTCGACAAACTCTAGCATACCGCCCCAGTGTGACTCCCATTCTTTCGTCAGGTTGATAACAATCGCGAAACGCCTGTCATCTGCAGTGCTAGCACTGTCATTGTGCCGCATTAAAAAATGCCCCGGGGCGTAAAGAGTTGCTTGCAATTCGACTTTTCGAATCTGCTCATCGCCCGTTAGCTCGCGAAAATAGTCAATCGACTCTGGGCTATTGATCGCCTCCAAAATCGCATTGAGCATTAGTTTGGGCTCCCATTTATTGGTGTACGCATCGACCATAGGGTAACGATAATAAGCGAACTGATAGTCCGTTTTCGCTTGCTCGATAACAGCACCATGAAATGCTTGCCGATCTTGCTGCGTCATAGAGGCAAGTTGCGCCGCGGTCTTGGTCATGGCTTCGGCCCCGTTTCGAAACGCCATCTCCCAAACCACTTGTTGCTCCAAACAGGCAAAAGTCTCTTCAGCCGCAAATTGCTCAAAAAAATTGGGAATTTGGACCGACCCGGCTTCCGCAAGCTCACTGCCGACGGCGAGCTTATCTATCGACGGATTCAATAATAACCCTCGAAAATTATGCATACGTATGCGCTCTTTTTTTTCTGCAATAATCAAGGCGCTACCATAACATAATGCCCACAAATCAAGAATCCGAAGCGAGACCAAATTACGGTTGCGATAGGCTAGCAAGCGTTTATGATCAGCACCTAATCCCTTGTTTTTCAGGAATCCGGCAACTCTTTATGCAACCCTCTATCGAGTCAATTCTACGCCAGTTTGACCTCGCTTTTGAGCAGGGTGCGTATCAACAGTCGCTTGGCCTACTGCAAACGCTCTGTCGGCGCTGTCCGGAGGATGCCGAAGCACATCACCGGCTCGGCGTGATGGAAGAGGAGTTTGGGTCGCTAGCAGCCGCTAGCCGTGCCTACCTTCACTGCCTTAATCTAGCCCCGAAAATAGCCAAGGCTTATCTTTACGCGGGCTATTGCTTGCAACAACAAGGCCTCGAGCACCAAGCTGTCGAATTGTATTCGCTTGGCGCAGACATCGACGAGAGTCTTCTTTATTTGTGGCAATCCGAGCAGCAACCTCAGCAAGCGCGGGTGCGCTCAGCGGCAGCTAGTCGCCTGTATCGTGATCATTTTACGAGACTGCACGCAGCGGCAGTAGGGCCCGAAGCCGATTGTCTGCGGGTAGCCTCGGCACTTTGGACACGCACTCACAATGCTCACTTCGAATTTAAGAAGTCACAACAAAAGCCGCAACTATTTTATCTGCCTGATCTTTCTGCCCGCGGCTTTGAAGACTCCCACAATTGGGCATGGGCACAGCAAGTGCAGGCGGCAGCAACAGACATTACAACTGAATTACTCAGCGCATTGCCCACTATAAGAACGTTGGGTCGCCCCTATCTTGCAGCAGACAGCAGAGCAGGAGAGTCATTCTCGGCGCTGGTAGGCTCATTAAACTGGACGGCATTGGATCTGTTCGTCGAGGGAACACCTAACACCGAGATGAATGAATACTTTCCTGCCACTCTTGCTGCGCTCAGTAACGCGCCGCTGTATGGCCTCGATGACAGCCCGTTCGAAGTGTTCTTTTCTCTGCTTCGTCCGGGTCAGCATATCAAGCCCCACTATGGACTATCGAACCACAGCCTAACAGTCCACTTACCGCTCATAATTCCAGAGCAATGCTGGCTGCGTGTGGGAGATGAAGCGCGCAAGTGGGAGGCTGGTAAGCTTGTCGCGTTTGATGACACCTTCATTCACGAAGCCCGCAATGAAAGCGAAGAAGAGCGAATTGTCCTGATATTTTCGATCTGGCATCCCGATCTGACTAAACCTGAACAGCAGGCGATCAAGCGGACTTTCCAATCTCGGCAGAGGTGGCTCGAACAACGCCGGATTCCGTCAATCAGCAGCTGACGAAAGGTTCACTCTAAGCAATCAACTCGTTTAAGTTCTTCGATGAGTGGCATTAGATATTCTTCGAAAGGTTGCCAACGGCCTATGCGCTGCTCATTGATCGCCTCTCTCACTTGCAATTCGCTGAACGTAAAACTGGTCGACACTTTCTTATAGAAATCCAAACATTTGTCGCTCCAAGGCAGCCCGCAGAAATCTGTAATTTGCTGTCCGACCACTCTTGGGCTCGCGACTAGCGCTTCGTAACTTACGTTCATCACTCTGTCGGGCGCTAATGCCGCCCAATGATTCATAAGCTTATGAGAGATTGAATAGGTATCAGCGAGAGACTGAAATTCGACCGCATAATTGTGTCCTTCGGGAAACATTCGAGTAAAGATGCTCCAGCAAATATCGCGCGGATCACGGCGCATCTGGATCACCTTTGCATCAGGAAACAACGATAGGATCATGCCCACATGCTGAAAATTATGTGGCATCTTGTCAGTAATGAAATTGCCCTCAGCGCCAGCACCTTTGTCATCCAAATAAAGCGGAGTCTTTTCGAAGTAGTGCATGGCGAGTGTTCGCCAGTCGTGACCTGACATTTTTTCAGGCAATGGCGCCTTACCTAAAGCGACGTCATTCTGATACTGAGTGACAAGAAAACCTAATGCTTCGTTCTCTCCACCGGCTGCTACATTCGGTAGCTGCGCTAATATCCGTTCGACTAACGTTGTACCAGAGCGCGGCATACCAACGATAAACAACGGCGTCGCGCGGTTCGCTGCCTCGACGGGCACCGCGTCGTACTGTGCGAATTGTTGCAGGATACGCTCACACGCTAAGTTGTTAGCCGATGAATCGTAATGAGTAGAGGCCGCCTCCATACTGCGTTTTTGTTGAGTATTCGCCTCTCGGTAAAACCTAAAGGCCGTTTGAGTCTCACCTAGCCGCGCATGTGCGTCGGCTTGAACGTAAGCAATCAGTTGTTTCTCATACGCTGACCAACTGCCATCTTGCAGGCTTGCCTGAATACGCTGAAGCAAAATAGGCAGCGCATCTGTCTGAGAAATTTCGAGCAAAACGCTCCATGCTTCTGCATTACCTGAATTCTTTTTAAGCGCCGCCTCACTCGCGGCAATTGCTTGCGCATAGTCTCCTTTAAGGCGCCACAGCCGTGCTTGCAGCAAATAGAACTCTGTTGTTTCAGCACCAGCCTGTTTTGCGTATTGAACATAGGATTCGCATTGATCGACTTTTCGAGCGAGTAAGAATAGGTCGGCAAATTTCACAAATTCAGCGGCACCGGGAGTGATCAATCTAAGGTAGTCCCCGTATGTTTTAATAGCCAAGTCATAGTCGCGCAATCGGCCAGCGGCGAGCGCGAGCGCCTGAGCAACCTCGGCATTCGTCGAATCTGACTGCCAAAGTTGTCTCAACAGTCCCACGGATCTGTCCCAGGCACCCAACAGGCCAAATGCTTGCGCTCGAAGCAAGTGACTTGCCTGCGATCGATGAAGAAAGCGGTCAAGTTGTTCTAGCGCGAGTTGAGGTTTATTGAGTGCGAGGAGTAAATTGCAGACATTCACTGAGAAGGGTTCATCCATTCCACCGCTTCGGCCGGCGCGCGCGGCAAGCTCGGCCGCAGACGAATTGTCACCTTTGCTCCGCAGACAGATAGCATAGTTATAGGCGATGTCTGCAGCATCGGGTTCGAGCACTAACGCCATCGAAAGAAGCGGCTCGGCTTCTGAAAACTGCTGAGCCTGCATTAACACAGTGCCCAGCCCATAGAGCGCATCAACCTGTTGCGAATCTACACTCAACTGCTGGGTATAGAGTCGCTTAGCGACATCGAGGTCGCCCCGGCGGTGTGCCGCCTCAGCTTGCTGAACCAAAGAATCCATCGTTATTTTTTACTCAAAAGTGCTGATACCTATCGCTCTAATGCGCGTTGTATGTCTTAATATTGTCGCATACCATTTAACTATCAAGACGCTTTATTTAACGCAGCAATGCTGATCCGGCAATCACTATGACATGCTAGGCTATTAAAATGATCGTCAACAACACTCTATCGCTTTCACCCGATTTGAAAGCCAATCCCTGGGCGGAAATATTCGCCGAAAAAGGTCGAGTGCATATTCCAAATTTTCTCTCCGAAGAGTCCGCCTCAACTGTATTCGAATGCCTCGACAGCCAGGCTGCTTGGAATCTTGTTTGCCAACAAGACGGAATTCATCAGGATCTAAATGAGAATATCGGTGTTGTTTGGAATGAGGAGCAGCTTGCCCTGTTTACGAAAAAATTGCATGAGCAGGCGAGCTCGCAGTTTCAGTATTTGTATAGAACGATACCCATCTACGATATTTATCACAAGCAGCTCATGCCCGAAAATTTTCTCAATGAAATTTTTAAGTTCCTAAATAGCTCGGCTTTTTTAGACTATTTACGCAACACTTTAGCAATGCCAGATATTGAATTCGCCGATGCTCAAGCCACTTGCTATACCAGCGGTGACTTTCTCAACAAGCACGATGACAGCGCGCTCGGTAAGAACCGACTAGCGGGGTATGTTTTAAATTTAACACCCGCTTGGAATCCCAATTGGGGCGGAGCGCTCCAGTTTTATGATTCACACGATAACTGTGTCGACACACTCGTCCCTAGTTACAACGCGCTCAATGTTTTTAGAGTGCCGCAGCCACATGCGGTGACCTACCTGCCCCCATATGCCCTCGGCAAACGGCTTTCTATTACGGGCTGGCTTCGAGCCGGCGCTGATCCTGGCGCTTAATCTTTTCGCTGCGCCTGTCAGCCGAACAAACGACGCTCGAAGTTATTTCTGCTCGCGAGCAGGCACCACATCGAACGGCGCAGTTAACCTAAAGTCGGCGGTGTCTCCTTCAAAAGCGTAAGTACCATGCCATGTGTACGAGGGAAACAACACCAATTGTCCAGCCGCTGGATGAATAACCCTTTCGACCACTTCGCGCTCTCCCAACATAAGCGCGCTTTCACCAAACTTGATGCATCCGGATTGGCTCGCTTGGTCGGACATGGTGTCTGGCAACGAAATATAGCTCGCCGAGCTAATCCACCCTTCTGGGTGTACATGATTGACATGAAATCCCTGCGGCTTAAGTTTTACTGACCAAGAACCTGAGAACGTAAACTGGCCGCTCTTTGCTGAAGCCAGTCGACTTAAAAAGGGATGGTTCTCATCGGGCGAGAACCGCTGCAGGTACCCTTCGACCACCTGAGTCAGCGCTTCTTTGTAGCTCGCGAGTAGGGGGTTGCGCTTCTGCAACAAGCGCCCCGGCGTCTGCGTTCCAGACTTCAATGTCTGCTGAGTAGGCGCTACCTGAGCCCGATGCATTTTCAACAACACAGACTCCAATTCAGCGAGAAAGTCGTCAAGACTGCTGTAGCCTACTGGAACTGGCAGCGTAAATACGCCGATATGGTCTTCGTAATCTATTAGCCATTGATAGCGCTCATCGCCTCGCAATCGCCAGCAAAGCCCTTGCAAGGCCCACGTGAGCTGATTCAATGGCGCATGTAAGAATAATCGATCAATTACTGCCTGTGCCAAATCATAATTTGCTTGAATAATATGCACTCGCACTAAATCTTGTGCGGCACGTAGATCAAATGCTTGCCCAAGAGCCTTGGTGAACGCGATCTGAGCTCGGCTATAGTCGAGTTGATTCGCTGCAAGCCTGCCTTGCACGTGGAGTAATGCAGCTGTGGTCTCAATTGATTGCGCCTGGTCCAACTGGTGTTGCGCAGTTTCATCGCGCCCTGTAGCACTCAAGCTATTGATGTAAGACAAGCGGAGGGATATGTCGCGTGGTGACTGTGAAATGGCTTTTTGATAGCTGCGCTCGAGCTCCTCATGTCTACCTGCCTGCCAGTAAAACTCATGCAGCGTTTCGTGAGCTAGAACAAAGCCAGGATTCTGCTCAATACTCTTTAAATACTCAGACTCTGCCTGTTCATGTTCACCAGACTCAAACAACGCATTCGCGTAGTTGTAATGAATTTCCGCATTTTTAGGCGCAAGCCCCAGTGCTATTTTGTAGTTCGCAGTCGCAAGAGCTAGCTGCTCATTGAGTTTGTAACACAGAGCGAGGTTGTGTCTTGCAGTCACATGATTAGGATTAATCTCGAGTGCGCGTTGATAGTATTCTGTAGAGAGTTCGAAATTCTCTAACGCCTTGTGCGCGTCCCCTAGCCCCGTCAGCGCACCGATGTCTTTTGAGTTTTGCGCGACTGCGCGATCTAACTCGACCACAGCCGCCTCTGGACTCACAGAGATCAGTAAGAGACCCAAATTTTTTAGAGCGTCTTGGAAATCAGGATTTAATTGTAAAGCTTGCCGATAGTGCTTTTCAGCGAGCAAATCGTTTCCCTGCTTAGCATAAACATTGGCTAGGTTATTATGCACCTCTGGCTGTTCCGATTGTCGGGACAAAGAGCGCAGAAAATAGTCTATTGCTGCGCTCAATTGATTCTGATCTGCGCTTGCTAAACCTGCCAGATGGAGGAGATTTGGCTCCTCGGGTATTTTCTCGAGCAACGCGTTGATCTTCGCTAAGACAGTGGGCTCGTGATTAGTAATCGCCGTAAACAACTGCCCTAGTAATTGCTGAAACTGCTCGGGATTAATGCCAGCCATATCCTTTCCTCTATGCAAAAAAAAACGGCGGGCCTAAGCCCACCGTTTTTACACTTCACTAAAACCCTTAGGTTATAGCTTGTAGCTTGCGCTCAAGAACACGCGTGGGCCAAGCAATGAGTACGTTGATGGGAACGTGTTGCTCTGCTCAGCCGCGGCACCTACAGGATCAGGTAGTGCGTCTGTTGCGTTCTGTACACCAAGAGTCACACGCGCTTTTTCATTAAACTGATAAGCGGCGCTTAGGTCGAGGTAGTAGATCGAATCGATCTTCGGCGCAGCCAAAGTGCTTGCGTCGACAGGGCCGTTAGCAATGCGATCGTCCTCAACTTCACCTAGGAAGCGTAACAGACCTGATACAGTCCATGCACCTGAAGTCAGCGTTGCACGAGTGTTCCAGCTAACGTCTGTGTAAGGTGAGCCACAGGTGTTACCGAAGCTACCTGCACAGTTGTCAACTCGGTCAGCCAATGCAGCAACTGGAGTCGTATCAAACTTGTCTAGGAACGTGCTGTTGAACGTCAGGCTCAGAGTAGAACCCGCGCCACCGATACCGAAGTCTAGGTCAGTGACGTAGTTAACGTTCACGTCAACGCCGGCTGTTTCGATCAAACCGATGTTTGAGTTCAAGACATTCACGAGACCAACGTTACCGTCTGGACGGCGCGAAATCGCCTGACAGAATGGCGAAGCTGCATCTTTAACTACGTTGTAGCAAAGATCGAGCACGTTAGCAGTGCTGCCGCCTAATACGCTAATCGCGTCCTCGATTTCGATGTTGTAGTAATCGACCGTGATGTCGAGGCCATCCATAGGCTGGATAACAGCACCCACCGTGAAGGTATTAGAAGTCTCTTCCTTCAGGTTAGGGTTGCCACCGAAGTTGCCCTGAATCTGCGAGTTCGCTTGGACGAAAACACCTACGTCAGCAGCGGCAACGCCTGTTGCTTGACATAGCGCAGCGTCGGTAGTGCCAGCGATGAAGCCGTTAGATGCACATGGGTCTGATGCACTTGGGAAACCATTGCTTTGACCCAGGAAGAGCTCAGACACGTTTGGTGCACGAACCGCTTCTTGGTAACCAACTCGGAAGCCAACCATCTCGATAGGTGAGTAGTTGATTGCCGCAGCGAACGATCCAACGCTACCGATGTTTGAGTAGTCTGACGTACGAGCAGCAGCCCACAACGTTAGCTCTTCAACCATTGGCTGGCCTTGCATTACAGGTATTGAGATTTCACCGAAGAAATCTGCTGAGCTGTATCCACCCACAGTAGGCTTACCGGCGTTAAAGCCAAGTACGTCGCCTGATGAGAGGAAGCTGTCTGGACGGAAGCTAGATGAATCTGCGCGGTGCTCGTAACCGAGAACAACCGAAACAGGGATATCAGAGGTTGGCAGTGTTAACACATCGCCAGAGACGCTTGCCTGAATGATTTCCTGCTCGATGCTCGTTAGGTTAGTTGCGCCGATGTTAACGAAGTCAATCGCGGCTTGCGAGATGTTACCCGCGCCGAAGATGTTAATTGGCGCACAGCCACCCGACGTGTCCTGACAAGCAAGACCGTCGTCAGTTACTGCAGCAGCTTGGACGAATCGCGAAGCAGACACGTCATTATTTAGCACGTTGCTGTTGTCGAGATTAGAGAAGCTATAAGACGCATCGAATGACCAAGTGTCAGTGATATCGCCTGAAGTGCCCAATAGAATACGGAACGAATCGCGCGTATCAACAGACTGACGTGAGCCGTTTTCAACCATACGACGACCAATGTACAGTGGGATATTGCCGTTAGCGTCAGCAGTAGCAAGCGATGCTGGTGTATTTAACGCCGCTTGTGCATTAGGACCAAAGAACGCGCTGTTCGGGTTTACGAATACCGACGTAAACGCAGGTGTAGGCGCAAGCTCTTGTGGCACTAAGTTATGTGAGAAGTTCATCTCACTGTAGATCTCTACCGTGTCAGTGATGTCGTAATGACCCATGGCAGTAAGTAGGTAACGCTCTTGCGGTAACTGCAGGAAGTTATCTGGCGCATAGTTGAAGCGATCACCAGGCTCTTGCCATGCACGGCCTTCGCCATTCGAATCAAAGATGCCGAGCGTGTCGCCGTTAGGAAGTGTCGGGCCACCAAATACGCGAGTACCAGGAACGCCTGATGAGCCGCCCGGAACGAGTGCTGGCTTGCCACCGACTGTACTGTCGAGCAATGCATTGCTTGAGAAATCACGTGCGTCAGAGAAAAGCGCTTTACGTGAGAGGTATGAGGCGTAAAGAACCGCGTTACCACGGCCTTCATCGAAGTTTCCGCCGATAGTGATATCGAAGTTGTAACGCTCAGCGTCGCCTTCGCTTGTGATGTCGTAGAGGCTGGTAATTTCCATGCCTTCGAAATCGTCGACTAGCTGGAAGTTAACAACACCCGCTAAAGCATCGGAACCGTATACGGCAGAAGCACCACCGGTTAGTACGTCAACTTGCTTGATCAATGTAGCTGGGATTGAGTTAAGGTCGACAACGCCCGTCTGTGTGGCGGGGATGTAACGACGACCGTTAACTAGAACCAGCGTACGAGCAGTGCCCAGACCGCGAAGGTCAACACGCGCTGTACCGTCGCCTGGGTTGTTTGAGCTAGCACCAAACGAAGGAAGAGTTGACGGAAGTTCGTTCAACTTCTGTTCGATGTTTACAATACCTGAAATTTGGAATTCTTCACCAGACACAGTAGTAAACGGGCTAACAGCTGAGAGATCTGCACGCTGAATGCGTGAGCCTGTAATAACGACTTCTTCGATCATCTCATCTTGAGCGAAGACGTTTGGAGCGATACCCACAGAACCTGTGCCAGCGATAGCAGCAAACGCTACGCTGAAGGCGTGTGCCTTGCGATTTAGTTTGAACATTAATTGTTCCCCTGCAATAGATAATAGAGGGCTACTATCAACCTGATCGATAGCGCCAGTCCTTTAGTTTTAATTTACTAGCACTACGTACTGCATAGCGCGTGGCGCGGATAGTACATGGATTCCGAGAATACTTGAACAACTTTGCCGCTTTTTGCGGCCCTAAAAAACACTATTTCGCCATATTTCGATGCTTTGCAGCTTAAATTGCTCTCTGATACTCAAATTCTATGACAATTTCACAAAGTTTGATCATATTTTGATCACGATGCGTCTGAAAATACCAAGATTCAAGTATGGACTGCCATAATCGGCGGCAATTAGGGTCCATTGTCACGGGAATTTGAAGCCAGAACTTAGAGACTAGGCTGCACTGAGGGGAAGTCTACACCAAATAATTGAAACATAAAGAAACAATTAAGAACAAGAAATGCTTATGAAGGCCGAACAGAGAACCTGTAGCCGGCGCCGCGAACCGTCTGCACCAGACGCGCATAATCAATAGTCGCGCCCTCG
>Ga0115566_10002064_pt1 | contig 16766 bp, 22 predicted proteins | sample COGITO_mtgs_1204_3_FD_87173 | JGI IMG/M metagenome (GOLD analysis project Ga0115566, IMG submission 87173) | Pelagic marine microbial communities from North Sea - COGITO_mtgs_120405 | ecosystem: Environmental > Aquatic > Marine > Epipelagic | place: Germany:Helgoland, sampling site Kabeltonne...
AACTGATGTTCCTTTGCAACAAACCGCTGGATTAGATCCTTTAGAATCTTTAGCAAGACAAAGAGCGCAGGCAGGTCTTGGTCAGTTTCAACCATTCTTTGATCAACAACAAGATTTAGTAAATCAAGCAATCGCACAATCAAGAAGAGCTGAACAATTACAAGATCCTTACTTTTCAAGAGCAGAAGAGCAATACGGTCTAGGTTTGGGTGATGCCCTATCTGGTATTGACCAAGCTAGAGGTGTAATGACAGGAGCTGTAGATGAATTTGGAAACCGTATAGGAGAATCTGAAGATCTACTCAGAGGATCTTTAGGTGCTTACGATCCTATGATGACAGAACAATTTTACAATCCTTACGAGGATAGAGTTGTTCAACAAACTATAGACGACATAATGGAGGCTGGTGATAAGCAAGATATAGCGGCAAGAGCGCAAGCTATTTCTGCTGGTGGTGAATCAGCTTTTGGATCTAGAGCAAGACTTGGTGCAGAAGAAAGAAGAGAATCTTTGGGAAGGGGATTAGCAGAAGCTTTAGGTAATATTAGATCTAGAGGCTTCTCAGAAGCACAACAGACAGGTATGGGTGAGTTTGCAAGACAAAGACAAGCAGAGAGAGCTGCGGCTTCAGGATTAGGCGGATTTGCTGGATCAAGATTAGGAGCAAGTCAGAGTTTAGCTGGTAACTTACAACAATATGGACAAAGTGCAGCAGGAGCTAGATCAGGATTAGCTGGCGGTTTATTAGGTATAGGACAACAAAGAGGCGCTGGTGCATCCGGATTAGGTGCGCAGTTAGCACAATACGGCGGTCAAATGGCTGGTATTGGTTCAAACTTAGAAGGTTTAAATAGAGGTCAAAGATCTGAATTAATGGGATTAGGTTCTACTGCTAGAGGCATACAAGAAACAGGATTTGGCAGACAGTTTGCTCAACAGATGGGACAACAGATGAGGCCGTTACAAACTATGCAACAGATTGGTTCTTTACTACCTGGCTACAAAGCAGCAAGCAGTCAGATTGATTCAACATACGGTATGGCTCCTGATCCAAGCGCACAAGGTCTTGGAGCTGCTTTCTCAGCCTACGCATCATTAGCCCCAAGACAAAGCTAATGAGCTACCTACAAAGAAAAATGTTTGCGAATGGTGGTGGAGCTGAAGCAAACCCTTACTATTACGTTAATAACCAAAACAAACTGGTTCCACTAGATCCAACAAAGTTATTTAACGTTCTTGAAACTGCTCCAATACCCGAGATAGAGGCATTAATACAAAATCCAGATGTAAGGTATAGTCCAGAAACACAAGAAATATTTAGACAAATAGTTGGCAAAAGAAAGGCTGGTTTTTCTAGTGTTAGTCCTAGCACGTTTGAGTTTGGTGAAGCTTTACCTGATTATTTAAGTTTTTATTCTGGAGTACAAGATGCAGGTGGTGTTGCATTAGATACTTTGGGAGAGATTGCGGAGAGAGGTAAAGGATTATTTACAGGATTTATGGCAGATCAAGGAGAGCCACAAGATACTTTTGTTAGTGAGCGTTATCCTTTTAATAGACCAGGACAACCTTATGTAAGCCCCCAAAGACCTACTCAAAAAGGATTAGCGGGTGCTGTAGAAGCAATAGCTGCTGCGGGCAAAGGAATTGAATCACGTCTAAGTAGTTTACCACCTTTAGGACCTTCAGAAGAAGGAATACTTAGGAGAGGGTACACTAATCCAGAATTAGCGGCTATATTAAATAGAGCGCAATCAGGTGAAGTACAAGACTTTGAAGCAGAAATAGAACAATTAACACAACCAGATGTAGTAGATACGGCATCTGTTGAAGAAGTAAATGTAGAAACTCCTAGAGAATTACCAACTGGTACGGTAGAAATTAGAAACATAAGTCCTGAAGATTATGAAGGATCTAATATAGCGTTGTTAAAACAAGAAATGGAAATAATGGGTAGAGATGAAGAGGGCAATCCTCTGCCAGAAACAAGATTATTACGAGATCCTGAAATACAAGATCTTTTAGACGAAATCAAACCTATTGAACTAAAAGTTGATGTAGATAAAACAGAAGCCGATAGTTTATTAGACGTTGAAGAAAAGTTTGACGGTTTACCTGATAGTGAGGTTCAAGAACTTTTAGATCCAATAAAACCTATTTTATCTATACCTGAAGCTGCCGCTGAAGCGGAAAAAGCACAAGAAGAACAAGATGACGATCAACCTCCTCCGGCTAGAGATGTTATAACTAGAAAATTAGAAGAACCAGGATTCTTTGGATCTGATAGGTTCCTAGACTTTATTAGGAATGTAGGTGGCGAACTTACTAGAACAGGTCAGTTTGGTACAGGTCTATCTCTTGGTGCATCTAAGGCCGCTGAAGAAAGAGCCGCTAGAGAATTGATGGCTGAACAAGAAGAAAGAGACTTTGCATCTAAGCTAAGACTTGCTAGAGCTGAAGCAGCGCTAGAAGCTGCTGGAGAAGGTTCTTATGATAAAGATAAAATAAAAACTTATGTTGAATTTGAAACTAATTTGACAGGTGCATTAAAGAATTTTGATGAAGATGAAAGAATTGTAAGCGACCTAAATCAAATACTTAATGAAGATATTAACGATCCTAACGCTTTTGGTGCTAGAGGTTTTATAACAAAAATATCTGAAGATTTAGCAGCCGCAGCCGGTATGGGAGCTAAAGAATGGTCAGAGTTAGCCCCAGCAAAAAGAATACAAACTATTTTAGATGTTACCGCACAAAGATCTGTAAGAAATATTTTGGGTGAGTCTGGTAAAACAATTTCAAACCTAGATAGGGAGCTTGTTGCTAATATTTTTGGTAGCGTAAATATATTTACATCACCAGCAGAACTTAAAAAGAAACTGCAAGATAGTAGGGCGCAAATAATACAAGGTATGAGAAACGGACAAGATACAATAACTTCTAATGCTACTGCTTTGCAAGAGGCTGGTTATCCATCAAGAGTTTTACAAAACAATATTCCTTTATTGCAAAGAATACTTAAATTTAATTTTGATGATATTGAAAACTATAAGCTAGGTAGCAACGCTACTGGGTATATAGAAACAACCTTATAATGCCTAAATATAAAGTAAATATTTCTGATGGTGTATTTGAGTTTGTAGATGCAGATACTGAAGACGAAGCTAAGAAAAAAGTTAAAGCTATTATAGCTACAGGTGCTACCTCACCTTTTTACGACAAACTTTACTTTGATTACGATACAGGGGTACGAGGTAAGTTTGAGAAGTTAATTGATAAAGGTACAGAGCGTGAAGGTGATTTAAAAAATCTTAGAGCGCAACTAGCCAGAGCAGAAACACCTAGAGAACAAGAAACTGTTTTAGAAAACTTTGTAGGATCTTCAGGTTTTACTAGAAATACAAAAGGACAGGTTGCTCTAACTCCAGTAGGATTAGAAGAATTAGGCCTACCAATACAAAACAGAACGCTTAGTGACGGTACCTCAATACCGTTAAATACTGTTATTGATGAAAATGATTTTGGTTTGCAAACTGGAGATTTATCAGACTTTGCTGGTATTGCTGGTCCTATAGCTGGAGCAATAACTTTTATGCTACCACAAGCTAGGGTCATAAAAGGTCTTACATCTTTATTTGGCGGCAGAGATCGTATAGCTAGAATGTTTGCAGCCGGTACTGGTTCAGCCGTAGGTAAAGCAGGAGAAGAAGCTTTAGATTATCAAGAGGGATTTCAATTACAAGACAGAGATGAACTCAAAGATTTATTTGGGGGTGAGTTTCTTTTTGGTTCTATTGGTCAAGGTGTAGGTGAACTTTTTGGTTTAGGATATAAATTACTTTTAGGAAGAAATGCACCAGCTCCAGATCTTAGACTTAATAGGCAAATGGCTTTAGGTAGATCTGCTTCAGATATACTCAAATTAGATGCACAACTAGGTAAAGAAGCGACAGAAAGACAAATAGCAAAAGCAGTAAGAGACGGTAGGGTAGCAAAGTTTGATTTCAAAGGTATAGCATCACAAGCAACTCTGGGAGCTAAATTACCTGGTAGGTTACAAGACATATCTGAACAGGTACTAGGCAATACAAGAGATAAAGAAACCGCAGCTTATCTTAGGGCTGAGATAGATAATTTACTTGAAGGTATTGGTGGTGAAAACGCACTACTACAAAAGTCTATATCTGATGCAACTAAGGGTAGTCTAGACGAACAAGTACAAGCAAGCTTACAAGCCCTTAGATCTAAAGAGCAAACGGTTACACAACAATTACGTAAGCTTTTAGATGATGTGGTGGATGATGCTATAGAAGTTGGCAATTACGCAGATGCACCTGGCAGAGGAGCTTTAGGTCAAATACTTCAAGACAATCTAGGTAGAGCTAGAGGAGAGGTTATGAAAGATCTAGGTACAAAATACAGAGCAGTTGATGGTATGTTTAGGCAACTTACTTCAACTGAGGGCAAATCAGGGGTAGAGTTATTAAAAGCACAAACTCTAGATAGGGTAATTAGAGACACTATAAAGAAAAATGTAGATGATTCTATTGATTTAATCAAACAACATAAAGAAGCTGATTACTTTTGGGGTGTTAATAACCGAGATGAGTTAGACGGCGGTATTGTTAGTAAAATAGAACAAGCCTTATCAAAACTTGCAGATGATGTTGCAGATGACTCCATTCCTATAAATCTTTCTCATATTAGAAATGCTTATTCTAAACTGAATACTATTTCTAGAGACACACTTGAAGCAAGTCCAGAAAGAAAAGTGATTATAGAAATCATGCGTAAGCTTGATGACTCCAGAGTTAAACAAAATGGTGAAGTGTTTATACCTGGTCAACCAGATAGTATTCTTACCCAGTTAGAAATAGAAGGCGTGGAACAATTCAACGTACAATTAGCAAAAAATATTAAAGCAGCTGGCTTGGGGGATGAGGCTATAGAGTTGGAAGGGCAAGCGGTAAGAGAAGTAAATAATGCAATAAAACAACTTAGAGAGGCTAATAAAATTGCGGCAGAAAGGATGGCACCTTTTGATAGGTTAGAGATTAAAAAAATAATATCCAACTCACAGAAGGGTGCGCATAACGCAGATGAAGTTTACAAAAAAGTTATTTTAAATGGCGAAAAAGGAGATCTGGAGGACATATTTAAAGCTCTTAGGGATTATGATGACTATATGGTGAAAGCAGGTAAGCCTGCAACCGCAGAAAGAACTTTAAAATCACAACTAAAGAAAAGATTGTTTGCTGATGCGTTTAGAGCTTCTACAGATGTTGTAGACGAATCAATTAACTTTACTCAATTTGCAAAAGAGATCAAAAAGTTTGAAAGAGATTATCCAGGCAAGTTAGATGTTTTGTTTACAGATACAGCCACAGGTAAAAATACAGCTAAACTTGTTAGAGACACAATAGAACAAGTAAACAAAATTGGTCCAAGAATAAAGCCACAAGATATTAAGAACCTTGTTAATGACTTTACAACAAGAAGAAAAGGTCTAAGTGCAAGCGATCAAGGTTTAGCTTTTGTTCAAGGCCTAAAAGAATTAGCTAAAGCATCTGACGAAAGATTAAAACTTGAAGCTAACAGAGCTATATCAGATCTACCTCTTAAAGGTATAGATGAGACGGTTAATATAATATTTAGACCAAATGCAAACGCCAATATAGAAATATTAAAAAATACCGTTAGTCCTGAAGTATTTACTAGCATACAACAGGCCAGTATGCAGAAGCTTTTATCTAAATCTATAGACATAAACGGCAAGGGCAGAATCACAGATCTATTTAAGGCTGGTAATTTAAAAACGGCACTAGATTCTTATGGTGATGAAACTTTAGAAGCTATGTTTGGTAAAGAGCTTTCACAAGGTTTAAGAAACTTCCAGAGACAATTAGACACATTAACTAAACAAGAAGCTGGCAGAGGCGGAGCGGCTGGTGGTCTAGTAGCTGCCGGTATTGGTGCTAGCTTGGCTTTAAATCCTATAGCGGTATTACCTTCAGTATTAGGATTGGCAGTAGCTAGAAGATTGTTTGCATCACCAAGTTTTGTTTCTATAGTATCCAAGACAGATAAAGGATCTATCATGACGGCCTTAGACATGACAGAACAAGCATTAAGACAAACTCTAGTAAGGCAATTAGGTATGGAAGCTGAAGAGGCAGGAGAAGTCGCTGGTGGTATTATGGATGGTGCTTATGATGCGGCAGGTATAGAAGAGCTACTTAATCCTGTAAAAGATTTAATAAAAGATACAGTATCAGGTGTAGAAGATTTACAACAAGAAGCACAACAATCTTTAAGAACTACACAAGCACCAACTCCTAGTATTCCTTTGCCAGATGTATCAAGAACTCAAATGCCAACTACAAGTCCTTTATCACAAGATAGGCTAGAGTTAGACGAACAGTTGTTTGGTAGTCCTTCTATGTTAGGTTAAAATCCTATTTCATTACGGTCCATTCCTAAAGGCTTGTCTGACAAGCACACCCAATCTTCTTGCGGTATATGAATGTAAGGTTCGTTATCCTCATCATATGTAGGGTTGTCACTTATATTCATTCTTACGTCATATACATGTCCTTCTTTCCATTCATGCATATATAGACCGTCAGTCATAGCATAAACAATAATGAACGGTACTCCGGTTGCTAGTGCAAACGAAGATCCTTTTCTAAATTTCTTTGTGGATATAATTAAGGTGTCGTACTTATCAAAAGTAAAGGTGCGACATTTAACTTCACACCAATAACTTTTTTCTACTGACTCTATCCAATAATCTAGTGAATAACTGACTGGTAACTTATGACAACTAACTCCCCAAAGACCCTCTAAATATCCAGCTACCCTCTCCTCTCTCTTTTGATCGTCTATTGATTCAAATGATGGTGTTTTCATGTTCACTCCTCAAAGAAGTTAGAGTCAACGGCAACCAATCTTTTAGTTGGTCTACCTTTACCTCCAACTTTTATTTCTATCTCCTGGATTTCCCCAGCGTTCTTTAGCCGTTCTATAATCTCTTTGACTTCATATGACTTCATACTCCTAAATAGTTCGTGTCTATCTACTTCTCTTTTAGATATACCCTCTCCATTTCTAGATCTAATAAATGACAAGACTTGTTTAATCTTAGACTCTGTAGCAGAACTAGCTACCTTATCTCTACAAGCTTCAATAAACATAAGGTCATAGTATCTAATGTAATCTATAGCCCATTTGGTTACGTCTGCGGTTATCTTCTTTGAATCAGCACTAGAAGCCAAAGTACAAAGCAAAGCTAATCTCATAGCCTTTTCTTTAGATCTACTAAGTAGTGGTTCCAGATTATCTTTTTCTAATACGTCTTGTCGTTTAATTATTTCTCTTGCAAAGTCTTGTAATAACTCTTCTGATTGTCTATCAAACTCTAATACGGTCTGATTTATATCTAGCTCTGCGTTATCTCTTGCAGCATCAGATAAATTTCCTTTGAGTCTGCGTACATAATTTACCCAGTTGACTACGTTTGTTGGCGGCTCTGTGTATCTTTTTAGATCTCCAACACGTCTTGGTTCGTTAGATTCAACCACAACGAAGCGGTTTAAGAAGCCGTCTGCTATCCTTCCGCTATTTAAAGCGCCATAGAAGTTCTTAGGTACAGACAATCCAACTAATGTAATAGCTGGCTTATATGTGACTCTATTCATCATTTTCTCTTTATATTCCTCCTGTACGGCCATTAAAGAGTAGTTATCTGGTCGTAGAGTCCCGTGGCACCTTCCCCAAGCCTCCATAAGCGTTTGTATGCCATCTTCTTTGTTTGTATTGCCTGCGTTACTAATAGCCTCTAATCGTTTACCAAACTCGTCCATAATCGTTATTTGAGTAGGTCTGATCTTTAGAACAGAATGTACGGCTCCGCTAGATGTATATCCATCACCTACTACTAACTTTTCCTGATCAGATGCATTCAATACAGATTCAATAAATGTCTTTATGTTTTCCTTACCTTGTCCTGATTTGGCAACACCCATAAAGTACATGCTGGAGAAGTTGTTCATGTTCGTTCTATATAAACGTCCACAGGTCACACTAGCTAATGCCAAAGCACCTACCAAAGATAATTCTGGTTGTGGCACTTGTGCAATATCCTCGCAGAAATCAAACATGTTCTTTAATAAACCAGGAGGTGAAAATAGATCATCTGGTCGTTTGATGTTTTCAGTTGATTGTGTAAACAAAGGAGCTATCTGATTCTTACGGTCATGTGTCCTTTTTACGTTATCTACTACAGACTCAATCTCTTTCTGCGGTAATGGTGGATTATTATTCTTGTTCCAGTTCTGTAGGAATACCCTGACAAACTCTAGGTTTACACTTTTAGATATAAGGTATCCCGCTATCCTAGCGGCCCCATCATTCCTGGATCCTTCTAATACGCCGTCTAGTGAGAAGGGTGCCGTTTGTTTACTGCTTTCGACTTTAGGTACGCCTGTTATCTGTAAGTATTCTTTTTCGGTAAAGTCTGGTAGATCTGTATAGTCATAGATCTTCCAATCTGGAATCATTACAGGTTTATATACCTGACCATTAGCGTGACGATTATATGGTGCAATAATAAGACCACCTACCCCTCTAATATCTATTAATCTTTCAATAGGAGTTGTGTTAGTTCGCCTTGTAGCAAAAGTGGTGTAATTCTCTGGGTTGTTATAGTAATAATGCATACCCTTGCCAGTAATTACTTTATACGGGCAAGCTGGTAGGTTCTTTTCTACCCAATCCATAGCTTCAGGAGAATCTGCGTCAACTACAACAAATTTGCCACAGATTAAAGCTACAACTAGATTATCCCTATCTTTAAACCAAGACTCTACAAGTTCCCTTTCAGGTCTTGTTTCCTTATATTGTTCCCAGCCTTTTAAAAATGGTGGTGGTTTTTTATTAGATCTCTGTAACGGTACTACATTATATCCATCATCATAATAAGCCAGAGCAATATCCAAGGACGAGTCATCCTCGGTAATATTGAGCTGGAACATGCTATTCCTGGTCTTCTAAAATATCAGATACTAGACCATATATTGATTCAAAGTCTAATCTTCCTTCTGTTGCCCTTATTATTTGTTTAGCTTGTGCTATAGATGGTTGTCTATATCCATATCTCCAAGACTTACAAGTTGCCTCTGAGCATTTAAAATCCTCTGCGGCTTTTTTATATCCTAAAAATTTAATATAAACAGGTAAAGTATAGTGATCTATTTTTCTTTCTTTATGATTAGGTTGTACGCCCATAGTGTCTAGCTCCTTCAGTTTTTTTGTTGCAATTGTCTTGATCCTGAAATAGTAATTTGCAAGCCAAGTTGTGTCTATTTGTTTTTTCATATACATCTCCTAAATAATATGATTTACATATTGTAGTTTCACGGGTTATAATTAGCAAGTTCATTTTTACACATATATAAGGAGGGTAGATTATGAGCTTAAAAGATAAGATAAAGACACCAGATAAAATGGTGGATCAACAAGGAGCAAAGCTTCTCATTTATGGTCAAGCGGGAGCTGGAAAAACATACGCTACACAGAGTATGCCTGGCAACGTATTAGTCATAAGTGCGGAGGCTGGATTGCTTTCTATTAAAGATGCACCTAATGTGTCAGCTATTGAGGTTAAGAACTATGATGATCTAAGAGAGGTGTATGCCGCTCTAGCATCTGGTGAACTATCCTTTGATAGCGTGTGTTTAGACTCAGTTTCAGAGATCTCAGAGATCTTACTGGTACATGAGAAAAGCAGAAATAAAGATGGAAGAATGGCTTACCAGAACGTAAGTGAAGCCGTTACAAGTCTTATGAGATCATTTAGGGATTTAGATATGCACGTATTATTTCTTTGCAAAGAAGGTAAAGATAATAATGATGGCGTGTTTTTCTTTGGTCCCAAGATGGCAAGTAAACCTCTAGGAGATGCAATCACGTATTTCTTTGACGAGGTTTTGGCCCTACGTATTATTGACGGTCAAGATGATGACGGTAATGCTGTAGCGGAAAGGTGGTTACAAACGAGGATTGGTCAAGGCTACACAGCCAAAGATCGTAGCGGTAAGCTAGAAGCCTTTGAGGAACCAAATCTAACTGCCCTAATTGAGAAGTTAGGGTTTTCTAATAAAATTGAAAATAAGGAGAGTGCGTAATGTCAGACTTTAATGATGTTGATTTTTTCGAGAATGCGGAGCAAATGGAATCGAGAGGTCCCGAGGTTGCTCCAACTGGTGAGTATGAGGCAAAGATAATTGCTGCTGAGAAGTATAAATCTAATAGCGGTAATTGGACCCAAAAAGTTACCTTTCAAATTGATGGCGGTACATACCGAGATCATAACGAATGGTATAACTTATGGTCTGCTAATGAGGAGTCCAAAAGAATAGCGAGCGAGATATTTAGCCGTCTTGCTATTACTGTCGGATTCAAGAAGCTTCCGGATCTTGCAAATGATTTCATAGGCAAACAACTTAGACTTGGTATCAGACAGTTTGAAGATAACTGGAAGAATGACCAAGGTGAAGATGTTACTTCTTTGAAAACTAAGATCATTAAGATGGAGCCTTCAGAGATGGCACCAACACCAGTAGGTGATAAACCTCCATTCTAAATGTAGCAAAGAAAAAGGGGCTTTATGCCCCTTTTTTTTGTTTGTAGTATTCTTTTGCTTTTATTAAATCTTGTTCGTTGTCAAATACAACAATATTTGTTTTGCAATAAGAACTTTTAAAGACACATGTTTTGACTGCATTTTTATAATTTGGCAAAAATTCTAATGGGTCACCATACACAGTTAAAGAATATTTATCTTTCTTATCATTCATCACATATCCTTAAGACGGTCTATAGCCCAGTTAAGATAGACAACGGCCTTCTCTAGATCCTGGATGTTAGATCCTTTGTGGTCTTCCCTCCATATATATTTGACTGCGTTGCCCTTACAGAAACCTTTGAACTCATCTGCGGTAAGCATAGATCTCATAGCCTCTATATACTCTATCTCACCCCTAGTATAGTGAGGTGGTTTGTTTACTAAATCTTCACTCATTTTGTCCTCCAAACCCTGTGACCATATTCGCCTTTTGCTATCCTGGAAGTCACTTTTTTGTTTGCCCTGTTAGCCGCCTGTCTAATCTGTTCTATATCGGTATATGATGTAAGTAATACAGAATCCCCTACTTCCATACGTGATATAAGATCATCATATTGAGCTTTTTTAGAATAATTATGTATGGGTATATCCTTTTCAATTTTAAAATCTTCACTCATTTTTCATAACCCTCCTCTACTAAAAACAAATCAATCTTTTCATTAATATCTTGTGTTAAGTCTTTACAAAGAACCGGATGAGAATGATAAGGATATGGTACTAACTTATTTTTTACACGTTCAAACAAAAACTCTTGTACGGCTTCATGCGCCACCTTTTGTAAATCTTTTTTACTTTCTAGCAATATTCCATCTACAAATTTTTCAGTTCTTTTCATCTATCTTCTCCCCATCCTTTTAGATCTACGTTAACTATATTAGGTGAGTTGTATATGGTGGCTTCCTTACCGTTTAATACTGCGTTGTATTCTCCCAGCAAATGCTCCAGCTTTAACCAGCCAGATGTCATATCATCATGACTCATTTTAAAGATCTTACTTGCAAACGGTTTCTTCTTTTCTTGTGCTACAAAGATAAAGTCCACTACGTTAAACCCAGCTCTTTCATAACCACGTTTATACCAAGCGGCTTGTAGATCGTACTGATACTTTCTAATAGATGATGTAAAGCCCCTGACAGAACAATCAGTAGTGGTCTTGTAATCAACCAAGATTATAGATTTCGGATCGCTAGAATGATCAAAAGGGTATCTAAGCACATCTGATTTAACCTTTAGTAATAGATCTTTCTCCCACCAGAAGATCGCTCTTTCAAATGGAGAGTTAAATACTTCTGGGTATTCACCTTGTACTGCTGATAGATGTTTGACTCCTTCCGGTATTAAAGCTTCTCGCATACTGTATAAGGTTTCTTTATCCTTAGATGATATAACGGTTAGCCCTCTATCTTCATACTCCTTCTTTAGCTCTTTATTAGCGTTGGTGTATGGAGATCCACTTAGGCAAACTACATCATTAACAAAGGCTTCTTCTCCCTCAACAATCAAAGAATGTGCGGCGGTCCCAAACTTCATAGCTGGTGTCGTCTCATGTTCTTCTTCAAATGCATGAAGCTGGCTCTGTCCAAACCTTCTTATGTTTGATGATGATACTCCTGGTACTTGGTGATAGAAGTTATGTTCCATATCTGGAAAGTAAACTGCGTCTCCCAATACTACATGCTCTTCTTTTTCTAATATTTCTGGTAGTTCGTTCATTTGGTTTCTCCGTTTATTATTTGTATATCTCCATCACATGTTTGCAATAAATCTTTAGATTCATTTTTCCATACATGAACAAACTCTGGTGCGGCTTCTGAATCTTCTACATATATGGTTATGTTTCCAACCTTTATATATGCAGAAACATCTGATCTTTTATCAATTTCTATCATGATGCCTCCTCTAGTTTATTAAGTGCATCAGTAAGTTCTTTGACACATTGTGTTAGCTCAGATATGTTTGTCTGAAGGTGAAACAAAGTATAATTTAATTTATCCTTTGTAAGCTCTCGTTCTACATGGTCATGTAGATTATTGGTGGATGCCTCTACAATAGCATCCAGGTCTGTTGTTATATCCATAGTACTCTCCTAAAGTATTAATTGATAAAATATGTAAATTGTATTTTAGGATAAAAAGTATATAATGTCTACACTTAGTAATTTAGGAGATTGCACATGAGTAAAGAAGAAGAATATGTAATAATGGATGAAGACACTATAATCGGGTGTCACATTCATGGTGATTTTTTGGCTACACCTTTTGAACACTTAAAAGGTTTTGGTTGTCCCATATGTAGGCATGAAGAAGTAATGAAGGTTATAAAGGAGATGAATGACCGTTTAGACTATTGTATTGAGCATGAGGTTAATGCGGCAGATAATCAAACGTCTATCCAGGCAGATAGTTACTCTATGATCATGCATGAAATGTACGGCAAGACCAAGAAGATCTTGGATGAATATAAAGAGATTCGGGGCCAAACTAAGGTATAGTCTATATATGACATTAAAAGTAGTGCCTATAAAGGATAAGATGGATCGTCCTACTCTCCAAGAGACGGTAGAGCGGTTGAATCATATGTTCAAAGGATATGAACAAAGAGGTGAGGAGAAGCTCACCGTAGTTCTATCAACACTAAGCTATTGCATCTGGAATCTACAGAAGATTACAGAGGATGATCAAAGCACACTTGGTATGATAGATGAGATCCTTAATCAATATATGGAAGTAGATAGGCATGAAAGTCTGTTTAATAACTACGTTTTATTTGAGGCTTTAACACCAAAATCAGGTAAAGATGATGACTAAAACATTATTGTCCTATTATTGTCATAAATGTATGACGTTAGAAAACCCTATAAGTAAGCGGGTTTCAGGATTATTTTATTTTTTTCATTTTTGTCACAGGAATATAGAGAATACAGTATAAAAATCTAACAAATATCTTGACTGCATAAATCGTAGTAAGGTATCCTCTCCATACACTTTAGGGTAATGTGGGGGTAGGTATATATAACTACTTTGACTCTAAACTGCTAAAAAAATATGGGATATAGAAAAAACAAACTTGAATATGAACCCATCCTTGCTCCAGAAGATGAAGCACCCATTGAATACGCTAATCTAGACAACTCCCTTAATCGCAGACAACGAAACTTTATATGGCAAGCCGTTAATAATCCTCGGCTTACTCTCGTAGAGTGCGCTCATAAGGCTGGCTACAAAGATGCTAGACAGTCTGCTAATAAACTCATGAATCATCCTACTATTCGTAAGGAATATAACTATCTGATGAATGAGGCTAAGAAGAAGTATGAGCTGAATTATGATCGGGCAGTTCAGGATCTATATGATATTCGGGACAAGGCTTTAGAGGCCGGGTCCTTTAATGCGGCAATATCGGCCCAGAACAGTTTACTTAAAGTCGGGGGCCTGGTTGTCGATAGGAAAGAAGTTATGTTCGGGAAGATAGATCAAATGAGTCGGGAGGAGGTTGAGAAACGCCTGGAACAATTGATGGGGAGTATTACGGCACTAGATCCAGTAGATCTCCCAGCTCCAGATCCAGGGGAGATGGTAGATGAAGCGGATAGTTTAGAGGAAAAGGAAGAAGAGGACTTACAGACGGCAAGCCCTCAGGATGAGGAGAAAGGGGTTATTTCTGATTAGGTCTATCTAGGACAAAGATAAGAAAGTATAGGAATAGGGCTATCCAAAACAAAGTACCCATTAAGGTGTGGTACTCGTAAGACACATACTTTTAGGAGAGTAGAGAAGATTTGGAATCAAATCTAACAAGTACCACTCCGACATGATAGCGACAATACGGTTATTAAGCAACTAAGCGCCCTCCTTATAACTTTCTTGCCAATCTCTGCAAGGTTTCTGACTTATATAGAAAAATGCACTTGTATCATATCTGCGATATTCCCAAAGCATATTTACAGCTTCTTTACGAGACTCAAATTGATCAACTGTTTCTAAGTTTCCGTCATAGCTTTTTCTTTGTATGTATTTCATTAGCTTTTCTCCTTTAGTTTATTCCTAGCTTTAGCGGATTCAACTATCTTGTTCCACCTGTTGCCCTTCTTACGTCTGCTCACCAATCCATTAGATTCATCAGGGCAGTTCTCTCGCCATACTTTGTCTAGTTCTTTAAGATTCATTGTCGGACTCCTTACACTTTGGACATTCAACATCAGAGCCAGCTACAAATAAGTTATCAAAGATAAACTTCTTTGGCTCTGTTATATCTTGTGGTCTTTCCATTTCAGTTCCACACTCTGCGCACATATACTTCATTATTGTTCATTAACAGTAAGTGTAAAAACTCTCTTACCATTATCTTCCTCTCGGTCATATGCATCTGCAATTTTGTTAGAGGGGTCAGGGTCGTTCTTATAGACTTCTACATCACAAAGAACGCCTTTATACATTTCTAAAACTACATGAACTTCCATTATTGATCTCCTGTTTTTAAATCTACTTCTAAATCGTTGTCGTAATGTACGTTGTGATTTTCTATAGCATTTTTAATCTCTCTTAGTAATCTATCAACGTGTCTAGCTGATTTAGACCTATGTTGTTCTTGGTGTTCCATAAATGACACACTATCTTTAGTTTCATGATAGAGGGCTATCTTCTCGGCATGCTCTATAGGTATATCGTAACTATTACCATATACCTTACGGCTCCCCCTCCCTCTAGCTTTGAATTGGTAACGCTCTTTATTGGCTACGGTCATTAAAAACTCTAATACTTCAATTCCGTTGGTGAGGGGAGTTTCTAGTTCCCCTGTTGGTATATCAAAAATATTTTGTCTAATGTGTTTGAACTTATTATGCTCTACAAATTTATACTTCATTATTTTTCTCCTACGTTTATTGTGTAGTGCAGATCAGATAGTAATGAGAATTCATCAACTTCAACATCATATCTTCCATTAGGTAGACTGATTAATGATGTCTCTGCGTAGTACCACGCATCATCTTTGAATAGATATACCCATTCAATATCAAAGTTAATGTCCATAATGAACGCATGAAATGAATGATATGTTGTGGGTGGTTCTTCATGCACTCTGTCTAGATTAGATTCCTCTACGGTTTCTTTAAGTGCGGATTGATAGCCGTTGTCCACGAGGCCTCTAGCTTTCTCTTTGGTGTTGTAATGTTCGTTTAACATTACGCCGTTATATTGTGGGTAGCCGTCATAATGACAATACATACTAACGATTTTCCCGTCTGATTTTTTGTAAGCGATATTGCTTCTTGTTCCCATAATTACTCTCCTCTAAGTTTGTGGGTTAATAAAAATATACTTGTTTAGATTACCAAATGTAACCAATATGTGCAACAACTTTAGCGTACAAAGTGTAATATATTTTTATAGTTATATTTACGCATATATAGGAAATTAGAAAGTTAATCGCATTTCCTTTGTCTCTCGGTCACTCTCCCATATAAAAGCAAGGCATAAATCGGGTCGGGGTCGGGATTAGCTAATAGGACTAACGGCTAGCGGGTTCGGGTTGGAATAACACACAACACAAGTAGCTCTGGATCTCCGTCCAGGGGAAAACTGATGGTAGTATTCGGGTCGGGTCGGGGCTTTCTTTTCGGGGTCGGGGGAAGATTAGTAATGCTTGGTGCATAACACATAATAACACACCAGAGCTGGGATGGTGACGGCAGGAAGCGAGCTGGCAGGTCAAATTCTCTGGTAAATTAATTACAATAAGAGTATACAAAGTGTAACCATTTAGTTATAATGAAAGCTCATTAACAAATACCTATTAGGAGGGTAATTATGAAAACCAATAAAGCAGAAAGAGAAGCAATCGCTTCTAAGTTCATCAAGAGAATGGAAGAAAAGATGATCTTTAGAAACAAAGACTTTAAAAAGTCTGATGATTATAAAGAGATATCTAAAAATTATGAGGAACTTAAAAAACTTGAAAACAGGGCTAGCACTTTAGAGAAAGTAGTTAGTGAGCAGATTGCTAAATACAATAAAGACAACCCGTCTGAGTATTGGAAGCTGACTGATTCAAGTGGATATAGATATAGGCATTATGAAAAAG